>Ga0187843_10000696_pt1 | contig 22883 bp, 24 predicted proteins | sample SpaLakP09_SKY_43_FD_134516 | JGI IMG/M metagenome (GOLD analysis project Ga0187843, IMG submission 134516) | Oligotrophic lake water microbial communities from Sparkling Lake, Wisconsin, USA - SP09_SKY_43 | ecosystem: Environmental > Aquatic > Freshwater > Lake | place: USA: Sparkling Lake...
CGGTTTCAAAACTGCCACCTAAAAAAGTGGGGCCGTCATAAAAATACATCTGCTCTTCGCGACCCAACCATGACACCGGTGCCACCGTGCCATAGGACGATCGAATATCCGCCCTCGGGCGCCTGATGTATTGCACGCAGCGGGTTTTTTGCAGCAGGTTGAAGTAATAGGCATCCGCCCAATACGCCCCCATGCAAATGCCCAAATACTTGCCGCCGCGTTGCATGAACGAGCGCACATCGGACAAATTCGGTTTGAGCACAGTGCGAAAGGCAGTGGCTTCGCCGTCGCCACCCGGAAAAACCACCAAATCCACATCGTCAAAAAAGCCGGTCTCAACCTTGTGCTTGGTGAAAATTTTGATTCTGGCCAAACCGGAAAAAGCCGCAATCACGCCATTGACGGAATCGGCTGAACAGGTGGGGTGATGCAAAAAAATAGCAATCGTTTTCTTCATGCACACCGCCGCCAAGAAATCAATGTGCGATGTCGAGCACCACATTGCCAATGGTCTGCCCGGTTTCTACAGTTTCGTGGGCTTTCACAATCTCAGTCAGTGCAAAGACCGCGCCAATGCTGTGCAGGAGTTGCTTTTGTTGCAGCATGTCGGTGAGTTGTGCCAAGCAGGCTTGTCGGTCTGCAGGCGTCAGGTCGTAGACCAAGAAAAACTTCAAGCCAATCGAGGCAAACAACAAGGGCCTGAAACTGATGCTGATGTCCGGCGGTGGATTGGAGCCATAGCAAATCACCTGCCCATGGTGTTTCACCAAGCCGTGGGCCAACCAGCCTGCGGTGGTTGAAAAGTCCATGTCGATCACCGCATCCACGCCCTGCCCTTGGGTCAGTTCAAGCACCCGAGCCACGACATCTTCGGTTTTGTAAAAAATGCAATGTTTCGCGCCGGCAGCCTTGGCGTGTTCGGCCTTGGCCGGGTTGCCCACCGTGCCAATCACCAGCGCCCCCCTTTGCGACAGCATTTGCGTGATGTAGTGTCCCACCGCCGATGAGGCGCCGGTCACCAAGATGTATTGCCCGCGCACGTCCCCGGCCAAGCGCACGGCTTGCATGGCGGTCAGACCCGGAATGCCCATGCAAGCACCGGCTTCATAGGACATATCGTCGGGCATCACAACGGCTTGTGCGCTGGCCAAACAAATAAACTGCGCCGAAGTGCCCTCGGGGCGTTGCCACTGCGCATTCCAGAGCCAAACCCGTTCACCGATGCGACTGGCTGACACGCCCTCGCCCACAGCGTCAATGACGCCGGCACCATCGCTGTGCGGCACGATGCGTGGGCCACCCAAAGGGCGTGCCATGCGTGACTTCACATCCGAAGGGTTGACACCTGAAGTGCGCAATTGAACACGGACCTCACCGGTTGCAGGCGTGGGGGTGGGCAAATCCCCCACCACCAGCACTTCAGCGGCCGCGCCGTTGCGTTCGTACCAAGCGGCTTTCATGGCTTAACCCATGTGCAAACCACCGTTGCAGGAAAAATCTGCACCCGTGGTAAAGCCTGATTCATCACCCGCCAACCAGCCAACGATGGAGCCGATTTCTTCGGGTGTACCCAAACGTTTGACAGGAATGGTGGCCACGATTTTCTCCAGTACTTCAGGCTTGATGGCTTTGACCATGTCGGTGCCGATATAGCCGGGGCTGACGGTGTTGACGGTCACGCCCTTGTTGGCCATTTCCTGTGCCAAAGCCATGGTAAAGCCGTGCATGCCGGCCTTGGCAGCCGAGTAATTGGTTTGACCTGACTGGCCTTTTTCGCCATTGACCGATGAGATTTGAATGATGCGACCCCATCCCTTTTCGACCATGCCGGGCACCACTTGCTTGGTGACGTTGAACATGGCGTTCAGGTTGGTGTCAATCACCGCTTTCCAATCGTCCACGCTCATCTTCAAGAACATGCGGTCTCTGGTGATGCCCGCGTTGTTGACCAATACATCAATCGCACCATGCGCGGCAACGGCTTTGCTGAAAGCTTCGGTAGTGGAATCCCAATCGGCGACATTACCGACCGACGCGTAAAAGGTATAGCCCAGCGCTTTTTGCTCGCCCAACCATTTGTCAAAGTCGCGGCTGGGGCCGCAACCGGCGATCACTTTGTAACCCATCTTATGCAATCGATGACAAATAGCGGTGCCGATGCCGCCCATGCCGCCGGTAACGTATGCGATTTTTTGGCTCATTGGAGTCTTTCCTTTGGTTGTAATGGATGTTTATGCGCGCTTTTGGACATAGCGGCCAGGGGCAGGCTCGATGGCTTTGTATGCACCACGGCCATAGGTTTTGGGGGCAGTCACAGGTTGACCTGCATGTTTTTTCAGCCACGCGGACCAATCAGTCCACCAACTGCCCGAATGTTCCTTGGCCTTGGTCAGCCATCCTTCAATGGTCGGCGGAAAACTGCTGTCCGAGCGAATCCAATGGCAGCGTTTGTTGGCTGCAGGCGGGTTGATCACGCCGGCGATGTGGCCTGAGGCGCCCATGACAAATCGCTTGGGGCCGGGTAACACTTGCGTGGAGGCATAAGCGCCGCCGATGGGCACGATGTGGTCCTCGCGTGAACCATAGATATAGACCGGCAAATCGACTTTGCGCAAGTCCAATTTCTCGCCACAGACCGTGGCTTTGCCGGGTTGAATGAGGCGGTTTTCCAAATAGGTGTTGCGCAAATACCAAGCGTACATGGGGCCGGGCAAATTGGTGGAGTCGCTGTTCCAGTAAAGCAAATCAAAAGGTGGCGGTGTTTCACCTTTTAAATAGTTGCCCACCACATAATTCCAAACCAAGTCGTTGGGGCGCAAAAAGCTGAAAGTCGAGGCCATATCTCGTCCGGCCATCAAGCCGCCCTCGGAGAACTGGGCTTCGCGAAACTTCACAAAGGCTTCGTCAATGAACACATCAAGCACACCGGCATCGGAAAAATCGATGAAGGTGGTGAGCAAGGTGGCGCTGGCGACCGGGTCTTGGCCGCGGGCGGCCAGCACACCCAAGGCCGCAGTGAGCAAAGTACCACCGACACAAAATCCCAAAGCGTTGATTTGCGGCATGTTGCCAATTTGACGTGCCACTTCGATGGCCTGCATGACGCCGTGCTCAACATAGTCATCCCACGCTGTTTGCGACATGGACTCGTCGGGGTTGCGCCAACTCACGACAAAAGTGCGGTGCCCTTGCGCCACGGCATAGCGAATCAATGAGTTGGTGGGCTGCAAATCGAGGATGTAAAACTTGTTGATGCAGGGCGGCACCAGCAAAAATGGGCGCTGATACACCTTGGGCGTGAGCGGTTTGTACTCGATCAGTTGGAACAATTCGTTCTCAAACACCACCGCACCTTCAGTGGTGGCCACGTTTTTCCCCACTTCAAACAGGCTTTCGTCGGTCATCGACACATGGCCTTGGCGCATGTCGTGCAACATATTGTGAATGCCCTGCTTGATGCTCTCGCCTTGGCTGTCCAAGGCCTTTTTTTGCGCCTCGGCATTCAGCGCCATGAAGTTACTGGGCGACGTGGCGGCCACCCACTGTTCTATCGCAAATTGAATGCGGGCGCGGGTTTTCTCGTCGGTATTCACCTGTTGGGCCAAAGACATCAAGGTTCGGGCATTGAGCAAATAGATGGCCGCGTTGAAGGCCGCAACCGGGTTGTCTTGCCAGGCCGGACTGGCGAAGCGGCGGTCTTTCAGGGCTGGTGCCGTATGCAGACCTTGATGCCACAGCGCTTGCAGTTCTTGCGCATATTGCGCTTGCAATGCGGTCAATTTCTCGGGCGGAATGTTGATGGCGGGAATTGACGTCATGGCTTGGTCTCTGGCGTTAAGAAATGATCTTATGCGCGGAATTAGATTGCGCCACCCCTACAAACCCCTGACATGCCCTAGGTCAATGCGATTCCTGCGGCAAAGCGGCCACTGCGTCCATCGCGCCGGTGGGAGAAGTACAAGCTTGCCTGAGAAAAGGTGCACCAAATCGGGGTGCTGTCATTGCCCTCCACCCTTTCCATGCCCAACTGTTGCAAGCGCTGGCGGGCCAAAGCGGGCAGATCGGCGAGGAATTTGCCAGGCCTGGGCAAGGGCTGAAAAATCCCGTTCATCGGGGCTTGCGGCGCGAATGCATCACGCACATCCTGGCCCACTTCGAAGGCCTGCGGACCAATGCAAGGTCCCAACCAAACCCGCCAAGTCGATGGGGCGCCAAAGTTCGATAAGGCTTGCATGCTGCGTTCAAGTACACCGGCCGCCAAGCCGCGCCAGCCGGCATGGACAGCGGCCACCACCTTGGCTTCGGACTGGTAAAGAAGCACAGGCAAACAATCGGCCACCATGATGGTGCAGGCCACGCCGGCTTCGTTCGTCCAGCAGGCATCGGCTTGCGTGCCATCGGAGGTATGGGGATGCAACTGCACCAGTTGGATGCCATGCACTTGGTTCAAGAACACTGGCCTCACACCCCAAGCCGCAGCCATGCGTTGGCGATTCTCGACCACACAGGCGGCGTCATCACCCACATGGTTGCCGAGATTCAAACTGTCAAAGGGCGGTTTTGACACACCACCCTGACGGGTGCTGCAAAACACCCGCACCCCTGGCCATGTGGGCAAGGCAGGATGGGCTTCAGGGTTCAAAATCAGGACAGGCGCTTGGCTGCGCCTGTTGGAAAGCAGGCAAGGCCATGCAAGCATCAAAAACCGCCATGGTGCGTGGAAAGCCCCCCAGCGCCACATCAAATCGTTTGGCGTTGAAGATTTGCGGGACCAACACGCAGTCGGCCATGCCGGGTGTATCGCCGTGGCAAAAGGCACCAGCAGGTGAATGGGCGAGTTGTTTTTCGAAGGCTTGCAATCCCAAATCAACCCAATGCCGGTACCAGGTGTTTTTCGCATCGTCGTCGAGCTTCAAGGTGCCGCTCAGGTATTTGAGGATGCGCAGGTTGTTGATCGGATGAATTTCACAGGCGATGGCTTGCGACAAAGCGCGCACGCGCGCCCGGCCAGCGGCATTCTGAGGCAACAACGCTGGTGTGGGATGGGTTTCATCCAAATACTCCATGATGGCCATGGATTGCGTCAGACGCAGGCCATCGATTTCCAACAGAGGCACCAAAGCATCGCTGTTGAGCTGGGTAAAAGTTTCTTGAAATTGCGCACCCTTGGCCAAATGCACCGCGTGATATTCATAGGTCAGCCCTTTGAGGGCAAGCGCGATGCGCACCCGAAAAGACGCAGAAGAACGAAAGTAGCTGTGGAGTTTCATGGGGCCAAGGATACCAAGTCAGACACCCACGGCGGGCCTCGCCTAAACTTGTGGCCTGCCCTTCAAGCCCGAAAGCATCCTCATGACGAACGCCTGGTCCAGCGCGATCAAACACTGCAAAAACTGTGGCACCGCGGTGGTGCGTCGGCTGCCCGATGATGGCGATACCCGTCTGCGGGCTGTTTGCCCTGCATGCCACACAGTGCATTATGAAAACCCATTGAACGTGGTGGGCACCATTCCTGTTTTTGGCGACAAAGTGTTGCTGTGCAAGCGCAACATCGAACCACGCAAAGGTTTTTGGACATTGCCCGCCGGCTTCATGGAACTGCATGAAACCTTGGCCGAAGGCGCCGCGCGTGAAACCGACGAAGAAGCCGGAGCCGAGATTGAATTGCAGGCCTTGTTCACGGTGCTGGATGTGCCGCGTGTGGGCCAGGTGCATTTTTTCTTTCGCGCCACCATGCAAAGCGAGCGCTTGAACCTCGGTCATGAAACCATGGAAGCCCGCTTGTTTTCAGAAGACGAGATTCCTTGGGACGACTTGGCCTTCAGAACCGTGAAGGAAACCCTGCGCTGCTTTTTTGCCGATCGCGCCAAAGGGGTGTTTGGCTTTCACACCTTGGCCATCCACTGAACGGTTTCATTTGCCCAAGCCCATGCTGCGGGTTATCACTTCTTTCATGATTTCATTGGTGCCCCCGTAAATGCGCTGAACCCGCGCATCGGCATAAGCACGCGTGATCGGGTATTCCCACATGAAGCCACTGCCGCCATGCAATTGAACACATTCGTCCATCACCTTGCATTGCAAATCGGTGCACCAGTATTTGGCCATGCTTGCCGTGGCGGTGTCGAGTTCGTTGCTTAAGAGCAATTCAGTGCACTTGTCGACAAACACTTGGGCAATTTGCACCTCTGTTTGCATCTCGGCCAATTTAAATCGGGTGTTTTGGTAAGCGGCCACCGCTTGACCAAAGACCTGGCGTTGCTTGACAAAATCCATCGTCCATCCAATCGCTGCTTGCGCGGCCGCGATGGCACCGATGGCGATTTGCAAACGTTCCCAAGGCAATTGCTCCATCAAACCGATGAAGCCCTTGTTTAAGAACTGGGGGCCGCCCAACAAATTTTCTGCTGGCACTTTCACGTTGTCGAAAAAAAGTTCGCAGGTGTCTTGAGCCCGCAAGCCGAGTTTGTTCAAAGGTTTGCCTTTGGTAAAGCCGGTCATGCCTTGCTCGACCAAAAACAAACTGGTGCCCTTGGCACCCGCACTCGGATCTGTTTTCGCCACCACAATGACCAAATCGGAATGCCACCCATTGGTGATGTAGGTTTTGCTGCCGTTGAGCAGAAAACTGCCATCGGCCTGTTGCATGGCCGTGCTCTTGATGCCTTGCAAATCGCTGCCCGCAGCGGGCTCGGTCATGGCGATGGCACCGACCATCTCGCCGCTGGCCAATCGGAGCAAGTACTTGTCTTTCTGAGCATCCGTGCCGTAATGCAGGAGGTAAGGTGCCACGATTTCTGAATGCAAACCGTAGCCAATGCCTGTGAAGCCGGCCGCACTCAGTTCTTCCATTTGAATGATGGAAAACAATTTATCTGCATCGGCTCCGCCATACCGCTCGGGCAGACTCATGCATAAAAATCCCAATGCACCGGCTTTGCGCCAAACAGCTTTGTCGACATAGCCTTGGTCCTCCCATTGGGCATGGTGTGGCGCAATCTCGGCTTGCATGAAACGATGAAAGCTGTCGCGGAATGCATCATGGTCGGGTGAAAAGAGCGTGCGTTTAATCATAAAAAACCTTGGTCTTTGACAGAGAATGATCGGGTTAACCCTTTGAGGGTTGTTTCTATAATTTTATTTTTTCGTCTTGGAGATATTCGCATGGTATGGCAACAAATATACGACCCCTTGGGCAACATGTTCTTATCCACGTTGCTGGCCTCGGTTCCCGTGGTGGTCATGTTGGCAGGTTTGGGTTTCTTCCATCTCAAAGCGCATATCGCCGCTGGCGCAGGCTTGGTGGCGGCTTTGGTGATCGCCATTGCCGTTTACGGCATGCCCACCGAAATGGCAGCCAATGCAGCACTTTATGGCGGCTTGACGGGCTTGCTGCCTATCGGCTGGATCGTGCTCAACATCATCTTCTTGCATCAACTCACCGAGCAAAACGGCAGTTTCAAAGTTTTGCAAGACTCCATTGCAGGCATCACTGAAGACCGTCGTTTGCAACTGTTGTTAATTGCATTTGCATTCGGTGCCTTTTTCGAAGGTGCGGCCGGTTTTGGCACACCCGTGGCTGTGACTGCCGCCATCTTGATTGGTCTGGGCTTTTCACCCCTCGCAGCCTCTGGACTGTCCTTGATTGCCAACACCGCACCGGTCGCCTTTGGTGCCTTGGGCACGCCCATCATCACATTGGCCAAGGTGCATGGCTATGACGCCATGGAAGTCTCCATGATGGTCGGTCGCCAACTGCCCTTCTTCTCCTTGTTGGTGCCTTTTTGGTTGATCTGGGCCTTCGCTGGTCGCCGCGCCATGATGGAAATTTGGCCAGCCATTTTGGTCACCGGCTTAAGCTTTGCTGTCATGCAATTTTTGGTCTCGAACTACATCGGGCCCGAATTGGTCGACATCATTGCGGCGGTTGTCAGCATGGCCAGTTTGGTCACGTTCTTGCGCTTTTGGCAGCCGAAAACCATTTGGACCTCGGTTTCCTTGAAAGGTCATGAAGCCACTGGTGGCGAAGCGCAAGCCCCGCGCGCCGTGACGGTGCATTCACGCGACGAGATCATCCGTGCTTGGACCCCTTGGGCCATCTTGACAGTCTTCATCTTCATTTGGGGCCTGCCTTCGGTCAAAGCGTATCTGAATGGCATTTTTGCCCCGCAATTTCCCATGGAAGGCTTGCACAACCTGATTGAGAAAATGCCGCCAGTTGTGCCGGTTCCCAAAACAGAAAGCGCCATCTACACGCTCAACCTTTTGTCCTCCACTGGTACGGGCATTCTGTTGTCGGCCATCGTGGGCGGTTTGGTCATGAAGTACAACCCGCTCAACATGATCCGCATCTTCTTCTCCACCATATGGCTTGTGCGTTATTCGCTGTTGACCATCGTGTTGATGCTGGGTCTGGGTTACCTCACGCGTTACTCAGGCACCGACACCACCCTGGGCTTGGGATTTGCCAACACCGGCGTTTTCTACCCGTTCTTTGGCACCTTGATGGGGTGGTTGGGTGTGGCGCTGACCGGTTCAGACACGGCCTCCAACGTTTTGTTTGGCGGCATGCAAAAAGTCGCTGCCGAGCAGTTGGGTTTGTCGCCTAATCTGATGGGCGCGGCCAACAGCTCCGGTGGCGTGATGGGCAAGATGATTGACGCCCAATCAATTGTGGTGGCCTCGACCGCAACGCGCTGGTTCAACCACGAAGGCGACATCTTGCGCTATGTGTTCTTCCATTCCATTGCATTGGCCTGTTTGGTGGGCATCTTGGTCACCTTGCAAGCCTATGTGTTCCCCTTCACCCTGATGGTCGTTCACTGATACTTTCACCCCATAACAAACCGCCCTTCGGGGCGGTTTTTTCATGTTTGGCTCAAGTTTGTGCCCCTGCATCCGACCCTTTAAGGATCATTTGAAAATAGTCTCCACCAAGGATGCCCATGAACGCCCTGCCGTTGCGCTTTACTTTCTTACTGCTGTTGTCCTTGGCGGGATGCGCTACGCCACCGCCAGTCGTTCATCATGTGGTCCTGGGATCCAACACTTTTGGCTATAACGCCGCCAACGTCCGCGTCGTGAGCGCGGTGCAAGGCGATGACTTTGAAGCGCGCCAAGCCCAAGTTAAGTTTCCAGAATGCTTGTCTGGTTCATTGGATATTGTGGAATTCTCTGGCACCATCAACAGCAGCAGTTTGCAAACCTTGAACAGCATGTTGCAAAACCAAACCCCTTGCATACGCAGAGATGGTCGTCGCATTCCGGGACCGGTTTATCTGAACTCGGCCCAAGGAGAGCTGATGCTGGGCACGCAATTGGGCTTGTGGTTTCAAAGCCAAGGCGTCGAAGTGATCGTTTCTGAAGGTCAAATTTGTGAGTCAGCATGCGCATTGGCCTATTTAGGGGCCCAACGCAAACGGGTTCAAGCCAATGGAAGGGTCGTTTTGCATTTGAATGGCGAGCAGGGCAAAGGCTTTGACTGCGCCCGCTCCATCGATATGATGCCGCTTAAGAATTATTTGTTTGCTGCTGCAGGCAAGCAGTCCGGTCAGGTCTTGTTCAATCAGGCACTGAGCCATTGCAGAAGCGGTAAAGGTTGGGATTTGTCTTGATATGCCAGTGATTGTTGTCGCCAACCCCAAAGGTGGGGCCGGTAAATCCACCCTCTGCACCAATGTGGCTGGGTATTTTGCGTCGAAAGGCTATCCGGTCATGCTGGGCGACGCCGACGTGCAGCAGTCCTCAAAGCTTTGGCTGGATCTGCGACAGAAATCGGTGAATCCCATTTCTACCTGGGAGTTGCAAGCTGATTTGGTTTTAACTGCCAAACCACCGCGTGGCACCACCCATGTGGTGATTGACACACCCGGTGGATTGGGCGGTTGGCGCTTCAAAGAGGTGGTTTCACGCGCAGACAAAGTGATGATTCCCATCATGCCCAGCATCTTTGACATGTACGCCTCACAAGCCTTCATCACCCAGTTGAGAGAAGTCACACGTGGCACCAAGACCAAGGTCGGCATTGTGGGGATGCGGGTCGATGACCGCACGATTGCCGCCAATAAATTGCGTGAATTCATGGCCACGCTCGATTTGCCCATCATCAGTTTTCTGCGCGATACCCAGTACTACCTGCAATTGGCAGCGCACGGCCTGAGTTTGTTTGATTTATCACCCAGCAAAGTCGAGCGAGACCTGCAGCAATGGCAGCCGATCATTGATTGGCTGGAACGCTGATCAGGCAATGAATTGCAAAATCGCTTCCGCCACTTTGCGCGGCGCTTCGCGCTGCGGGAAATGGCCCACGCCAGCCATCACCTGCCGCTCATAGCGGCCACCTGAAGAACTTTTCTTTGTGGGCAGACGTCGCTGGCAGGCTGGCACCATCCAAAGCACCATGCAAAACCAAGCTGGGCAGTGACAAAACGGGTGTCGGTTGCAAACGTGCCTCATCCTCGGTGTATGCGGGGTCTGCCTCTGCATGGCCCCAGCGGTGTTGGTAAGAATGCAAGACCACATCCGCCCAATCAGGATTGTTGAATGCCAAAGCCGTTTGTTCAAACTCCTGTGGCAAATACCAGCCTTTCGGTGCCCAGTGGTCCCACATGTGCTGCGCAAATTCTTTACCCTGAAAACGAACGGTGTCTTGACCACGCTGAGTGGCCATGAACCAGTGGTACCAGTACAAATGGCTTTGCGCGATGCTGAGTTCTTGGTGCGGGTCGTTGGTGCCATAGCCCACTGACATCAACACCATGTGGCTGCCCAAACCGGGCTGCAAGCCACAGGCGTTGGCAACCGCACGTGCACCCCAATCGTGACCGACCAACACCGGTTGTTCAAGATGCAAAGCCTGTACAAATTCAACCATGTCACGGCCCAGCGCAGACAGTTGACCTGTGCGTGGCGTGTCATCGCGCAAAAATGTGGTGGGTAAAAAACCGCGCAAAGCAGGCGCAATCACGCGGTAACCCGCTTCCACCAAAATGGGGGCCACTTGGTGCCAACAGCGCAAACTGTCAGGCCATCCGTGGGTCAGCACAATGGTGCGATGGCCCTCAGGGTTCCATTCTTTATAACCAATGCGCAGCAATGGGGTTTCTATGAAATTCATCGTTTAGGAAGTAAGGGGTAACGCAAGCAGGCGAAATTTTGGATGCCTTTGATGATCGAGTCGTTTTGAACCGGGACCCATTCGGTGGGATTGGGATTGAAAATCAAACGAGCGCCCGTTTGCATTTGGCCTTCATAGCCATAGACTGCTAAAAAACGGTACTTGTGTTTATCGCAATCAAATTCAATCCATTTGCTGACCGACAAAACATCCTGAATTGTCATATTGCCGTAATTGGTCAACATCCAGATGGTGGCATTGCGTTTTTTTTGCACCAAGGTGGTTTTGTCATACAAGACCGTATCGCCATCCAAATTACCCAAGTAGGTCCAACCTGCCAAAGCAGGTAAGGCCCACACCGCCAAGCACACACCCAGCAACTTGCGACAAACACTTGAGAAGCACAAATTCAAGCTCACCGCTTCATGCCCTCAATGTGGCGCGACAGGCAATACGGGGGCTTTGGCAAAATCAGCAGGCACCTCGCCGCTCAGGCTTTCCAAAAAGCTGACGATGTCGGCAACATCCTCTTCTTTGAGTTGCTTGCCCAGTTGCAATTGCGCCATGACTTTGACCGCTTGCGGCAACGTGGCGACAGATCCGTCATGAAAATACGGTGGCGTGACAGCCACATTGCGCAGTTGGGGCACTTTGAACATGAAAGCGTCTGCGTCATTTTTGGTGTCATGGAAGCGGCCTTTGTCGTAGCCTTTGAACGCTTCTTTTTCGGTACTGCCAGTGAGCAACCAGTAATCTTTTGTGATGCCGAATTTTTGGTACATCTGACCACCCACAGACACGCCGTTGTGGCAACCCGCACAACCCGTCTCAATGAACGTATTCAATCCTTGTTTGGCTTGGGGGGACAAAGCTTGCAAATCACCTTGTAGGAATCTGTCAAAAGCTGCGGGCGTTAACAAGGTTCGCTCAAAGGCCCCAATGGCTTTGCCCCAGTTTTCTGCACTCAAGGATTTGGTTTCGCCTGGGTAGGCTTGTTCAAACAAGGCTTGGTAGCCCAGTTGCTGCAACTTTTTTTCAACTTGCTCATAACTGGTATTGCCATAAGCCAAAGGACTCAACAAGGCTTTCACGGCTTGCTCTTCCACACTGGCGCGGTTGCCGCCGTAGTGTTGCGCCATCAGCAATGAGGTGTTGAAGACGGTGGATGCATTGCGTGGCAGAACTTTGCCATTCACACCGACCGACAAGGCCAAGGCGTCAGCCCCGTAAAACGCTGGGTTGTGGCAAGTGCCACAGGACAGTCGCCCATCGTTGGACACGCGTGTTTCAAAAAACAGCGCTTTGCCCAAGGCCACACGAGCCGGGGTGAGTGCGTTGTTTTCTAAAGCAGAAGTGGCCGGAAGGGGTTTGAATAAGGCCCGGGCTTTGTCTAACAGGTCCTGATCACCATTGGCAGCCCCCAAAGGCAAGACGGCAGCCAACATCCCAGCGCCCAAGCTGAAGAGCAGCAGGCCACGAAAAAGAGCGCGAGAAGTCTTCATGAATTCTTTCAGAAAAGACCAACGATGTTGCCGTGATCATCGACATCAATGGCATGGGCTGAAGGCACTTTGGGCAAACCAGGCATGGTCATGACATCACCACAGACCATGACAATGAATTCGGCGCCTGCAGCCAGACGCACTTCACGGATGTTCATGGTATGCCCCTCAGGCGCCCCCAACAACTTGGGGTCGGTAGAGAATGAATATTGGGTCTTGGCAATGCACACCGGGTAGTGGCCATAACCCTGCTCTTGCAACTTGTCTATTTGGCCGCGGATCTTGGCATCAGCCGAAATGTCTTTAGCGCCATAAATTTTGCGGGCGATGGTTTGCACCTTGTCCAACAAGCTGTCTTGGTCTGGGTAGACAAATTGAAATGAACTGTTCTCATCGCAAAGCTTGACCACCGCATGAGCCAAATCTTCAGCCCCAGCGCCACCGTTGGCCCAATGTTTGGCGACAACCACTTGCGCGCCGTATGCCGCACAAGCTTTTTCCAACATGGCGATTTCTGCAGGCGTGTCCTCCGTCCTGTGGTTGATGGCAACCACACATGGCAAGCCATAGTGGGTGCGAATATTTTTTAAATGCCGTTCTAAGTTGACCATGCCTTTTTCAAGGGCTTGCAGGTTTTCTGCACCCAACTCTTTGACATTGACACCGCCGTGGTATTTCAAGGCACGTACGGTGGCCACCAAGACCACTGCAGCGGGTTTCAAGCCTGCTTTACGACACTTGATATCAATGAATTTTTCTGCGCCTAAATCAGCACCAAAACCCGCTTCGGTGACCACATAGTCGGCGAGCTTCATGGCCGTTTGAGTGGCAATCACCGAGTTGCATCCATGCGCAATATTGGCAAAAGGGCCACCGTGGATGAAGGCCAGGTTGTTCTCCAACGTCTGCGCAATGTTCGGTGCCATCGCGTCTTTTAATAACGCCGTCATGGCACCATGGGCTTGCAAATCTGACGCCAATACGGGTGCGCCGTCGGCGTTGTAGGCAACCACGATTCGGCCCAAGCGCTGCTTCAAGTCAGCCAGGCTGGTGGCCAAGCAAAAAATGGCCATGACCTCTGAGGCCACAACAATGTCGAAGCCGTCTTCGCGCGGCACACTGTTGGCAGTACCCCCCAAACCCACCACCAATTGGCGAAGGGCGCGGTCATTCATGTCGATGACTCGTTTCCAAACGATGCGGCGGGTATCAATCTTCAAGGTGTTGCCGTGGTGAATGTGGTTATCCAACATGGCTGACAGCAGGTTGTGGGCCAGTGCAATGGCACCAAAGTCGCCGGTGAAATGCAAATTGATGTCTTCCATGGGGACCACTTGCGCCATGCCACCGCCGGTCGCTCCGCCCTTCATACCGAACACCGGCCCCAAAGAGGGTTCACGCAAGCAGATCAGGCTCTTCTTACCAATCCTGCAAAGGGCATCTCCAAGACCCACCGTCGTCGTGGTCTTGCCTTCACCTGCAGGCGTGGGTGAAATCGCCGTGACCAAAATCAGCTTGCTGTTGGTCTTGGCAGGCAAGGTAGCAATGTGCTTTAAAGACAACTTGGCTTTGTGATGGCCATAGGCATAAAGATGTTCATCTGAGATCCCCAGATCTTTTTTCACCAAATCGGAAATTCGTTGGAGGCTGGCCGCTTGAGCGATGTCGATGTCACTGCGCATGATATTCCTGCTAAAAATAAAGGGCAGCTTTAGTTTACGACAGGGTCAAAGGCCCTGCAGGGCGTAATATTGGACGGAATCGAGCAGGAGAATCGAATGAAAAGAATGATTATTTTGGCGTTGTGCATAGCCGGCAGCGCCGCTTGGGCCCAGAACAAACTGGGGGTGGAATTCCGCTGGCAAATCGCTCACCATTGCAATACAAATTCACCAATGATTAAGGTGAAAAACATTCCTTCGGGCACGACCGCTTTGGAAGTAATGATGACCGATCTGGACAGCCAAAATCCTGCGCATGGCGGCGGCGGCGGCGTGGTCACATTGGAAGCGGGGTTCCCTACAGAGTATGCGATTCCCGCTGGGGCCTTGGACAAGTACGTTGGCCCCTGTCCCGACAACTTCACCACCTTGGGGCATGAATACGAAATCAAGGTCACTGCATTGAATAACGACAAACAATCCTTGGCCAAGGGTTCGCACAAAGCCCCTTTTTCAGGAAAATTTGTAATCTTGCAAGGGGTGATTGGCAGCCCTTGACCGCGCCATGTGAGTCAGGGTTTGTCTTGGCGAGCGGCTTCAAGCAGCATGCGATCGACCGTGCCAACTTCTGCTTTAACCCACTGGCCATTTCCATGACGCCTGCCCAACAAATCACCGCTGGCCATCTCACCAGCGAAGGCGGCGATTTGCATCACACGTCCGGCTTTTTCTAAGCAATCGAACTCCTCCACCGAACGAAATGAACGAGTCCCTTGGGAATTAGCTTCTGCCAAGTTGTTCAGCACCCATGCACGCTTATAACCATCGATCAAACTGACGTTGCTGGGGTCAATGAAAAATTGCGATTGAGCAGCATCAGAGTGAATCAAGCGCCATTCAGCTTGCACCGAACTTGACAGCAAAAATAAAAGCAAACCCAGGGTTTTGTACATAAAGGATCCTAGACAACTGCCAGATACAAACAAGGGTTGGTTCCTTGCGGAACCAACCCTCGATGTTGATGGTCGGCGTGGCGGGATTCGAACTCGCGACCCCTTGCACCCCATGCAAGTGCGCTACCAGGCTGCGCTACACGCCGAATTATCGAATTATAGCGGGCTGGAAAGAAGCTTCAGTCGAGAAGCCCTCTGATTTCAAATAATTCTTGCCGCAACATCTGTAAACGATGACTGTCGTTCTCAGCCATGCTGAGTTGTACAACGGCCTCCAGCTTGGAATCCAAAGGCAGGTTGTCTTCTAAATCGTCCAGTCCGCTGAGCATGACTTCACCAGCGCGTTTTTTATCTCGTTCGAGTTGAACGAGTTCTTGCAACTTGTTGCGTGCGCCGCTGATGGTGAAACCTTGCTCGTACAAGAGATCACGAATTCGGCGAATCATCAATACTTCGTGATGCTGGTAATAACGTCGATTACCGCGGCGTTTCATCGGTCGCAGTTGGGTGAACTCCTGCTCCCAATAGCGCAGCACATGCGGCTTGACGCCACACAATTCGCTCACCTCACCGATGGTGAAGTAGCGTTTAGCTGGAATGGAAGGGAGTGAGTTCTCCATCAATGGGGACAGTCTGAAAAAGGAAGATAGAGGTTACACGAAGTTCGAGCTGTTGCGTTGTTAATCGACATGAAATTCTCAAAGTAAAGTTCTAAATCGAGATGGACGATCCTGTTTTTTTGCAATGCTGATGCAGGCAACTCAACTGCGGCGCATTGAATCGCTCATTCCTCTTTATTCAACCGCTGGCGTGAAAGAGCCTTGAATCTGCTCTTTCAATTTGTAACTGGCATGAAAGGTCACGACTCTGCGGGCTTCAATCGGAATAGACTGACCAGTGCGGGGGTTGCGACCAGGGCGTGGTGCCTTGGTACGAATTTGAAAGTTGCCAAAGCCTGAAATTTTGACGTCCTCACCATCCACCAGTTTTTGTGATATTAAATCGAAAAAAGCGTCGATCATGTCCTTGGATTCGCGCTTGTTTAATCCGATCTGATCAAACAACAACTCCGCCAATTGCGCTTTGGTCAAGGCTGGTGTTTCAATGCTTTCAAAAGACAAATCCATGATCAGTTTCCTTCAGGTACGTAACTTGGCACTCAGATGCTTGGCCAAATGCGCGAGTATTGTTTGAATGGTCGCTTCAATCTGTGCATCCGTCAAAGTGACGTCGTCATGGCTTTGCAGCACCAACCGCACGGCCAAACTTTTTTCACCCATGGCCACAGAGCCTCCAGCTTTCTGAGGACGGTAGACATCAAATAGCACCACCTCCTTAAGCATATTTTGAATTGGTGCGTCCCACAAGGCCCCTATCAATTTGCTGTGGGTGACCGCTTCATCAACCACAATGGCCAGATCGCGTTCCACAACTTGCATGCGAGGCACAGGCTTGGCCACCGGCACTGGTTGGGTCAACACATTCTCGAGCGTCATTTCAAAGACAACGGGCGCATGGGGTAAATCCCATTGCTGGCGCCACCGCGGGTGAAGCTCGCCGATCCAACCGATCACCGACCCACCGCGTTCGATGCGTGCAGTGCGTCCAGGATGTAAGGCGGGATGTTCAGCCGCCACAAAATCGAGCTGCTGCCCTGGGAACAAGGCCTCAACGTCAGCTTTCATGTCAAAAAAACCAACTGGTGTGCGGTCCACATTCCAAGACAATGCATGAACCGGTCCATAGGCCATGCCTGACACATGCATGGGCTGGGCAAAGCCCTTGACCGTTTGCAACGTGTCTTCCACATGGTTATCTCTATGAAACACCCGCCCTATCTCAAAGACGCGAACACGCGATGCTTTTCGATCGAGATTGAATTTCACAACCTGAAGCAATGAGCCAATCAATGAAGAACGCATGACGCTCATTTGGCTGGCAATTGGGTTTAACAACTCGATGGGCTTTTCATTGCCTGCAAGCGTGTGCTCCCATTGCGCATCCACAAAGCTGAAATTGATGGTTTCTTGATAACCTAGGCTTGCTAACTGACGGCGCAGTGCAAAGGCATTACGCTTGTTTTCTGGTGAAAGTTTGGGTGTGATCGGCGCGACCGGGGAAGCAGATGGCAGCTTGTCAAAGCCCACCATGCGAGCCACCTCCTCAATCAAGTCCTCTTCAATTTTCAAATCAAAGCGGTAAGACGGTGGCAGCACGGTTATTTCGCCGGGCTTTTCTTCAACGCTCAGACCCAGTCCACGCAATGCATCGGCCATGGTTTGCTGGCTCAAATTGACACCAATCACCTTGTTGGCGCGCGCTACACGAAGTTTCACGGGCGTGGCTTGTGGCATTTGGGGTTGCTGATCATCAATCAGGCCCACCTGCGTCGAAGGCGTGCCACAAACCGACAAGACCAATTCGGTAATGTGTTCAATGTGTTCAATGGTCGTGGCGGGATCAACACCGCGCTCAAAACGATGTCCCGCATCAGTTGAGAAATTGAACCGCCTGGAACGACCTGCGACAGCCTGTGGCCACCAAAAAGCAGCCTCAATATAAATATGCTGCGTGTCATCTGACACCGCGGTGGCTTGACCACCCATGATGCCGGCGAGTGATTCCACTTGCTGATGATCTGCAATCACGCCAACTTTATCGTCCAGTGTGACTGTATTGCCATTGAGCAATTCCAATTGCTCACCCGCTTTACCCCAGCGAACCTCTAAACCACCATGGATTTTTTCAAGGTCAAAAATATGCGAAGGACGCCCCAACTCGAACATCACATAGTTTGAAATATCAACCAAGGCACTGACACTTCGTTGTCCACTACGGGCCAGTCGCTCCACCATCCAATCGGGTGTTTTTGCGCTCGGGTTAACGTGCTTGACCACGCGGCCACTGAAGCGACCACACAAATCGGACGCTTGAATTTTCACGTCCAATTTGTCTGCTGAGTTGACAGCAGTTGTTGGAAACACAGGTGACTTCAAAGGAGCGCCGGTCAGTGCGGACAGCTCCCGGGCAATCCCATACACGCTCAAACAATGCGCCAAATTAGGCGTGAGCTTCAAGGTGATCAAATGATCATCCAAGTTCAGATGCACACGAATATCTTGGCCATTTGGAGCGCTTGCATCCAACTCCAGCAGGCCTGAACTGTCTTCATTCAGCTTCAGTTCTTTAGCCGAACACAACATACCTTGGCTTTCAACGCCACGCAACTTGCCGAGTTTGATGTGAAAAGGTGCGCCATCTTCGCCAGGGGGCAAAACAGCACCGACCAAAGCACAGGGCACCTTGATACCCACACGTGCATTGGGCGCACCGCAAACGATTTGAAGCAGTTCCCCGTGCCCCACGTTGATCTGACAAATACGCAGGCGATCAGCATTCGGATGCTGTTGCGCCTCCATGATTTCACAGACCACCACTTTGCTAAAAGGGGGAGCCACAGGCCGCATGTCCTCCACCTCCAAACCCGCCATGGTCAAGGTGTCAGCCAATTGCTGGGAATTGAGAGGTGGGTTGCAAAATTCTCGCAACCAAGATTCAGAAAACTGCATGAATAGGCCTAGCGAAAATCATTGAAATTGGCTTAAAAAACGCAAATCACCATCGAAGAACAGGCGCAAGTCATTCACGCCATAGCGCAGCATGGTGAGCCGATCGGGTCCCATGCCGAATGCAAAACCGATGAATTGCTCGGGGTCAAGACCCATGTTTTTCACCACATTGGGGTGAACTTGTCCGGACCCGGCCACCTCTAACCAACGCCCGGCCAATGGGCCACTGGGGAATTGAATGTCGATTTCTGCACTGGGCTCAGTGAAAGGAAAGAAACTAGGTCGAAAACGCAAAACCAAATCGTCGTTCTCGAAAAAAGCTTTACAAAAGTCTGTGAAAACCACTTTCAAATCTTTGAAACTGATGTTTTCTCCGATCCACAAACCTTCACACTGATGGAACATGGGCGAATGTGTTGCGTCACTGTCGACACGGTAAGTGCGACCAGGTGCAATGACGCGAATTTCGGGCATCCCCTGCCCCGCGTCAATGCGGCTTTGGTATTGCTGGACATGCGCCATGGCATGTCTTATTTGCATGGGGCTGGTATGCGTGCGGAGCAAAAGTCCACCTTCCACATAGAAAGTGTCGTGCATCGAACGTGCCGGGTGATCTTCTGGGGTATTGAGCGCCGTGAAATTGAACCAGTCTGTTTCAATCTCGGGACCTTGTGCCACTTCAAAACCCATGGACGTGAATAGATTTTCAATTCGTTCCATGCTCAAACTCACTGGGTGCAAACCACCCGGCGAGCGCAACGTACTGGGCAAGCTAACGTCCAACGCTTCCGCTTTGAGTTGCGCATTCAGTTCAGCATCGGCCAAGGCTTGGCGACGCAGCAACAGTGCATCCTCGATGGCATGTTTGGCGCCGTTGATGACCGCGCCTTGCGTTTTCTTTGCCTCGATATCGAGTTGCGCGAGTCCTTTCATGAACTCAGTGATGCGTCCTGCCTTGCCTAAGAACTGCGCTTTGGCATTCTCCAAATCAGCGGGCGTTGTGCAAGTGGCAAACAAGTCTTGGGCTTGTTTCACCAAAGAATCAAGGTCGTTCATAGGGTCTCAGTGTTACAAATAGCGAGGGGATTGAAGCCGCTGAAGCCTCAATCCCCGGATCCATCCATTCATCGCCTTCTAGGCAGAAGACGTGATTGAATCTAAATCAAGCTGCTAAACGCGCCTTGACTTGATCAACGATGTGGCCAAAGGCTGCTTTGTCATGAACGGCCAAATCGGCCAGCATTTTGCGGTCGATTTCGATGGATGCTTTACGCAGTCCATTGGCAAATTGGCTGTAGGTCAGACCAAATTCACGGGCTGCTGCATTGATACGTGCAATCCACAACTGACGGAACACACGTTTTTTGGCACGGCGGTCGCGGTAGGCATATTGCCCCGCTTTCATCACGGCTTGCTTGGCAATCCGGTAGACGTTACCGCGGCGACCACGGAAGCCCTTGGCAAGGGCGAGTACTTTTTTGTGTCTGGCGCGAGCCGTAACACCACGTTTTACGCGAGGCATATTTGTTTCTCCTTGTTCGTCCGAAAATTACAGGCCAGCCATGGGCAGCATTTGCGCCATGTGACCCATATTGGTTTCATGCACACCCACAGATCCACGCAAGTGACGCTTGTTCTTGGTCGTTTTCTTGGTCAGGATGTGGCGTTTGAAGGCTTGACCGCGTTTAACGGTGCCACCTGGACGAACGCGAAAGCGCTTTTTAGCGCTGCTCTTGGTCTTCATTTTGGGCATGTGAATGCTCCTTTATTGATTGTGCTCGTGAGGCGCTGCGAACCTGACGCAGACTTGTTAGCCCCGAGACACTTTTTTGCGTCGCCTTTAAGCAGGTGTCGCTTGCGCTACATCTGCAACGGGTTTGGCCACGCTACCCGGTTTTTTCTTGCCTGGCGCGATCATCATGATCATCTGGCGCCCTTCTAACTTGGGAAACTGCTCGACCACAATCAGGTCAGCCAGTTCATCACGAATTCTTTGCAACAACGCCATGCCAATTTCTTGGTGGGTGATCTCGCGACCACGAAAGCGCAGCGTGATTTTGCATTTGTCGCCTTCATCTAAAAAGCGCTTGATGTTGCGCAGTTTGATGTTGTAGTCACCGTCATCGGTACCAGGGCGGAATTTGATTTCCTTGACTTCAATGACTTTTTGTTTGGACTTGGCTTCAGCCGCCTTCTTTTGTTCTTGGTACTTGAATTTTCCGTAATCCATCAACCGACACACTGGGGGCACAGCCGTTGGTGAAATTTCCACCAAATCGACATCCAGTTCACCTGCCATGCGCAGTGCTTCTGCAAGACTGAGCACGCCAATGGCTTCATTGTTGGGACCGCTGACGCGGACTTCGGGGGCCATGATTTCCCGGTTAAGGCGGTGTTTGCGTTCCTCGCGTTGTCGGCGATCGCGGAATTCAGTAGCGATGGTTCAATCCTTCAAAAAAAACTGCCACTAAGGACAGGAAAACCGTCTTGCCACCAAACAAATCATTGTTTGGTTGCAATGTCAGAGGCTAACTTTTGGAAGAAAGCTTCGAGTGGCATGACCCCGAGATCAACATTGCCTCGGGCACGCACTGCGACGGTACCAGTTGCTTTTTCCTTGTCACCCATGACGAGGATATATGGCAACTTCTGCATTGAATGCTCTCGTATTTTATACGTGATCTTCTCGTTTTTGAGGTCCGAGACTGCTCTAAACCCTTGATTATTCAGTTTTTTCACCACATCCGTGACGTAATCAGCCTGTGCATCGGTGATATTGAGCACTGCCACCTGCACTGGCGCTAACCAAACGGGCAATGCGCCAGCAAATTGTTCTATCAATATGCCAATAAAACGCTCCAAGCTGCCCACGATCGCGCGGTGCAGCATGATGGGCCGGTGCCGTGCACCATCTTCGCCCACATATTCGGCATTCAAGCGCTCTGGCATGTTGGGATCGACCTGAATGGTGCCGCATTGCCAAGGCCGTCCAATCGCATCTTTCAAGGTGTATTCAATCTTGGGGCCGTAGAAAGCACCCTCACCTGGCAGATATTCGAATTCACACCCCGAAGCACGAAGGCCCTCCGCCAAAGCATTTTCAGCGCGGTCCCAACTTTCTTCAGAGCCAATGCGCTTCTCAGGCCGAGTAGACAATTTGTAAATGATGTCAGTGAATCCGAAATCTTTATAAACCTTTTGGAGTAAGGTGGTAAAGGCGATCACCTCAGATTGAATTTGCGCTTCGGTGCAGAAAATATGACCATCATCTTGAGTGAATGCACGAACACGCATGATGCCGTGCAAACCACCAGAGGGTTCATTGCGGTGGCATTGACCAAATTCTCCAAAGCGCAAAGGCAAGTCGCGGTAACTTTTGATGCCTTGGTTGAAGATGATGATGTGCCCGGGGCAGTTCATGGGTTTCAATGCGAAGTCACGCTTTTCAGACTCGGTGACAAACATGTTTTCGCGGTACTTGTCCCAATGGCCGGTTTTCTCCCACAAACCTTGGTCCAAGATTTGAGGGGCTTTGACTTCTTGGTAACCGTTGTCGCGGTAAATACGACGCATATATTGCTCGACCTCTTGCCACAGGATCCAGCCTTTGGGATGCCAAAACACCGTGCCGGGCGAATGCTCGTCAATGTGGAACAAGTCCAGTTCACGTCCTAATTTTCGGTGGTCGCGCTTTTCTGCTTCCTCCAACATGGTCAGATATTGCTGCAGATCATCTTTGCTGGACCAGGCCGTACCGTAAATGCGTTGCAGCATTTCATTGCGATGGTCACCGCGCCAATAGGCGCCAGCTAATTTCATCAGTTTGAAGTGTTTAAGTTTGCCGGTGCTGGGCACGTGGGGTCCACGGCACAGGTCTTCAAACTTGCCTTCACGGTACAAGGACACATCCTCATTGGCTGGAATGATGGCAATGATTTCAGCCTTGTAAAGCTCACCCAAACCTTTGAAATAAGTCACCGCCTCGTCGCGTGGCAGCACCCGACGAACCACGGGTTCATCCAATTGAGCGAGTTGGGTCATCTTCTTTTCGATAGCTTCCAGATCAGCAGGGGTAAATGGCC
>Ga0187843_10000698_pt1 | contig 22877 bp, 20 predicted proteins | sample SpaLakP09_SKY_43_FD_134516 | JGI IMG/M metagenome (GOLD analysis project Ga0187843, IMG submission 134516) | Oligotrophic lake water microbial communities from Sparkling Lake, Wisconsin, USA - SP09_SKY_43 | ecosystem: Environmental > Aquatic > Freshwater > Lake | place: USA: Sparkling Lake...
AAAACATCGACAATGAAATCCTGGTGCAGGACAGCGGCGAGCAGATCGTGGAAATGAACAATGGCTGCATCTGCTGCACCGTGCGCGGCGACCTGATCGTGGCCCTGTCCGACCTGGCCGCGCGCCGCAACCGGGGCGAGCTCGCTTTCGACCGCATCATCATCGAAACGACCGGCCTGGCCAATCCGGGCCCGGTGGCGCAAACCTTCTTCGTGGACGAGGAAGTCGGCGCCCACTACATGCTCGACGCGGTGCTCACCGTGGTCGATGCCCGCCACGCCATGGCCCAGCTCGACGAACACGAGGAAGCCCAGCGCCAGGTCGGTTTCGCCGACCGCCTGCTCATTTCCAAGACCGACCTCGTTGACGCCGAGCAACTTGCGGCCCTGACAGCGCGCCTGAAGCGCATCAACCCGCGCGCCGCGCTCAGCCAGGTCGATTTCGGCCGGGCGCCGCTGGCCGAGGTGCTCGACATCAAGGGTTTCAACCTGAACGACAAGCTGGAAATCGATCCCGACTTCCTGGCCACCGAGGAAGCGCACGAGCAAGCGCACCACCACGAGCATGTGCACACGGAAGCCTGCGACCACAGCCACGACCACCATCATGGGCACCATTCCGACGACATCGCCGCCTTTGTGTTCAAGAGCGAACGCCCCTTCGACGCGCGCCGCCTCGACGAATTCCTGGGCAGCCTGGTCCAGGTATTCGGTCCGCGCATGCTGCGCTACAAGGGCGTGCTGCTGATGGATGGGGCCGACCGCAAGGTGGTTTTCCAGGGCGTGCACCAGATCATGGGCACCGACATCGGCGCAAAATGGGGTGAAACCGAAGAACGTGGTAGCAAAATGGTATTTATTGGCAAAAATCTACCGAAAGATGTCTTTATCCGCGGCTTGGAACAATGTTTGGTATAAACTATCCCGGTTTTGTGATGCACGGCCTGTTCGACACCTTGCATCACCTTTTGTTTGACGACTGAATTGCCAACACGCCATAGCGGCGAGGGGAAGACATCGGGATGGCAATATGAAGGAAACCGTGACGAAATCCGCCAAGAAGGCCGTGGCCGTCAGTCCGCGCAAAGCCGGTGGCGTGGTCAAGGCTGTCGCTTCGGCGCTGGCCAAAAAAATAGCGGGCGCCCTGGCGCCTTCCAAAGCAGCAAAGGCGGGCGCGGCGAAGCCGGCGGCCAGGCCGGCGGCGAAAAAAGCGGGGCCGGCTGGCAAGCCGGCCGCTGGCAAGCCTGCCGCCGCCAAGCCCGTGGCAAAGAAGGCAGCCACACCGGCCGCGAAAACCGTGGCGGTGAAGAAAACCGCGGCGCCGGCTGCCAAGGCGGCCGTGGTGAAGAAAGCGGCCGTCAAAGCTGCGCCGAAGAAAGTGGCGGCAGTCAAGGCGCCGGCGGCCAGGCCGGCCGTCAAGGCGGCGCCAAAAGCAGCAGGCAGCAAGGCAGTTCCGGCCGCGAAAGTGAAGGCCATCCCAGTGCCGCAAGCGGCCGAGGCAGGCGTGAAAAAGACGGCGAAAAAGCAGGCCGTCAAGGTTGGCGAGCAGGGCGAACGCACCACAGCGGTTCAGGGTGCCACCGCCGGGTTAGCTGATAAAATGAAAACCTCTGTCGTATCGAAGGTAAGTGAAGTCATGACTAAAACAACTAAATCGACCCCCGCCGTGAACACAGAAGGCCGTCTCATCACCGAAGATGAAATTCGGGCAATGAACGAGAAGGACTATATGAACCCGGCGCAGCTGGCATTTTTCAAGGCGCGCTTGCAGCAGCTTGAAAAAGACCTTTTGAAAAACGCCGGAGAAACCACCGAGCACCTGCGCGAAACCGTGCTGGTCCCCGATCCGGCCGACCGCGCCACCATCGAGGAAGAACATGCGCTCGAACTGCGCACGCGCGACCGCGAACGCAAGCTGCTGAAAAAAGTCCAGCAATCGATCGCGGCCATCGACGGCGGCGACTATGGCTGGTGCGAAGAAACGGGCGAACCGATCGGCATTCCACGCCTGATCGCACGTCCGACGGCCACGCTGTCGCTGGAAGCCCAGCAACGGCGCGAACTGAAACAAAAACTGTACGGCGATTGATCCGCCGGTCAGACCGTCTTGAAAAGCATGCGGCGCGAGTCGCATGCTTTTTTGATTTTTGCTTGATCCAGTCGTGCCAACGAAAAGCTTGCCCTTAGGCTACACTAGCGTCAGGCCAGGATGATGTGAATACGTGACGTGCCACCAAGGGCGTGCTACCGTGCTAAGGTGTCGACGTGCCGCGCGATGGCAAGCGCTTGGGCAGAACGCAAGACCGAACGAAACAGGAAACGACGTGGGTATTTTCTCCATCTTCAAGAGAAAAAATGAGCAACAGGACGGCAGCGACTTGCCGCCCGATACGCGCCTGGGCGCGGGTGAACCCTCGCGCCTGATTCTGGACGGCGATGCCGAACGCGCGCGCCAGCGCGAAATCGCGCGCGCCACCGCCGCCAAGATCGACGCCATCGAATCGGCCATGGCCGACGACATCTTCAATACGCCTGAACCAGCCTGGGGCACCGGCCCGCGCCGAGCGCGCACCAATGCGCAAATGGCCGCCGCCGACGGCGACGACACCCTGCCCATGCTGGAGCTGGCCACCACCGAACTGCTGTCCGACGACGATTCCCCCAATGCACTGGCGCTGCCGCAGACCGCCCCGGTCATTGAAGAAATCGCCATCATGTTCGCCAACGACCAGCTGGCCGTGGCCGAGCAAATGCTCATCGAAAGCTTGCGCGACGTGGGCCGCACCGACCGTACCGTCTGGTGGATGCTGTTCGACCTGTACCAGGTCATGGGCCGCCAGGACGATTTCGACAATATTGCGATCGACTACGCCAGCCAGTTCGAAACCTCGCCCCCCACCTGGGCGCCGCCGCTGCCGGTGGGCGCCGAAGACACCGCGTTTGCCGGGGTGACCCCGACCGAAGTGTTCGCCGGCGTGCTCGACGCCGAGCTGGCCCCCCGTTTCGAACGCTTGCTGACCCTGTCCGACGCCAATCCCGTGCTGCGCCTGGAATTTACCCGGGTCATGGACGTCAGGCCGGAAGGCTGCCAGCTGCTGCTGGAAACCCTGAACAAGCTGCGCAAGCGCGAAGGCGAACTGATCGTCGCCGGCGCGGCCGAACTGGCCGAACTGGTGCGCTCGACCATCACCATGGGCGACCGCAATGCCAGCGAAGCGCCCTGGCTGCTGCTGCTGGCCCTGCTGCAACTGATGAACCGCGAGAAAGATTTCGAAGAAGCGGCCATGGATTACTGCGTCACCTTCGAAGTCTCGCCGCCCTCCTTCGAAACGCCCAAGCACGTGGCCACCGCGGCCGGCGCGCCGACCCCGGCGCTGACCGAGCGCTTCCTGTTGCCGACGGTCATCAACAGCGGCGCCAATACCCTGTTCGACGCCATCGATGCCTACGCGGCCCAGGCCCCGGCCCTGCTGATCGACTGCTCGCGCCTGGCGCGCGTGGATTACGGCGCGGCCAGCGCCATGCTCAACCGCCTGCGCCCGATCGCGGCCGTGAAAAAAATTGAATTCCGCGACATGAACCATCTGGTCGCTGCGCTTTTCAAACTCCTGAGCTATGCTGATGTAGCCAGGCTGTTCCCGCACAAGTACTAGCGTCGTCCTCGCGCATGCGGGGGACCCGGTCTTCACCCAGATCTTGCAATTTGCGTTAACACCCCCATTCTTTGGGAAGAATTAACTTCGAGGCAGATATGGAACAATTTCACGGCACCACCATCCTGTGCGTGCGCCGCGGCAAGCAAGTTGCCCTCGGCGGCGATGGCCAGGTAACGCTAGGCAACATCGTCATGAAGGGCACGGCGCGCAAGGTGCGCAAGCTATACCAGGGCAAGGTCCTGTGCGGTTTCGCCGGCGGCACCGCCGACGCCTTCACCCTGCTCGACCGCTTCGAAGGCAAACTCGAAAAACACCAGGGCAATCTGCTGCGCGCCTCGGTCGAACTGGCCAAGGATTGGCGCACCGACCGCGTGTTGCGCCGCCTGGAAGCCATGCTGCTGGTGGCCGACCACGAATCGACCCTGGTCATTACCGGCAATGGCGACGTGCTGGAACCGGAAGACGGCATCGGCGCCATCGGCTCGGGCGGCACCTACGCCCAGTCGGCCGCCATGGCGCTCCAGGAAAACACCGAACTGTCGCCGGCCGAGATCGTCAAAAAGTCACTGACCATCGCCGGCCAGCTGTGCATCTACACGAATATGTCCCACATCATCGAAACCCTGGACTGACCATGAATATGACACCCCTCGAAATCGTGTCCGAGCTGGACAAGCATGTGGTCGGCCAGGGCAAGGCCAAGCGCGCCGTCGCCATCGCCCTGCGCAACCGCTGGCGCCGCCAGCAGGTGGCCGAGCCGCTGCGCCATGAAATCACCCCCAAGAACATCCTCATGATCGGCCCCACGGGCGTGGGCAAGACCGAAATCGCGCGCCGCCTGGCCAAGCTGGCCGACGCGCCCTTCATCAAGATCGAAGCGACCAAATTCACCGAAGTGGGCTATGTGGGGCGCGACGTCGACACCATCATCCGCGACCTGATCGACATCGGCATCAAGCAGACCCGCGCCAGCGAAATGAAGAAGGTGCGCCAGCGCGCCGAAGACGCCGCCGAAGACCGCGTCATCGACATCCTGGTGCCCCCGGCGCGCGACTTCGGCTTCAACGTCACCCCGGCCTCGACGGAAGCGAAAGATGGCGACAACACGCGCCAGACCTTCCGCAAGCGCCTGCGCGAAGGCGCGCTGGACGACCGCGAGATCGAGCTCGACATAGCCGACGCCGGCCCCCAGATGGAAATCATGGCCCCGCCGGGCATGGAAGAAATGACCGAGCAGATCAAGTCCATGTTTTCGGGCATGGGGGCGGCGCGCAAGAAGCCGCGCAAGATCAAGATCCGCGAAGCCATGAAGCTGCTCGTTGACGAGGAAGCTGCCAAGCTGATCAACGACGATGAAATGAAGCAGAAAGCCATACAGAACGTGGAGCAGAACGGCATCGTCTTCCTCGACGAGATCGACAAGATCGCCTCGCGCTCGGAACACGGCGGGGCCGACGTCTCGCGCGCGGGCGTGCAGCGCGACCTGCTGCCCCTGGTCGAAGGCACCACCGTCAACACCAAGTACGGCATGATCCGCACCGACCACATCCTGTTCATTGCCTCCGGCGCCTTCCACCTGGCCAAGCCGTCCGACTTGATTCCCGAGCTGCAGGGCCGCTTCCCGATCCGGGTCGAACTCGAATCGCTGTCGATCGCCGACTTCGAATGCATCCTGACCAGCACCGACGCCTGCCTGACCAAGCAGTACGAAGCCTTGCTGGCCACCGAAAGCGTGACCGTCGCCTTCGCCCCGGAAGGCATCACGCGCCTGGCGGAGATCGCGTTCTCGGTCAACGAGCGCACTGAAAACATCGGTGCGCGGCGCCTGTACACGGTCATGGAAAAGCTGCTCGAGGAAGTGTCGTTCTCGGCCAGCGAAAACAGCGGCCAGGTGGTGCAGATCGATGCGGCCTACGTCAACGACCGGCTCGACAAGCTGGCCGTCAACGAAGACCTGTCGCGCTACGTGCTGTAAGCCATGGCGAACAAGGCATTGGCCACGCGCCAGAAAATGCGGATCAGCGTGGAACCGTCCCAGCAGTTCGGCAAGCCGCGCAATCCCGTCGCCGTGGCCGCCAAGCTGCGCGCGGCGGGGCCGCACACGAAAGGCGCCACGGCCGAAAGGGCCGCGGCCAAGCGCGCCCTCAAAAAAGCCAAGCTCGAGGCCGAGGATTAATTTTTTCGCCAAGGCGTATTTCGTAGCTTTACTACCAAAACCTTTAGGAAACCCAAAGCCAGCGTGGTGATGTGTTGTAGGAATATCCGGTCCGCTAATGTATATTTGCTACATTTTACGGATGGGAACTCACCATGCAGGCAACCCTGAGGCGCGATGCCGAATCGCCGAAAACGATCGCGGCCACCAAGCCGCGCCTGACGTTCTGGCAAGTCTGGAACATGAGCTTCGGCTTTCTCGGCATCCAGATCGGCTTCATGCTGGCCCAGTCGAACATGCCGCGCATTTTTCAGACCCTGGGCTCGGACATCGACAAGGTCGGCTACCTGATGATCGCCGGGCCGGTGACCGGCCTGCTGGTGCAGCCTATCGTCGGCTACCTGAGCGACCGGACCTGGGGCCGTTTCGGCCGGCGCCGCCCGTATTTCCTCGTTGGCGCGATCCTGGCGTCGCTGGCCCTGCTCGCGGCGCCGCACTCGAGCGCCCTGTGGATGGCCGCCAGCATGCTGTGGATCATCGACAGCGCCAACAATATCGCGATGGAACCGTTCCGCGCCTACGTCGGCGACCAGCTGCCCAAGGAGCAGGTCACCCAGGGCTTCGCCTTCCAGACCTTCTTCATCGGGGCCGGCGCCATCATCGCTTCGTCCCTGCCCTTCGTGCTGACCAACTGGTTCAGCGTGGCCAATACGGCGGCCCCCGGCGCGATTCCCGCCTCGGTGACCTATGCCTTCTATTTCGGCGGGGCCATGTTCCTGCTGGCCGTGCTGTGGACCGTGATCAAGAGCCGAGAATATTCGCCGCAAGCCATGGCGCGCTACCACCCCGAATCGGCGCCGCACGCGCGCGCCGGCGTGGCCGATTTCCTCAAGAGCATGGCGCAGATACCGCCCGTGATGCGGCAACTGATCTCGGTGCAGTTTTTCACTTGGTTCGCCTGGGCCACCATGTGGACCTTCGCCACCGCCGCCCTGACCCAGCACGTCTACCATAGCAGCGACACCAGCTCGGTCGCCTACAACGACGGCGCCAGCTGGCTGGGCATGTGCTACACGGTGTACAGCGCGGCGGCGTGCGCGTTTGCCTTCCTGCTGCCAGTCATGGCGACCAGGACCAGCCGCAAGACCACCCACGCGATCTGCCTCGCCATCGGCGGCCTCAGCTTCGTGGCCATCTATTTCGCGACCACGCCCGTGATGTTCATGCTGCCCTTCATCGGCATCGGCCTGGCGTGGGCCAGCACCTTGTCGATGCCCTACGCCATCCTGGCCTGCAATTTGCCAGCGAGCAAAATGGGCTTGTACATGGGCATGTTCAATATTCTGATCGTCGCGCCGCAACTGGTGTCGAACCTGGTGGGCGGCATGGTGCTCACTGCCTTCTTCGGCAACAATGCCATCCTGATGCTGGTGCTGAGCGGGGTGTCCATGCTGGTCGCGGCGGCATTGTCGCTGTGGCGCGTGCAGGAAGCGGACTAGGGGGCGGGCCGCCAGCGGAAGCCTTGTGGGGCTCCCGCTATCTGGCCATCGGGAAGCAGTGTCGCCGTTTCGCGGCCCCGGTACCATCACCTTGTGCGAGGCACCGTTATTCGGTACATTGCGTACTGGATAACGGTACCTAGAAGGACCTTCATGAGCTCACCCGAGCTGGTATTACACGTGCTGCGCCAGCAACTGCGCGCCGCCGGCATCACCTACAAGGCACTTGCCGAGCTGATCGGCATGAGCGAATCGTCGGTCAAGCGCATGTTCGGCCAGAAGGACATGGCCTTGTCGCGCCTGGCCCAGATCTGCACGGCGGCCGGCATTCCCATGGAAGACGTGCTGCGCGGCTCGGCCGAGGTGCGCCCCCATTCCGACACCCTCACCCCGCAGCAGGAAAAGTCGCTGATGGCCAATCCGCGCCTGCTGCTGGTCGCCATCTGCTGCCTGGGCAACTGGAGCCTGGAACAGGTCATCGAAACCTATGCCATCAGCGAGACCGAATGCATCGGCCTGCTGGTGGAGCTGGACCGGCTGGGTGTGATCGAACTCAAGCCGGGCAACCGCTACAGCCTGCGCGTGTCGAACGCCTTCCGCTGGCTGCCGGACGGGCCGGTGCAGCAGTATGTGCGCGACCATGTGGTGGGCGATTATTTCGGCGGCCGCTTCGACGGCGACGGCGAAACCCTGATGTGCCTGCCGGCGCGCCTGTCGCAGGCCAGCGCGCGCGAAGTGCTGCTCAAGATCCAGCAGCTGGCCGGCGAAATGGCGCGCCTGCACCAGCACGACCGCAAGTTGGGTAGCGATGAACGCGACGGCTTCACGCTGCTGCTGGGATTTCGTTCCTGGGAATTCGGCGCGTTCACCGCGCTGCGGCGCAAGGCCTGAGCTACCAGATCGGGCCCAGGAACAGGTACATGGTCTTGCTGCCATCCTTGGTCGCGCCCGCGCCCACATAGGCGGGACCGAAGCGCGTGTCGACCGACAGGAAGCCGCTCACGGCCTGCTTGAACAGGGTTTCGCGCAGCGGCACGTCCTGGTCGAAACCGCCGCCCGCTTCGATCGAAAAACCTGCGCGCACGGTGCCGCCCAGCGTCACCGGCAGCGCGCCTATCCTGCGCGCCATCACCAGGCGCGAAAAGGCCACGCTGCGGCCCTGGATCGAATCGGGCGCGCTGCCCGACAGGCGCAGGAAGCCGCCCAGGCTCAGGGGAGAGACCCCGGATTTCGCGCGCGCGAATTCGCCGTACACATGCCCGGCCCAGTCGCCGGCGCGAAATGCGCTCATGCCCAGCAAGGACGACTGGGCGCCGGCGATCTGCCCCGGTTCGCCGCTCGGCAAGCGTTCCAGGCGCGCGTCGACCAGGTAGCCGCGGCTGGGGAAGCCCAGCGAATCGAGCGTATCGGCGCGGTAGTTGATGAACTGGGTGGTGCCGTAGCCGCGCAGCGCCGGTTCGTCCGGCGTCTCGGGGATCACCGCCCGCGCGCCGGCCCGGCCGCGCAGCACGCCCACCTGGATGTCGCCCCAGGTGCCCAGTTCGCGCCCCAGCACGAAGGCCAGCACGCGCGAGGTATAACCCCAGCGGCGCACCCGGCGCCCTTCCAGGAAGCTGTCGAGCGATTGCGAGCCGTAAGACGTCTGCGGCGCCACATACCATTGCGACCCCGGCCCCAGCGGCTGGAACAGCTGCATGCCCAGTTCGCGCCGGTCGCCCACGCTCATCATGGTGCGCAGTTCGCCTCCCCAGCTGTTGAGCGAGGTTTTCACGTGCATCAGCTTGAGCGCGAAACTGTTGGTGCTGTCGAAATCGCTGGCCAGTTCCAGCCCCACGCGCAGGCGGCTGCTGGCCCACGGCGCTTCGGTGGCCTTGATGACGACGCTGCGCCTGCCGGCGTCGTCCTCGATCTCGGTCTCGACCCGTTCCAGGTCGCCCCGCCCGTACAGCAGCTCGCCCGCGCGGCGCGCCTGTTCGCGGGTGACGGCCTGGCCTTCCTTCAGGCCGGACTGCACCGCCAGTATGCGCGGATTGATCTGGCCATTGCTCTCCACTTTCACCGACGCCAGCGGCAGCGCGGTGTCGGCCAGCGCCGGCGCGGCCAGGCGCTGGTTTTCGAAGCGCGCATACTCGGGACCGGCCAGGGCCAGCGGCGCCAGGCGCTGGGCCAGTTCGCGCGTGGCCAGTTCGCCCGCCCGGATCGCGCTGTCGACACTGCGAAAATCGAGGAAGCCGATGCCGTCGAGCCGGGGCGCGACCAGGATGTCCCGGGACCGCAGCTCCTTGATCGAGCGCTGCACATTCTGCTCGGTGAGGATGTTGATCATCTGCTGGGCCACGCCAAGCGCGCTGCCAAGGGTTTTCTCGGGCGCCAGCGGCGTGCCCACGTTGATCGCAATGACGATGTCGGCACCCATGCGCTGCGCCAGGTCCACCGGCAGGTTGCGTACCAGGCCGCCGTCCACCACCAGGCGCTGCTGCACGCGCACGGGCGCGAACACGCCCGGCACGGCCAGCGAGGCGCGCATGGTCAGGAACAGCGGGGTGTCGACCAGGTCCACCAGTTCACCGGTGACCAGGTCGGAGGCGACCGAACGGAATGGCAGCGGCAACTGGTCGACCTGGCGCTCGCGGGTACCGGCCGGCAGCAGGCGGCCCAGCGCCTGTTCCAGGGCGGCGTTGCCGGCGGCCGATGGCGGCAGCGACACACCGTCGCGGCTCACGCCAAATTCGATGCGCGAGGGCAGTTGCACGTCTTCTTCGCGGCGCCGGAATTCCAGGTCTTCGCGCGCGGGGCGGTCGGCCACCACGCGGTCCCAGTCGGTGTCGCGCGCCATGCGCTCCAGGTCGTTCACCGAGGCGCCGGCCGCATAGGCGCCGCCGATCACGCTGCCCATGCTGGTGCCGACCACCATGTCGACCGGGATGCGCATCTCGGTGAGCACGCGCAGCACGCCGATATGGGCGAAGCCGCGCGCGCCGCCGCCGGACAGCACCAGGGCAATGCGCGGGCGCGCCGCGGGGGCGACAGGATCGGTTTGGGAAAACGCCGGCGGCGCCGGGGTCAATGCCGCGCAGGCCAGCAGGAATGCAAGTGGGCGCACCGGCCGCTTACTGGTTCGGTGGCGGCGGGCCGCCGATATTGGAGAAGGTACGGGTGGGCGCCGGCATCTGGGCCGGTGGCGGCGGCGGCGCGGGCACGCCGGGCGGCAGCGCATTGGCCGGCTGGGACGGCACTTCCATCGGCAGGTTGGCGTTGTTCTGGTCGGGTTGCTGTCCCTGCACCGGCATCGGCATGGGCTGCTGCTGCATCTGGGGCGGAGGCTGCTGATGGTCCGGCATATTTGTCGGCGGCGCCATCGACAGGCTGGCGCCGGCCTTGTCGTCGGCCGCCAGTTCGATCCGCTTGAGCACGCCCCCTTCGGAGAGCATGATGAAACGCGGATGGACTTCCTTGAGCACCACGCCGCTGGCGAATTCCTTGCCGACCGGGATGGCCTTGGGCGGCTGGCCGTCGGCGGTCAGGATCGCCACGCCGTTCGCGCCCGAGGCGATCACGCCGGTCAGCTGGTAATTGCTGGCCACGGCGGCCATGGCCTGGCCGCCGAACAGGGTGGCCGCCACTTCGGGCGAGGGATCGGCGATCGAGGCCTGCGGCATGGCCGCCAGCGGGCGCTGGGCAGGCTTGTACAGCTCCATGACCCAGTAGGCAATCGAGGCCGACAGCGCGATCACCGCGAGCAGGGTGAATAAAATTGGCAAACGCTTCATCACGATTCCTTGGTTACCGCACCAGCTGATTAATTTCGATGATCGGCATCAGCACCGCCAGCACGATCAGCAGCACCACCACGCCCATCACCAGGATCAGGACCGGTTCCAGCAAGCCTGCGATGGTCAGCGTGCGCCGCTCCAGGTCCGCCTGTTGCGAATTGGCCGCCCGTTCCAGCATCGCCGGCAGTTCGCCGGTGATTTCGCCGGCGCGGATCATGTGGATCAGCATGGGCGGGAAATGCTTTTGCGCCGACAGCGCGCGCGCCAGGCTCACGCCCTCGCGCACGGCGCCGCTGGCCTGTTCGACCAGCTCTTTCATGGCCACGTTCGACAGCGTGTCGCGGCTGGTGTCGAGCGCGTGCAGGATCGGCACGCCCGAGCCGGTGGTGATGGCCAGCGTGCTGGCGAAGCGCGCCGTGTTCAGGCTGCGTTCGAACTTGCCGTAGATGGGCGCGGTCAGCAGCCAGGCATGCCAGCGGCGCTTGAGCACGGGGTTCTTCAGGGCCTGGCGCACCCCGAAGCCGGCGCCGATCAGCATCACCAGCATGATGATGCCGTAGGCCCGCACGAAATTCGAAATGCCCAGCATGATCATGGTCAGCAGCGGCAGCTTCTGCTTGGTGTTGGTGAACACCGATACAATCTGCGGCACCACGTAGGTGAGCAGGAAGATCACGATCGCGAAAGCCACCACGGTCACGATGGCCGGATAGGTGAACGCCATCCGCACCTTCTGCACCAGCGCGTTGCGCCGTTCGATATAGTCGGCCAGGCGCGAAAGCACACGCGCCAGGTGGCCGATCTGTTCGCCCGACGAGACGAGCGCGCGGAAGATTTCCGCGAAGTCGCGCGGATGGCGCGACAGCGCGTCGGAAAACGAGGCGCCGCCCATGACTTCGGAACGGATCGAGGCGACCAGGTCGCGCACGTAGGGACGTTCGGCCTGTTCCAGCAAGGCGGTAAACGCTTGTTCGAGCGGCAGGCCCGCTTCGAGCAGGCTGGCCAGCTGGCGCGTGAACAGCGCCAGTTCGACCTGCGACAGGCCCTCGCCGAAGCCGCGCCGCGTGGCCGCGCCGGAAGCGTCGACCTGGGCCGCGATGACTTCGACATTCAATGGCGTCAGCCCCTGCACGCGCAGGTCGGCGCGCGCCGACTTGGCGCTGTCGGCATTGACCACGCCCTTGTGGGTATCGCCCTTGTCGTCGACGGCTTCGTAGCGGAATGCTGGCACGGGCTAGTCCTTGGTAACGCGCAAGACTTCGGCCTGCGTGGTGGTGCCGTCGCGCAGCCAGCGCTCGCCATCCTCGCGCATGGTCTTCATGCCGACGCGCTGCGCGGCCTGGCGGATTTCCGCTTCCGAGGCGCGGTTGTGGATCTGGGCGCGGATCTCGTCGGTCGTCTGCAGCAGCTCGTACACGCCGACCCGGCCCTGGTAGCCCGTGTGGCCGCACTTGTCGCAGCCCACCGAGTGCCAGGTCTGGCCGTCGTTGCGCTTGCAGTGCACGCAGAGCTTGCGCACCAGGCGCTGCGCCATCACGCCCAGCAGGGACGAGGACAGCAGGAAGGGCTCGATCCCCATGTCGAGCAGGCGCGTCACGGCCGCCGCCGAATCGTTGGTGTGCAGCGTGGCCAGCACCAGGTGGCCGGTGAGCGAGGCCTGGACCGCGATCTGCGCCGTCTCCAGGTCGCGGATCTCGCCGATCATGATCACGTCCGGATCCTGGCGCAGGATCGCGCGCAGGGCCTTGGAAAAGCTCATGTCGATGCGGGCATTGACCTGGGTCTGGCCGACGCCGATCAGGTCGTACTCGATCGGGTCTTCCACGGTCAGGATATTGGTGGTCGACGCGTTCAGGCGCGACAGGGCCGCGTACAGCGTGGTGGTCTTGCCCGAACCGGTAGGCCCGGTGACCAGCACGATGCCGTGCGGCTGGTTGATCAGGGCATCGAACTGCGGCAGCAGATTCGGGCTCATGCCCAGGTGCGACAGGTCCAGGCGCCCCGCTTCCTTGTCCAGCAAACGCAGCACGGCGCGTTCGCCATGCCCGGTCGGCAGGGTCGAGACGCGCACGTCGACGCCCTTGCCGCCCACGCGCAGGGTGATGCGGCCGTCCTGCGGCAAGCGTTTTTCGGCGATGTCGAGCTGCGCCATGATCTTGATGCGCGAGATCAGCGAAGCGTGGATGGCCTTGCGCGGACGAACCACGTCGCGCAGCGAACCGTCGATGCGAAAGCGCACCACGGACGTCTGCTCGAAGGGCTCGATGTGGATGTCGGACGCGCCTTCGCGCAGCGCCTGGGTGAGCAGCGCATTGATCATGCGGATCACGGGCGCGTCGTCGGACGATTCGAGCAGGTCTTCGATGGCCGGCACGTCGTTGAGCAGCTTGGTCAGGTCCAGGTCGGCGTCGAATTCGTCGGCCACCTGCGAGGCGTCGCCGCCCGAGCCGGCATAGGCGGTCGCGATCGCCGCTTCCAGCTCGGCCCGTTCCATCGAGCGCAGCGCGATGCGCCCGAAACGGCGCGACACTTCCGCGATGGCCGCCGGCGCGGTGGCGCCCGAGACCCAGACTTCGATGGTGTGTTCGGCTTCTTCGCTGGCGCGCGCCAGCACGCCGAAGTCGCGCGCGAAAGCGTAGGGGAGGAGATTGCTCATCGTCTGTTCAATCAGTTCTTCGCGCCGTCCTGGCCGGGACCCGGACGGGTAGGCACGGGAACCGGCACCGGACGCGGTGGCAGCGGCGCCATGGCGTCGCCCGGCGGCGGCTGGCCGTTGTTCAGATTCGGCAGCACCGGCGAACCCAGGTCCGGCAGCACGATGCTGCCATTCGGCACGGCGGCCTTCTGGCCCGCCGAACGCATGTATTCGTAGCGGTCGGCCGCGATGCTGTTGCTGTCTTCCTTGCTGCGCACGATGACCGGGCGCAGGAAGATCATCAGGTTGGTCTTGTTGCGTTCGCGCTTGCGGTACTTGAACAGGTTGCCCAGGATCGGGATGTCACCGAGGCCCTGCACTTTTTCCTCGCCATTGCTGGTGTCGTCGCGGATCAGGCCACCGAGCACGATGATCTGGCCATCGTCGGCGATCACATTGTTTTCGATGACGCGGATATTGGTAGTCACGCCGGAGGTCGAGGCGCGCGAGGTGTCGTCCACGTTCGAGGTCTCGTGGTAGATCGCCATCTTGATGGTGCCGCCCTCGGAAATCTGCGGGCGCACCTTCAGGGTCAGGCCGACGTCGCGGCGGTCGATGGTCTGGAAGGGATTGCCCCCGCCCGTGGTGCCGGGAGTGGTGAAGCTGCCCGAAATGATCGGCACGTTCTGGCCGACCTTGATGGTCGACAGTTCGTTGTCGAGCGTGAGCATGTTCGGGGTCGACAGGATGTTGGCGCCGCCGTCGGTCTCGAGCGCGGTCGCGATCGCGCCCAGGCCGAGCGAACCGTTGATCATCTTGAACAGGCCGATATTGAGGCCCGCATTCGGCACCGGCGTGGCGCCGCCGATCAGGGACACCAGGTTGCTGCCGCCGGCGCCGGTGAAATTGGTCACGCCGCCGACGCGGTACTTGCTGTTGTCGCTGCCCGACAGGCCGGCCCACTGCACGCCGAACTGCGCCGCCGTCTTGGCGTTCACTTCCACGATCAGCGACTCGATGTAAACCTGCGCGCGGCGCACGTCGAGCTGGTCGATGACCGAGCGCAGGTTGCGGTAAATCGCGTCCGGCGCGGTGATGATCAGGGTGTTGGTCGAGGCGTCGGCCTGGATCCATCCGGCGCCGCCGCCTCCGCCGCCGCTGCTGCTGGCCTGGTTGGCCTGCTGGTTCATGGTCGACTGTCCGGCGCCCATGCCCTGGTTGTTCTGCTGCCCGCCCTGCGCACCGCCGCCCGACTGCACGCTGCCGCCCGAGGTTCCCTGCTGCTGCGGCAGGGCCGACGAATCGGACGAGACCACCGCGCGTAGCGTGGCCGCCAGCTTGGTCGCGTCGGCGTTTTTCAGGTACACCACATGCACATTGCCGGCCACCGAACTTGGCTGGTCCAGCTTGGCGATCAGCGACTTGGCCAGGTTGGCGCGCGCGCGCGACGGCGCCCGGATCACCAGCGAATTGGTGCGCGGATCGGCCACCACCGACACCCGGCCCGAGTCGCCGCCGGCGGCGGGCACCAGCAGCTTTTCGATCAGGGTGGCCATGTCGGACGCGATGCCGTTGCGGACCGGGACGATGTCCATGTCGGCCGCCAGCGGCGCGTCGAGCGCGGCGATGATCTTCGACAGGCGCGCCAGGTTGTCGGCGTAATCGGTGATCACCAGGCTGTTGTTGCCCGGGTTGGCCATGATCGAATTGTTCGGCGAGATCAGGGGCCGCAGCACGGCCGTCAGGTTAGCCGCCGATTCGTAGCTCAAATGGTAGATCTGGGTGGCCACCTGGTCGCCCTTGACGCTCGACTTGCCGATGCCCACATGGGTCGGCGACGATTGCAGCTTCGCTTCGGCTTCCGGCACCACCTTGGCGTAGCCGTCGCCGGTGACGACCGCATAGCCTTGCAGGCGCAGCGCGGAAGTGAGCAGGCTGAAGGCCTGTGACTTGCTGATCGATTTTTCCGACACCAGCGTCAGCGTGCCCTTGACGCGCGGGTCGATGATGAAGGTCATGCCGGTGTAATGCCCGACCGCCTTGATGACCGATTCGATGTCGGCGCCCACGAAATTGAGGGCTGCCTGGTCTTCGGGAGCGGCCAGGGCCGGCGCCGGGGCGAGCGCGACCGCGCAGCACAGCATGACGCCGGCCGCCACGCGGCGCAGCGCCGGCGATGGGAAGAGGATAGTGCTTGCAGTCTGTTTTTTCATCATTTGAACTCTAACGCGATTATTTTCTTGCCGCCCACCATTCGGCGCTGGCCCAGTAAATTCAGGAGATTGCCCAGCGTTTCTTCATATCCGTCCGCCGCCTGCGCCTGTCCGGAAAACTGGAAGCGGCCCTTGTCGAGCGCCCCGGTTCCCGATAACAGCAACGCGCCGCGTACCGTCCTCAAACTCAATTGCGCCTGCTGGCCGCGCCAATCCATGGTCAGTTCATAACTGCCCAGCGGCTTGACCGGCGCCATGCGCGACCCCATGTCCGACAGCGACAGCAGCGTGCGCCCGCCCACCGCGACGCCGCGCGGCTGCAGGCGCTCGAGCTGCAGCGTGGTCCACGACAGCTTCATGGCGCCCGACGGCGCCAGCGTATTCAGGGGCGCGCCCAGGCCGGCCAGGCGTTCGGCCGGCAGCAGCAGCGCGGCGGGGCTCAGTTCCCATTGCGACCAGCTTCCCGAAAGGTTGACCGGCTGCGACAGCGCTTCCGCGTTCTCGAGCTTCATGTCGACCTGGCCCAGCAGCACCATGGGCGACAAGCGCCATTCGAAGCGGCCCGCCAGCAGCGGCGTGACCGCCCCGTTGGCGCCGGCCGCGCCGCCCAGGAAAGCCGAACCGCGCCACAGCGTACCCTGCGCATCACCGAGAGTCAAACGTCCGCCGGTCTGCGATTCGACGATCGCGCCCAGCCAGGTCGCCGGCAGGAAGGCCAGCACGGTCAGCGTCACCGCCGACACGATCGCCGCCAACCATAGCACAAGGCGTTTCATCGGGCCCCGTCGCCCAGGTTCTGGCGCAGCGTGACCAGCGCGTCGACATTGCCCAGGGGCGTGCCGGCCGTGAGCGCGATGTCGCTGACGGTGATGCGGTTTTCGCGGCGCTGCGCTTCGAGCCAGCTATACAGGTTGGCATAGGCCACGCCATTGACCTGCAGCTTGGCGAATTCGCCCGTGATGGTCACCGGCTGGCTGGGCGTGATCGAGCGCGCGGCCAGGCTGGCGGTCAGCGTTTCGCGCGTCATGGGCGTGACCTGGGGCGCCGGACGGGCCGCCAGTTCGCTCGCCTCGAGCGCCAGGGCCTGCATGGTGGCCGCCTGCAGGCGCAGTTCGGGCAAGGCTTTGCGCAGGTCGGCGCGCCCGTCGATGGCCGGGCCGACGAACAGGGCATACACCAGCGCCGCCAGGGCCACGGCCGCGCCGATGGACAGGAATTTGCGTTCCTGCTCGGTGCGCGCCATCCAGTACAGCGAAAACTGGTCCTTCACCTGGTTGATGGTATTCCTCATTTCTTGCCTTCCTTGCTGCGCAGCAGCCATACTCCGGCGCCCGATTCGGCCAGCTCGAGCTTGCGCATCCGCAGCGCTTCCTGCAGCTGCGGCAGCACGCCCGCGTCGGTGCCCGGCTTGAGCTTGATGGTCATGGCACGGTCGCGGTAATTGAGCGACGCGACTTCCGGCGCGCGCGGCAGTGCGCGCAGCGCTTCCGTGAAGGCGGCCGCCATGAAGGTGAATTCTTCCGGCGTCACCTTGCCCTGGCGCGCCTTGGCGCGCTCGATGTTCTGGCGCATCTGCATCGCCACATCGGAGCTGACCGGCTCTTTCGGGAAGGCTGCCTTGAAGGTTTGCGTCATGCCCATGGTGATGGCTTTCGCCTCGTTCTTCATGCGCATCCACTGCACATTCAGGCCCACCAGGTTGACGATGACGGCCAGCAGCGCGATGCGCAGCGGCCAGCGCCATTTCTTCCAGTCGCGCACCTGCGCGCCGGCGGCGCCCAGGCCCGGCACCAGGTCGAGCGTGGTGCTCTTCGAGCCGGCGATCCAGTGCGCCCAGTGCTCGGCTTCCACCGCGATGCCGGGGCCGGCGTCCTGCACCAGCGCCTGGAATTCGCCCAGCTGTTCCGGTTCCACGTACAGGGTCAGCGGCGAGTCGCCGGCCAGCGCGCGCGCCGTCTGCAGCGCCAGCGCCGGGGCGCCGGCCAGCGCCAGGCCCAGGCCCTGGTACAGGCCATGGCGCAGCGTGATGCCGTTGGCATCGATGGCGCCCGATACATTGCCGGGAGCGAGCGGCAGGCACAGTTGCGAGGGCATGGCCGCGACCGTGCGCGCGCCCTGCGCCAGCACCGACTTGACCAGCGCTTCGAGCCAGCCGCGCTGGGCGACGGCCACGGTGCGCATGCCGTCGTCAAGCTGCGCGGGCGCGGCGACCAGCACGCATTCTTCCGGATCGCCCAGCACCTGTTCTTCGACCAGGCTCGGCAAGGCGGCCTTCAGGCGCGCGTTCGACAGCGGCGGGGTTTTCACCTGCAGCAGCGTGACGTCGGCCGCGGCCAGCAGCAGCACCACGTGGCCGCTGGCGGCGATCGCGTCGCCCATGCTGCGCAGCGCGCCGGCGCCCTGCTGGGTCACCGAGCCGCCGTCCGCCACCAGCGCGAAGCGCGCCAGCGCGCCTTCGTGGTCGGCGCGGGCAGGAAGCCTGATATATAAAGTGCTCAAACGGTCTCGCTTTCGTTCTTAGTTTTGCCGGACCCAGACCGTGCGGGTCAGGACCTGGTCGTCAAGCTTGCGGTTCACCAGCGCTTCGGCATCGAGCGCGGCGCGGTCCAGGCGGACCCGCGACACCACGATGAACCATTCGCTCTTCACATCATAAGTCTTCTCTTCCAGCTGCGGCCCGTTGTAGCCGAACAGCTGGGCCGTAAAGTCCGGCCGCTGGCGGTAGTAAGCCTTTTCGCGGCGCGACACCAGCGCATTGGCCTGCGAAACCGAAAATCCCTCCGCCAGCGCGGCGATCACTTCCGCCTTGGCCGTGTTCACGTTCACCGGGGTCGGCTCCGGCAGCACGATGACGTACTCGCGCAGCTTGTCGACCACCTCCGTCGTATAGCCCTGCACCGACAGCAGGTCGTCGATGCTGGTCAGGCCGATCGGCACCGTGCTGCGCGCCGGCGGCTGCGGCTGGTCAACCGGCACCATGCCGGGCGGCTTGCCCGCCGCCACCGCGACGGCGGTGCGCAGGGCCAGCGCCGGATCGACCTGCAGGTTCACCAGCAGGCGCCTGAAGATGATCACATTCTCCATGCTGACCGCCGGGCCTTCCGACAAATTCGTGAGATTGTAACGCGAGGTAGCGTCCAGGATCCTTCCGGACAGGGTGGCATCGAAAATTTCGCCTTCCACCCGTTCGCGCTCGATGTACTGGTCGAGCCGCGTTTCGGCCAGCGGCGTGTTCCACACGGCCGACAGCGAAGTGAAAAACCGGTTGTCGATGCCGTCCTGGCGCAGCACCAGGCGGGCCCAGTCGAGCGCCCCGCGCAGGATCCACTTGGTCTGCAAATGCAGGCGCTGGTTTTCCATCGAGCGCACCTGGACCTGCTGCTGCCAGAACAGGCTGGCCACGATGGTCACCGACAGGGTGGTCAGCAGCAAGGCCGTGATGATGGCCACGCCGCGCTGGCGCCGGAGCGTTTTTTTCACAAGCCCCCCAGCAGGAAGGACTTGACCATCACCGCCTGCACGCCCTTGACCTGCAAGGCGATCTGCAAGCCGGTGGGCGCGGTGGTGACGGCATTCGGCACGCCCTGCGGGGGCGCCTTGGACTTGGGCGCGCCGCTCATCTGCCAGGCGCTGTTTTCCCAGGTTTGCACGGTCATGCCCAGCACGCCCGACTGCAGCGCCACCGGCGGCGTGGTGTCGGCATTGCTGGTGGCCGCTTTCCACAGCACGTCGAGCTGCATCAGGTCGCGCGTGCCGATCGATTCGCGCCGCGTCAGCACGCCGTCCACCACGCGGTAGCTGACCACCTGCAGGCGCGCCGCTTCGCCCTCGTGGTAGGTGTTGCGCACCATGGTCATGCTGCCATTGTCGGTCTGCAGGTAGGGCCGGCTTTGCAGCGCTTCGGGGTCGGCCATGTGCTCGGCGTCGCTCTGGAGCTGGGCGAAGGCCAGCTGCATGCCGCGCGTCGATTCGAGCTGCTCGGTCAGGGCCACGCGCGAACGCACGATGCCGTCCAGGCCGCGCCAGCCCAGCACCGCCACGATGGCCAGGATGCTGATCGCCACCAGCAGTTCGACCAGGGTGAAGCCTGCCTGAGCGCGCCTCATTCGTTCAGTACCAGCTGGACCAGCTTGATGATGCGGCGCTCCGGATCGGCCATGTCGTACACGCTCACCTCGACCCGGCGCAGGCGCGGATTGGGGCTGGCCAGCACTTCTTCCTGGCATATCAGTTTCAGGTCCCCCTGCGGGCATTCGAAGCTGCGCTTGCCGGTCGCGGGATATTCGCGCTGCAGGCGGATCTGCACCAGCCGGTTCTCGGCCGACCAGGTGGCCATCATCGAGGCGCGCAGGCTGGCGCTGTTGGACGTCAGGCTGCCCACCGCGCGCAGCGAGGCGCCCAGCGCCGTGCCGACGATGACCAGCGCCACCAGCACTTCGAGCAGGGTGAAGCCGGCCTGGCGGCGGAAGAGAGCGTGCTTCATTCGACGACGAAGTGGCCGATGCCGTCGGCGCGGATGGAGACGCGGTCGTCGCCATTGGCCAGGGTCAGCAGGAAAGGCTTGTCGACCGGTTCGCGCCCGAAGGTGATGCGCAGCGGATTGGCGAGCCCGGCCGATGGCGGGTCGAGCAGCAGCGTGACGGGAGCCGCCTTGAAGGGGCGCTCGCGCAGCATGTCGTCGCCCACGACCAGGTCCCAGCGGTTTTCATTGCGCACCAGGAAGCGGTAGCTGTCGCTGTCCGCCTCGAAGGACACCAGGCGGTTGCGCACGATCGCTTCGTCGCGCGCCAGTTGCAGCAGCAGGGCGATGCGCTTGGCTTCGCCCAGCAGGTTTTGCTGGGTGCTGGGGATGGCATTGAGCGACACCATGCCGAGCGTGATCCCGATGATGACCAGGACCACCATCACTTCCACCAGAGTAAAGCCGCGCGCGGCGCGGCCCGGCCGCAACAGAGACAAGCGTGCTCCTAGTTTTCCCAGCTGCCGATATCGGCATCGTCGCCGGTGCCGCCGGCCTGGCCGTCGGCGCCCAGCGAGTACACGTCGAGTTCGCCCTTGACGCCAGGCGACAGGAATTGGTAAGGGTTGCCCCATGGATCTTTCGGCAGCTTCTCGATGTAGCCGCCGGTCTTCCAGCCGTTCGCGCTGGGGCCGGTGTTCGGCTTCTCGGCCAGGGCTTGCAAGCCTTGCTCGGTGGTCGGATAGCGCTGGTTGTCCAGCTTGTACATTTTCAGCGATTGCATGAGCACGGCGATATCGGACCTGGCCGCGGTGATGCGCGATTCGCCGACCCGGCCGATCAGCTTGGGCACCACCAGTGCGCCGAGAATACCGATAATCATCACCACCACCATGATTTCCACGAGGGTGAAGCCGAGCTGGCGCAATGGGCGCTTGAATCCAGTTTGCATAGTTATGTCAGTATGTACGAAAAGTTGGAAGGCAGAGTATAAGGCCGAATGGCGCCAGCGTACCGGCGCCAGAAAATAACATTTGTAAGCGGATTGCCGTCACCTTGAGTAGAACGCGGGCGGCTTAAGTTAGCCTTAAGCGCCCGGGCCGCGTCAGTGCTTGGCCGTTCCTTCCAGGCGGGCGCGCGCGCCGTCGTTGCCGCCATGCGCGATTTTGGCCGAGACGGCAGGCAGTTCGCGCAGCTGCGGCGCGTCTTTCACGAAGGGCACGATGCCCAGCGCCTTGTCGATTTCGTGCGGATACACCAGGTAGCCGCGCGTGATCACCGCCGCCACCTTGCGGATGTCGCCGATGGCTTTGGTCGGGTCGCCATCCACCAGCACCAGGTCGGCCAGCTTGCCCGGCACGATGGAACCGCGCTCATGCGCCACGCCGCTGTATTTGGCGCCGTTTTTGGTGGCCACCTGGATCGCCTGGGCCGGGGTCAGGCCGGCCTTGACCAGCATTTCCAGCTCGGCATGCAGGGTGAAACCGGCCATTTCATCGGTGCCGGCCACGATGGGCACGCCCGCCTTGTACAGCAGGCCGACGAAGTCGACCATCTTGGCGTAGGATTTTTCGTAACGCTTCAGGGTGGCGTCGTCGGCGATTTTCATGGTCCCGACATGGAAACCGCGCTTCACGTCGGGCGGCATGTGCTCGGCGATGGCGGCGAACGGGGTGTTGATGTCGCCATCTTTCTGCTTGAGGAAGGCGAAGGTGGCCAGCGTCGGATCGACGACCGTGCCTTTCATTTTCAGCCTCGCGATGAAACTTTGTACCGTTTTCGAGCCGAAATCGAGGCCGGCGGTCTTTTCCGACGGCAACACGAAGCGTTCCAGGGTGCGCGTTTCGGTCTCCGGCGTGGCCAGGAAATTGAGCATGACCTGGTTGATGTGGTTGATTTCATCGTAGCCGGCGTCCAGCGCTTCGTGCGCGCGCAGGCCGGCCGGGATATGGCCCGAGACGCGCATGCCGCGCTGGTGGGCGTAGGCCACGGCCTCCTTCAGGATGGCTTTCGGGAAGGAGTTGTACACCTTCAGCTGCGGATAGCCGTGCTCGGCATACCAGTCGATCGCATTTTTCGCGGCCGGCAAGTCCTTGACCACGAAGCCGAGGTTGGCCGAATACGGACTTTCGCCTTCCAGGAAGCCGGTCGGTACGATTTGCGGGCCCAGCAGGCGGCCATCGGCGGTTTCATCGATCACTTCTTGCAAGGTGGCATTGTCGTTGCCCATGTCGCGCACGGTGGTGACGCCGGCGGCCAGGTTCAGTCCGCCTTCCCAGCGGCCCACGTGGCCATGCATGTCGAACAGGCCCGGCAGCATGATGCGGCCGGCGGCGTCGATCTCGTTGACGGCGCCGCGCACCGGGCTGCCGGCCGGCAGCACCGCGGTGACGCGCCCGCGCAGCACGTACACGTCGGACGGCGCGCCCAGCACCGCCTTGTCGCTGTCGAACACACGCGCATTGCGGATCACGGTCAGGCCGTTCAG
>Ga0187843_10000701_pt1 | contig 22828 bp, 3 predicted proteins | sample SpaLakP09_SKY_43_FD_134516 | JGI IMG/M metagenome (GOLD analysis project Ga0187843, IMG submission 134516) | Oligotrophic lake water microbial communities from Sparkling Lake, Wisconsin, USA - SP09_SKY_43 | ecosystem: Environmental > Aquatic > Freshwater > Lake | place: USA: Sparkling Lake...
AGCACCCCGGCCGCCAGCCCCGGCACGCTGGCCGTGACCGCCTCCACCCACCCGGCCAGCGCGGCGCGGCTGGCGGGCGCTCAGGCGGCGGCGGGCGCGGTGCAGAAGATCACGCACAACGGCAACACCGGCAGCTTCACCGTCAGCTACGACGGCAAGGAAACCGCCGCGCTCGCCTGGGACGTCAGCGCCGCCGGCCTGGCCGCTGCGCTGAACGATGCAGCCATCGGTGCGGATGTCTCCGTCGCCGGCAGCGCCGCCGCGGGCTGGGTCGTCAGCTTCAACCAGCCCGGCGTCAGAGCCGACCTGGTGCTCGACACCACCGCGCTGAAGACCGCCGTGGCCGCCCAGGCCGCTGTGGCGCTGGTGCAGGCGTCCAGCACGACGCCGACGCAGGAGGTGCAGAAGATCGTCAGCCAGCTGCGCGCGGCCGACTTCAGGCTGGTGCTGGCCGGCGTCACGACCGACGCGCTGGCCTGGAACGCCACGGCCGACCAGGTCAAGACGGCCATCAACGCCAAGCTGCCGGCCGCCAACCAGGTCGCCAGCGTCACCGGCGACTACGCCAGCGGCTGGACCGTCACCTTCGAGGCCAAGGCCGACCAGGCCAAGGGCAATGCCTACACACCGCTGGACGCTTCGCAGCGCATCAGCGGTTTCACGGGCCGGGTGCAGGGCGTGTCCAACCTGAAGTACGGCCCGGGCGTGAACCTGCTGCTGGGCTCCAACATCGGCCTGGAGACGATAGAGAAATACCTCAACACCGGCGAGTTGGGCCTGACCGGCGCGCTGGGCCAGGACACCTTCGAGATCGGCGGCGGCGGCTCGCTGCTCGGCCGGCTGCAGAGCGAGCTGGGCAAGCGCATCGACCCGAACTCCAACCTCGGCAAGCTGATCAAGCTCTACAGCGCGGCGGGCGACAACAAGCTGCTCTCCTTCCTGGCCGGCAACGCGCTGTCCGGCCTGGCCAGCGCCACGCTGGCGCAGAGCGACTACTGGTTCGGCGGCAAGGTCAACGAGTTCATCAAGAACGCCGACCTCGGCGGCCTGCTGGGCATGAACTGGAACCCCGGCGTCCACCTGATCAGCGGCCTGAGCGGCGGCGACACCTACAAGTTCTCCGGCTTCTGGGGCACGGCCGCCGTGCTGGAAGTGCCCGACCTGACGAAGAACGGCGTCGGCATCGAGCTGGGCTACGACACGCTGGACTTCTCTGGCGTGTCGGCCGACCTGCGCATCGACGTCTGGCAGGTCACCAGCGAGAACCTGGACTCCTTCAAGCTGCTGTTCAACCGCGAAGGCGGCGGCCGCACCGGCGGGCCCGACACCTCGGGCCTGCAGATCGGCTCCAACGTCATCCTGGCCATCGACAACTCGCTGGCGGCCATCGGCAACAGCCCGCTGGGGGCCATGGTGGGCATCCCCAACACCGACAAGGCCATCGGCAGCGCCGTCATCGCCAACGACATCGAGAACCTCATCGGCGGCTCCGGCACCACGCAGGTCTTCATGCATGGCGGCGCGGTCATCCAGGGCACCATCTCGGCCAAGGGCAAGCTGACGCTGGACTACTCGGACTACCTGTCCGCCCCCGGCGCCGACAACAAGGGCGTCACCATCAACGGCAACGCCTCGGGCAACTACGAGCTCATTCCCAAGGTCAACGTGCCCGGCCTGGGCAGCTTCCCCGGCGTGACCTGGGACTTCGCCAGCGCCGACGGCGTGCAGGGCTTCCGCCTCGGCGGCCTGGGCGCGCTGCTGGGCAGCACCGACGCCGCGCTCGGCAAGCTGCAGGCCAACTACGCGGTCGCCAACCTCACGACGCTGGGCGGCACCGCCTACAACGACACGCTGACCGGCAACCAGGGCGACAACGTATTCGACCTCAGCCTGTTCGGCAGCGACGTGGTCGACGGCATCAAGGGCAGCGACACGGTCAGCTACTCGAATGCCGCTGCGGAGAACCCGGTCACGGTCGACCTGTGGGTGCCCGCCGCCGGTGTCGACAAGGACGGCAAGAAGGGCCAGAACGAGATCCAGCTGCTGGACCTGGCCCGCGCCACCACGGGCTCTTTCACGCTGACGCTGGAAGACCCGACCGACGTTGTCGTGATCGGCGCCCAGCACGACAAGGCCAAGCTGACGACCGCGGCCATCACCTTCGACGCGAGCAGCCGTGACACCACCCGCGCCAACATCGAGGCCGAGCTCAAGAAGCTGCGCATGAGCAATGGCCAGTTGCTGCAGGTGAAGGTGACGTTGGGCGATGCGCACAACAGCTGGAAGATCGAGTTCCAGAATCCGGCCGAGCAGCCCATCGGTGCCATGGATGTGGGGGCCGACGGTCTGACCTTCAGCAGCGGCGCTGGCGTGATGCGTGGCTGGGCCACTTCCACCACGGCGGCCTCTGTTTCGGCGACCGTCGAGCACGCTTCGCTAGGCGCCGTCTCTCGTTACAGCCTGACGCTGGACGCCGATGGCGGCGTGTTCGCGCTGACCTCGGGAGGCAAGCGGACCGCGCCGCTGTCCGTCGACAGCACGGCGCAACAGATCGAAGCGGCACTGGCTGCGCTTGACGGGGTGGGCAGCGGCCAGGTGACGGTGACTGCCGTGGCCGGCCAGACGCATGCGTGGACAGTCGCGTTCACCGGCAGCCACACGCTCGCTGCAGTCACCAACGGCCTCGCAGCTCAGCCGGGAAGTGCTGATGGGCTATCCAAGTCTGGGAATGCCGGCGCAGCGCGTGCCGACATCATCGAGGCCGGCAGCACTGACTCCCGCTTCCGCCTGACGCTGGACGCCGATGGCGGTGTGTTCGCCCTGACTTCCGGGAGCAAGCAGACCGAACTGCTCTCCGTCGACAGCACTGCTGGACAGATCGAAACGGCACTGGCCGCCCTTGAAGGCGTGGGCGTCGGTCATGTGACCGTGACCGCAGTGCCCGGCCAGCGTCACGCGTGGACGGTGGCATTCACCGGCATTCACACGCTGGGCGTGGTCAAGAGCGATCTGCAGGTCAAGGACGACAAGGGAGCGCTGCTCAGCAGCCACGGCGGCCTTTTCAAGTTCGCTTCACCAGCCATGGTCAGCAGCACCCTGGCCAACATCCAGAACGCGGCCGGCGGCAAGGGCAACGACACGCTGATCGGCAACGGCGGCAAGAACACCTTCTTCTTCGCCGACGACTGGGGCCACGACGTCGTCTACGGCATGGGCAGCGAGGACGTGCTGGACTTCAGTGCCGTCCAGCCCGGCACGACCGTCAACTTCAAGGTGCTCAGCGAATCGCTGGTCTACGTCTACACCGGCGACATCAACCAGCCGTCGAACTCCGTGCTGGCCTATGGCAGCTTCAAGGACCCCAAGAACTTCGAGAACGTCTGGGTCGACAAGACCATCGAGTTCTTCAAGGGCCGGCTGGCGCTGAGCCAGGTCACGGCCAGCACCGCCGCCAGCGGCGCGCGTACCGGCAGCATCCTGACCGGCTCGGTGCTGGGAGGCGAGGTCACGGCCACCATCAACCTCTGGAAGGCCCAGCTTGGTGCCGAGGCCTGGCTGACCACCGATATCGACAAGATCAGCGTCGAGGTGGTCGACCTGAGTGGCGCCGACCCGCTGGCGCTGGCCCGCTCGACCTACGAAGGCGGCCTGTTCAAGATCCAGATCGACGACGACGCCGCCGGCTGGGGCTGGAACATCGGCGACGCCGCGCCCGTCGCCGGCACGCTGGACCTGCGCACCACGCTCGCCCACGAACTGGGCCATGTGCTGGGCATGGCGCACAGCGACCCGGCCACCGGGCTGATGAACAGCACGCTGGTCGCGGGCACGCGCAACCTGCCCGGCGCCGCTGACGTGACGGCCGCGCTGGCGTCCGACCGCAACAACCTCGCCACCGGCCTCTACCAGTTCGGCGACTGGGCCGCCAACCTGGGAGACAAGGTCACCAGCTACTTCCAGTCGGCCGGCAAGCTGCCCTTCAGCGACACGACCGTGTTCGAAGCGCTGGGGCTGGACACATTGAGCAGCAGCCTGGGCGACAAGATCCAGACCCAGGTGCAGGCCTTGTCCGTGGCGCTGGCCAGCTACTTCAACAGCCCGGCCGCGCGCGCCCAACACCGAAGACCTGATCGCCGTCGTCAACGCCAGCCCGCTGATGCAGGCCAACGGCGTGCGCCTGGAGGCCACCGGCTCCAACACGATGCGCGAGTTCAAGGTGCATCTCGTCGTGGCCGATGTGCACAAGGACCTCGACCTCAGCCTGGACGGCCTGACGCTGCCGGGCGTGAGCGACCTGGGCCTGCCGTCCTTCGACCTGGGGCTGGAGGTCAAGCAGTCCGACCCGCTGGGCTTCGACGCCGAGATCGCGCTGGACTTCGTCTTCGGCCTGGACAAGGACAACGCCTTCTTCGCCGCCGACCCGACGCTGCAGGCCGCCGTCACGCTGGGCGACCGGCCGCTGGAGATCGCCGGCATCACCGTCGACAGCGCCACCGGCCGCTCCGACGTCGTGCTGGCGGGCGACCACAGCGCCAGCAGCGGCGACGTCGCCTTCAAGGCCGGCGACGATTTCTACATCACCAGCGCGCTGGACAACGCCGGCAAGTACCGCGTGCTGGCCGCCACCTACGACGCGGCCAGCGACACGACGCGCCTGACGGTGGACGGCGCGCTGTTTGAAGGCTCCACCGCCGGCCAGGTGCGCAAGAGCTTCGACCTCGGCGTCTCGCTGGGCCCGCTGGGGCTGGGCGTGGAGGACGGCATCGTCTGGCTGGATGCCAGCGCCAGCCTAGGCGTGGCCGGCCGGCTGACGCTGAACTCCATCACCGGCGACGCCACGGGCGAGCTGCTGGGCCTGCCCAAGCTGGGCGGCAATGCCGACTACGAACTGCTGCTGCCCATCCACGCCCAGGGCGCGCTGGCGGGCCTGAGCGCGGGCTCGGCCATGGTGAGCGCGTCCAGCTCGCTGATCCCGCCCGACGCGACCATGGCCGGCTTCCTGGCCGCCATCCCCGGCTCGGTGACGATGAGCGGCTTCGAAGACCTGTTCCGCTTCAAGACCATCTCGCTGCAGATGATCCTGGACGCGTTGAACGCGGGCCTGGATTCCCTCGTCGGCGAGCCGCCGGTCAACGAGGTGCAGACCATCGCCTACAGCGGCGCGGCGCCCTTCAAGCTGAGCTTCGCCGGCCTGGAGACGGGCAACATCAACGTGGGCGCCTCGCCGGCGGACACCGCCGCCAACATCGAGGCGGCGCTGGAGGCCCTGAGCAATATCGATGCACTTGCCGTCGCGTGGAATGCAAGTGCATCGGTATTCGAGGTCACGTTCCAGCAGACCGGCACCAGCGGCTTCGACGTGCCGCTGCTGGCCAGCGCCACCGGCGGCGTGGCCATCGCCGTCAAGACGCAGGGCCAGGACGCCACCGGCAAGCTCTATTCCAAGCTGCCGCTGCTGGGCAAGAGCGCGGCCCAGCTGTTCGGCAACGGCGGGGTCGATTTCGTCAGCGAGCTGCGCGATGTGTTCAAGGCCGCCACCGCCGCGGTTGCCAACGTCGGCGAGCTGGAAGCCGAGATCAATGCGCGCCTGGTGCCCATCTTCGAGGACTACGGCCTGCAGTCCGACAAGCCGGTCACGCTGCAGTACAAGAACTCGGCCTTCTACTTCAACCTCGACCTCGGCCTGGCTTACGAGACCGAGGTGCCGTTGTCCATCAACCTGGCCGAGCTGGACCCGACGCTTGCGGCCATCGCCAGCACGCTGGGCCTGGAGTTCGAGACCGGTGGCTCGCTGACCGTGCTGGCCCGCGCCGATCTCGACTTCGGCATGGGCTTCGACCTCAGCGATGTCACCGCGCCGGACATCTTCTTCGAGGACTCGTCCGGCCTGGAGCTGAGCCTGGACGTGTTCAACAGCTCGCCGCTGACGCTGAAGGCGCTGGTGGACGTGCCGGTGGTGGGCAAGGTCGGCCTGCAGGTGGTGGACGGCAGCGCCTCGCTGCACCTGGCGCCGGGCATGGGCCTGAAGGACGACAGCGGCGACGACGGCCGCTACAACTTCGGTGAGCTGCGCGGCGCCTTCGAGACCTATTTCCGCGGTGACGCACAGGCCGACCTGCCGCTGTTCTTCCCCAGCGCCGCCATCCCCATGGGTGGCACCACGCGCGACCTGGACGCGACGGCATTGGCGACAACGTGCTGCACATCAGCGGCGAGCTGGATGCGACCGTGGGCCAGGGCGTCAGCAGCCAGCTCGACGTGGTCATGCCCTCGCTGCTGCCCAGCTTCGACCTGTTCGCACTGCTCAACGATCCCGAGACCATCCTGCGCGGGCTGGACGGCATGTTCACGGGCATCAAGGCCGGCATCGAGTCGCGCTTCGCGCAGCTGGCCTTGCCGCTGGTGGGCGACCAGCTCAAGCACGCGGCCGACTTCGTCGACAACCTGCGCGACGAGCTGCTGGGCGTGGCGGGCGGCCAGCGCGGCAGCGACGTCACGGCCCTCGGCCGCTACGAGAGCGGCAGCCTGGGCTACATCCTGGCCGAGGCGATCGCGCGCAACAACGACAGCGACCCGAGCAACGACGTCACCGTCTCCGACCTGATCATCGACGCCATCACCAGCAAGCTCTACGAGACGCTGGGTGCGCCGGGCCTGGACGTGCTGCGCGTGACCGACACCGATGCGGCCGGCAATCCGATCTTCGACAGCGCCACCGGCTCGCCCAAGCTGCGCAGCCTGGAGTCGGCGGACGACGTGCAGATGAAGCTCGACGGCAACGGCCTGAGCTTCAACGTCACGCTGGGCGACAGCATCCTGAAGTGGATCTTCCCGGAGGACGGCGACGGCATCCAGGAGGCGATGGAATACAACGCCGACAAGGACGCCGTCTCCATCCCCATCGACTTCGCGGCGGCCATCCCTGGCTTCTCGCTGAGCACCGGGCCGAACGACACCATCGACCTGCGCTTCAACTATGTGCTGGGCTTGGGCTTCGGCATCTCCAAGGCCGACGGCTTCTATCTCGACACCAGCGGCGTCACCGAGAGCGGCGCCGAGCTGCAGATCGACCTGACGGCCACCGTCTCGTCCGGCACCCAGCTCAACGCGCACGTGATCTTCCTGGACGGCAAGCTGCAGGACGTGGAGGACGGCCGGCCCAGCGGCCTGTACGGCCAGTTCAGCGTCGACCTGATCGACAGCGGCGGCAATGGCCGCTACACGGTCTTCAAGCCCGCCTTCCTGGGCGCGCCGGTGTCGGAGTCGCTCAATGTCGTGGCCGAGCTGACGGCCGTGGCTGATGTGGACATCGACGCCGAGCTGACCGTCACGCCCATCGACATCGGCGGCGGCAAGACCTTCGACTTCCCCAGCATCTACACGACGCTGCATTACGACCAGGTCTTCGCCAAGGCGACCTTTGGCGGCGGCGCGTCCAAGTCCACCTTCGGCGCCGCGCCCGTCATCGTCTTCGAGGACGTGACGCTGAACCTGGGTGAGTTCATCACCGGCTTCATCGCGCCCATCGTCGAGCAGGTGCACAACGTCACCGAGCCGCTGGAGCCGCTGGCCGCCATGCTGACGGCCGAGATCCCGCTGCTCAAGGAGCTGGGCGCCAAGCAGACCTCGCTGCTGGACATCGCCGGCACGCTGATCGGCCAGACCAAGTACGCCGGCGTCGTCAAGGCCGTCAAGGCCATCATCCAGGTCATCGACCTGGTCAAGGCGGTGGACGCCTTCATCTCGGCCAACCCCGGCGAGCCGCTGCTGATCCGCTTTGGCGACTTCGTCGTCGGCGGCGATGCGCGCAACCCCGCCAACAACCCGGTGCCCACCGGCACGCCGACGACGGCCAATGTCTCCAGCCAGGTCACCAACGACGCCGCCAAGAACGTCGTCAACCGCCTGGGCACGACGCCGGGCGCCTGGCGCTTCCCGCTGCTCACCAGCCCGGCCAGCATCTTCGGCCTGCTGATGGGCAAGGACGTCGTGCTGTTCGAGTACGACCTGCCGTCGCTGGACCTGCAGTTCCTCTACGAGCAGGTGTTCCCGATCTTCCCGGGCCTGAACGCCAAGATCGGCGGCGAGGTGCGCGCCACGACCAACCTGACCTTCGGGTTGTCCACGCGCGGCTTCATCGAGTTCCAGGTCAACGGCTATCGGCCGCAGGACATCCCGATCATCTTCACGCAGGGCTTCTTCCTGTCGGACCACGGCATCGAAGGCACGCCCGGCGACAAGCCCGAAGCCACGCTGCGCGCCACCATCACTGCCGGCGCGAGTGTGGGCATCGGCGGCCTCATCGAGGTGGGCGTGGAGGGCTACATCACGGCCCAGGTCAACTTCGACCTCAAGGACGACCCCAACACCGGCACCGGCTTCTACATCAACAACAACCCGGCGCTGGGCTATGCCATCCCGCCGGTCTACGACGGCCGCATCTACCTCGACGAACTGCTCGACGACCCCGAGTGCATCTTCAACATCTACGGCGACATCTCGGTCGGCCTGGACGCCTACTTCTGGGTGGGCGTGAAGATCTTCGGCGCCAAGATCACCATCTTCAGCGCGCGGCACACCTTCTTCACGGCGGTGCTGTACGACTTCAACTTCAGCTGCCCGGATGACGTCCCCACGCTCGCCACCTTGAGCGCCGACGGCACCCTGCACCTGGACATGCTGCCGCAGACGAACAACGGTCAGACCAAGGGCGAGCGCTTCCTGCTGACCCAGGTCATGCTGCCCACCGGCGCCAACGGCGAGGAAGAGGCCTATGTCCAGGTCGGCGCGCGCGGCGCGAAGAACTACTTCCGCCAGAAGGACGTCAAGCTCGTCACCGCCGAGGGCACGGCCTTCGACGACGAAATCATCATCGACGGCGCCATCGGCAGCACGACGGACGTGCGCCTGCATGGCGGTGCCGGCAACGACCGCATCCTCGTCAGCGCCGACGAGGACGGCCGCCTGCGCGAGCTCTATGGCGACGCCGGCAACGACACGCTGCTCGGCAGCGACTTCCTCGACAAGCTCTACGGCGGCATCGGCGATGACCAGCTGCTGGGCATGAAGGGCGGCGACCAGCTGTTCGGCGAGGACGGCAGCGACGTGCTCTACGGCGCCCAGGGCAATGACCAGCTCGACGGCGGCACGGGCGGCGACCAGTTGTTCGGCGACGACGGCGATGACCTCGTCTACGGCCAGGGCGGCGACGACTCGCTGGCCGGTGGCGCGGGCAACGACCGCCTTTACGGCGGCGCCGGCGCCGACGACCTGGCCGGCGAGGCAGGTGACGACTCGCTGTTCGGCGAGGCCGACGGCGACGTGCTGACCGGCGGCGCGGGCATCGACTACCTCGTCGGTGGCGCGGCTGCCGACCGCATCATCTGGGCCGTGGGCGAGGGCGCCGATGCCTTCATCGACGGCGGCACGGGCGCGGGCGACATGCTGGTCGTCACGGCCACGGCCGGCGCTGACGACATCACCATCTCCAGCATCAACAGCGCCAGCACGACGGTCGCCGACAAGAACAACGGCAACGCCGCGCTGACGCGCCTGGCCACCGGCGTGCAGGTGCTGGTGAACGGCCTGGCGCTGAACGGCAGCGACATCGAGTCCATCCAGCTCGACGCCGGCGCCGGCGCCGACCAGATCACCGTCAACGACCTCAAGGGCTCGCTGGTCACGGCGGTGCAGCTGGACGCGGGCCTGGCCTCGGGCTCGCAGTCCCTCGAGGTGCCGGTGCTGCAGGGCATCGCCGTCAAGCCCGAGCTGGTCAACGGCGCGGCCAGCTTCACTCTGCGCGGCGAGGTGAGGGCGGGCGACATCTGGACCGTCAGCCTGGGCGGCCAGAACTACAGCTACACGGTGGCCACCACAGACACCGTGCTCGACCACATTGCCACCGGCCTGAAGAACGCCGTGCTGGCCGACATCGGCGCCGGTGGCTCGGCCGCCTACTACGCCGCCAGCAGCACGGGCGCCACGCTCAACGTCAGCCGCCTGAGCGCCGCGGCCCAGGTCGCCAACACCCGCCTGACCGTGCCGCAGACCGGCGGCGAGTTCCTCATCGACGACGGCGTGGAGGGCGTGCTGCTGGCCGCCAACTCGACCGCGCCGCAGATCAAGGCCGCGCTCGAAAGCATGGCCAGCATCATCTCGGCCACCGTCACGGCCACGGGCACGCCGGGTGTCTGGGACATCGCCCTCATCAGCGACGGCAGCCTGCGCCCGCTGTCGGCCTCGGAGTTCGTCGGCGCCACGCTCGACAAGTCCGCCACCACGGTGCTGAGCCTGACGCCGGGCGCCACCAAGTTCACGCTCAGCAGCGGCGGCCAGAGCGTGGAGCTGGCGGCCAACGCCACCTCGGGCCAGATCAAGCTGGCGCTGGAGAAGTTCGCCGCCGTCGGATCCGGCAATGCGCTGGTCGCGGCTGGTGATGTGCCGGGCAGCTGGAAGATCACGATCGCCGGCAACGGCAGCGAAGCCGCGCTGGGCGGCCTGACCGCCTCGGCCGGTGCGCAGATCAAGGCTTCGGACCTGGTGCTCAACGAGCGCCTGTCCATCACCCGCACGGCCGGCAGCTTTGCGCTGAACTACGGCAGCGGCAAGGCCAGCATCGCCTTCGACGCGACGGCCGCGCAGATCGACGCTCAGCTCGAAGCGCTGGCCGGCATCGGCGCGGGCAAGGTCAGCGTCACTGCGGGGCCGCAGGCGGGGGTGTGGGACATCACCATCCGCAACCCGGCCCAGGCGCCCGACGGTACCAACAGCTTCTCGCTGCGCGGCCTGACCTCGCCGACGCTGGCGACTGCCGCCACGGCCACGTTGAACGTCACCGGCACCAGCGGCCGCTACACCATCACCGACGGCACCAACAGCGCCGTGCTGCCGTGGAACGCCAACGCCGCGCTGATCCAGGCGGCGCTGGAGAAGTTCGCCAACATCGGCGCCGGCAAGGTCAGCGTCAGCGGTGCCAACGGGGCCTACACGATCGCCTTCAACGGCCTGGCCACCAACCCGCGCCTGGCCATCAACGGCGCGGCGGCCTATGTCGACCAGGACGTCGCCACCTTCGGCGCCGACGTGAAGGACAGCCAGGGGCTGGCGCAGCAGGAGCAGGCGATGAAGCCGGCCACCGACGCGACCGGCAACACCCGCATCGCCGCCGGCACGCTCAGCGGCAGCGAGGACCTGAGCCAGCGCGTCGAACAGAAGTCCGAGGTCGTGCTCAGCGGCGCCGTCGCGGCGGGCCAGCGCTGGCAGGTCGGCATTGCCAACACCAACTACTTCGTCGAGGCCAGCGCCAACAGCACGCTCGCCTCGCTGACCACGGCGCTGGCGGCCAAGATCAACGCAGGCGGCGTCTACCGTGCCACGGTCGACGGCACCACCATCAGCCTGCAGACCCGGCAGGCAGGCGGCAGCTTCAACATCACTGACACCAGCGTCTTCCAGAGCAGCGACAGCAACGGCCCGCGCGCCACCAAGTCCTTCATCAAGGGCAGCCCGGTCGAAGTGCTGCAGCAGTTCTGGAACAGCGCCAACGTGACGCTGACGGGCAGCGCGCCGGCCACCACCGCGTCGACCTGGCGCATCACCATCGGCGAGACCGACTTCGAGTACCGCGCCAGCGCCAATGAGTCGCTCACCAGCATCGCCGCCGGGCTGAGCGCCGCCGTCGATGCCAGCGCCGGCTACGCGGCCAGCGGCTCGGGTGCCAGCATCGCCATCACGGCCACGTCGCCCGACGCGACGGCCTTCACCGTCGAGGCCACCAAGTCCTACTTGGTCGCCTCGACGTCCATCATCCAGGTGCCCTTCACCGGCCACGACGCGGCCAACGACCGCATCAAGCTGTACGGCGGCCAGAACACACCCTTCGGCGACCACAGCGCCGATGCCGACAGCTTCACCGTCACCTCCAGCGGCACGCAGGTGCTGGTGCAGGAAGCGGGCGGCCCGCAGTTCACGCTGCTCAACGCGGTGCGCACGACCACCGGCCTGGCGCTCAGCGGCGGCGAGCCGGTGTTCGGCAGCACCGACCTGCTGACCATCCTCGGCGGTGACGGCGCCGACACCTTCAGTGCCACCGGCCTGACCGCCGACCTCGTCGCCGTGCAGTTCCTCGGCCAGGGCGGCAACGACAAGCTCACCGGCTCGGCCTACGCCGACGCACTGGATGGCGGCCAGGGCAACGACACCTACACCGGCGGCAGCGGCGTGGACCTGTTCTTCGATGCCGGCGGCATCGACACGCTGCAGGAGACCTTCGACCGCGACATGTCCCTGTACGGCGACACCTTCGTCAGCGGCAACATCCTGGGCGACGGCGGCAGCGCCTTCAACAAGCGCAGCGTCACCGACGAGACCGCCGCCAACCTCGCGGCGCAGGCGCGCAACGCCTCCATCACCTTCCGCGACGGCCGCGGGGGTGCGGCGACGCCGACCGTCGAGCTCACCGCCCCCGGCAACGCCGCCGCCTCGTCCACGCAGCAGACCTTCCTCAACGACGACGGCAGCTTCCAGGAGCTGGACCTGAACCTGACCGGCACCGTGCTGGTGGGCCAGGCCTGGACGCTGCGCGTGACGTCCAAGGACGCCAACGGCGCCACGCAGACCCGCACCTACAGCTACACCATCGCCGCCGGCGACACGCTGAGCATGGCCTTCGTCGCCAAGCAGCTGGCCGACCAGCTCAACGCCGACACGGCCAACCAGCTGACCGCCGAAGACACCAGCGCCGAGCCCATCGTCCAGGGCATCACCGACCGCGGCGACCGCTACGCCGCCGGCTTCGAGGTCGAGAGCCTGGTCGACTCGCGCGGCGGCGGCGAGATCTTCGAGAAGGCCCAGCTGACCGGCGGCACCAGCAACAACCTGCTGGTCGTCAATGACGCCGACGGCCGCATCACGCTGGGCAGTGCCTCGCGCGGCGTCAGCGACTGGCGCGGCCTTGTCGTGCTGGACAACCGCGGCGTGAGCGACGGCGGCTCCGCCACCGAGTACTACCTGATCGCGCTCAAGGGCACGCAGGCCCAATACCAGATCAACGACAGCGGCGGCACCAGCAGCTACGACGAGGTGGTCGTCTTCGGCACCGCCGGCAATGACAAGTTCACGCTCGACGCCGTCGGGTCTACCGGATATGTCTACTCCGGCTCGCTGATCGACACCAGCTTCCCGTACACGGTCAGCACGGCGTCCAACAACATCTTCCTGGCCCACACCGAGGTCAGCACCGTCGTGACGGTCAACGGCCCGCGCTCGCTGGTGGGCAACATCAAGCTGACGGTGGACCGCGTCGACCGCACGGCCACCGCCGTCAGCTACTCGGGCAACAGCGCCAGCTTCAAGATCGTCGCCGACGACCTGGCCACCGGCCAGCTCACGGCCGGCCGCGTCTACACCGTCACGCTGGACGGCAAGGACTACAGCTACACGGCCGTCACGGGCGACACCGACGCTTCCGTGGCCGCCCAGCTGCAGGCCATCATCAAGGGCACCGGCACCGGCGGCGAGAAGCTGAACTTCCAGAACGTCGAGCGCCTGACCGTGCGCACCGGTGAGGGCGACGACCTGGTCGAGTCGCGCAACACGGCGGTGCAGACCATCGTCGAGCTCGGCGCCGGCAACGACAACATGACCGTCGGCCTGGTCTCGCAGATCTACGACCGCGGCAACGCCAACTTCGAGAACGTCTACGGCGTGCCCGTCGTCGACCTGCGCCACATGAGCAACGGCGTGTCCTCGCTGGCCTATTTCTACGGCGGCACCGGCGACGACTACTTCCAGGTCGACCACAACGCCGCCGAGCTGTTCCTGTTCGGCCAGGAGGACGACGACACCTTCGTCATCAACACCTTCCTGGTGCTGAACAGCAACCCCAACGACCCGGGCTCCATCACCAACCTGTCGCGCCTGTTCGGCGGCGGCGGCAGCAACCGCTACACCTACCTGCAGAACGCGCCGGTCAACATCTCCGGCGGCTCGGGCGTGGACACCGTGGTCATCAACGGCACGGCCATCGGCGACACCTTCATCGTCACCGACCGCTTCGTCGCCGGCGCGGGTCGCATCGTCAACTACGCCGGCATCGAGAAGCTGGAGATCAACGGCGCGGCCGGGGCCGACAGCATCTACATCCTGTCCTCGCCGGTCAGCCTGCAGATCACCGTGCGAGGCGGCAGTGGCGACGACGGCATCCACCTCGCGGGCGACCATCCGGCGCTGTTCTTCGACCCGCCGTCCTACACCTACCAGCCGCCGGCCATCACGGTGCAGGACGACCCGGTCATCGTCTACGACAGCCTGGCCTACGACCCCTGGCGCCAGAGCATCACGCTGGACTGGTGGGGCAACGAGGCGCTGTGGCGCCATGTGCACTACTTCAGCAACTATGGCGTGGTGCTGGAGTACATCAAGGCCGTCGTGACCAGCCGCGTCAACGCCTGGTACGAGTACAACAAGCAGTCCTGGCGCTACCTGGACGTCAAGTACAGCGACCCCGTCTTCGGCAACGGCCTGCAGGGCATCATCAACTACGCCGTGGCCAGCGTGCAGTGGCGCTTCGACTGGGGCTGGTGGTGGTTCTGGAGCCCGCGCGTGGCGTTCAGCTACGACATGCCGCAGATGCAGATCGAGTACGGCCGCGAGGTGCTGCCGCCGGCCCGCCAGGTCACACCGCCGCCCATCACGGTGGACCCGGAGCCCTACGCGCTCAAGCTGCCCGCCAGCAACACGCTGAATGCGATCAAGGGCCGCATCATCATCGACGGCGGCGAGGACGCGGCCAGCGACAACGACAGCCTGGTCACGCACGCCCAGGGCAGCACGTTCACGATGAGCGGCTCGCTGGTCACCGTCAGCGAAACCAAGACCGACTCGCGCGGCAGCACGTCCACCACGCAATACCTGAACCTGCGGGGCCTGGGCCTGAGCTCGGGCTGGGTCAACGGTGGCGCTTTCAACGGCGTGCTGATCCAGAACATGGAGAACGTCGACGTGCTGCTGGGCAGCGGCAACGACAGCTTCAGGCTGGCGGCCACGCAGATCGGCGGCCAGTCGGTCAACACCCGCCTGTCCATGGGTGGCGGCGACGACCAGGTCACCATCACCAGCATCCTCGGCCCCACCAAGGTGCTGGGTGGCGCCGGCAGCGACACCGTCACCATCGATGCCGACCAGAGCGTCGCCGCCGGCATCCTCGGCCTGCTTACGGTGGACGGCAACGGCGAGATCTTCGAGCAGTCGACGGCCATCACCTACGACCCGGCCTTCCACGACCCCATCCTGGCGGCCGTGCCGGCGGTGGTCATCAACAGCGATGGCGGCACCGCCGCCAACCCGAAGCCGCAGGACAACGACAAGATCATGTCGGCCAGCCGCACGGGCCACGTCACGCTGCTGGGCGCCGCCAGCGGCATCTCCACCAGCAGCAACATCCGGCAGCTGACGACGCCGCTGGACATCTACTGGAGCAACGTCAACGTCACGCTGACGGGCGCGGCCGTCGGCGAGCGCTGGGACCTGCTGCTGGACGGCATCGCCTTCAGCTACACGGCCAGCACCGGCCAGACCCTGGCCAACGTGAGCGCCGCGCTGAAGGCGCTGATCGACGGCTCCAGCGCCGGCGCGGCCTACTTCGCTAGCGTGACCAACGGCGTGCTGAGCCTCAGCCGCCGCGACGGCGCCGCCTTCACGGCCTCCGTCGTGCGCGGCTACGACAAGGCGGCCGACATCGTCGGCACGCCGATGATGGACTTCACCCAGTTCGAGCTCACCGGCACGGTGACCGTGGGCTCGGTCTGGCGCATCACCGTCAACGGCGTCACGGCCACGCGCACGGCCGTGGCCGGCGACACGCTGCTGTCGATCTCTCAGTCGCTGAAGACGCAGCTGGGCGCCAACGCCCGCGTCAACCAGTACCTGGACCTCTACGTGCTGGCCGGCGTGGACCCCGTCACCGGCCTGCTGCTCAAGGACGTCATCCAGCGCCGCGGCACGCCGGCCACCGGCTACCAGGAAACCGGCTTCCAGCTGATGGGCCGTGCGATGGTGGACGGCAGCGGCCGCCAGCTCTACGAGAACGCCCTCGGCGCGGCGGTCACCACCAACACCGGCAAGCCGCTCTTCATCATCGACATGTCCGGTGCGGCCGGCAACGTGCCGCTGTTCACCGACGCGCAGGGCCAGCTCACCACCGTCGACACCGGCCAGCAGGCGCTGCGCATCGTGCAGGGCAATGTCACGCCCATGCCCTTCTACCGCGCCGCTTCGGGCCAGGTCTCCAACTGGGCCGCAACCGGATCCGCACTCGTCACCAGTGCGAATCCGATTGCGGCCGGTACCGCCCGGGTGCTGCCGCTGGTCATCGGCAGCAACGGCAACAAGCAGCTCGCCCAGCCGCTGGCGCAGACAGGCGCGCAAGTCCAGGGCGGCCAGCTGTGGGGCTACTTCCTCTACGACGACGGCACCAAGAGCACGACGGCCATCCGTGCCGGCTACACGGTGGTGGTCGACTTCAACGATCCGATCTCGGTGCCGCTCTACCAGCGCTACAACACCGCCGGCGGGCTGGAGATCAACACCGAGCGCCTGGGCGGCGAGGTCTACACGCCGGGCGAGTCGGCCGACTCCAACGCCGCCTTTGCCCAGTTCAAGGCCGCCAACCCGGGCTGGAAGTCCTCCACGCCGCTCTACAAGCACAAGAACGCCGCCGGCCAGTGGGTCATCAGCACTGACCGATTCGACGGTGTGCAGCCCTGGGTGCTGGCCCAGTCCGCCGTCAACTCGCTGCTGACGCAGGGCAGCGGCGGCCTGTACGTCGGCATTGACGGCACGCTGACCAGCTTCCAGCCCAGCAACCGCTTCGCCGAGCCACGCCTGGCCGCCACGGCCGGCCACACGCCGGCGCCGCTTTACCTGGATGCCAACGGCAACCTGACGACGACCGCCAGCAGCGACCCGGCGCGCCAGACCTCGCTGACCGGCTTCCAGCGCACCAACGGCGCGGCCGGCGCAGGGCTTTTCCTCAGCGCCAACGGGCAGGTGACGGTCGGCAGCGGCTACCGCCAGGCCATCGTCGTCACCAACGAGCTGCTGTTCCGCACCGTCGACGGCACCGCCACGACCGACCCGCTGGGTAACAGCCAGTGGATAGGCGGCGGCAGCCAGCTGCTCTATGCCGACGCCTTGGGCCAGCCGACGACGGCGCTGTTCAACGCCTCCATCGTGCTGACCCCCACCGCGCCGGCCGGCACGTCGCTGGTGCCCATCTACCTCAACGAGTTCGGCCAGAAGAGCACGCTGCGCAGCGCCAACCGCCTGTACGCCGCCACCACGTCCAACAGCGCGGCGCTGATCTACTACGACAGCAATGGCCTGGAGGTCACCACCGGCGACCAGGCCGCCACGCCGCGCGTGCTGGGCAACGGCATCAACCCGGGCAGCGCCATCTACGACACGGCGCGCAACGCCAAGGCGACGCTGGAGGTCTACCGCCAGCACCTCGTCGTCGGCACCCGGCCCTTCCAGATGGAGCGCTCGGTCAGCGACGTCGGCGTCGACGTGCTCGTGCTCAACACCAGCAAGGCCAGCTCCAGCCTCACCGTCACCGGCACCACCATCACGGGCCTGAAGCAGGCCGACATCGCCTACACCTCGCTGGAGCGCGTGGAGATCAACACGGCGGCCCAGGGCGACCGGCTGACGGTCAAGAACACGCTGGCCAGCACTGAGCTGATCCTGCGCGGTGGCGCCGGGGCCGACACCTTCCTCGTCGACAGCATCGCCAGCCGTACCCAGCTCTTCGGCCAGGACGGCAACGACGTCTTCCGCATTGGCAGCACCGCCAGCACCACGGGTGCCGGCACGCTGAACGCCCTCAATGCGCTGCTCAGCATCGATGGCGGCACGGGGTTTGACCAGGTGCTGTTCGACGACTCCGCCGACACCGCCGCCAGCAGCGGCGAGCTGACCGGCACGAGCAGCGAAGCGACCCTCAGCGGCGAAAGCCCCTTCGTCATCGGCTACACCGGCGTCGAGCAGCAGCAGATCCGCCTGGGCAGCGGTAACAACACCTTCAACGTCGGCTCGACGACGGCCGGCAGCACGGTCACCATCACCAGCCAGCAAGGCGCGGACGCCTTCAGCCTCGGCGCCGCCAGCGGCAATGCCGTCGTTGCCAACATCCGTGGCCGCCTGACGCTGGACGCCGGTACCGGCAGCGACACGCTGCTCGTCAACAACGCCGCCGCCACCGCCGCCCAGAGCGGCACGCTGGACAGCGCCAGCCTGACCGGCTTCGGCATGGCCGGCGCCGGCCTCTTCTACACGCGCTTCGAGGCCATGACGCTGCGCCTGGGCGCCGGCGCCGACCGCCTGGCCGTGGCCTATACCCACGCCGGCACGACGACGGTGGACCTCGGCGCCGGCAATGACCGCGTCAACCTGCGCGGCGTGGGCGGCGCCACCACCTTCCTCGGCGCAGACGGCAACGACGACTTCTATGTCGGCTACTACGCCGACGGCGTCACGCAGACCAACGAGAACCACGTCGACGGCCTGCTCACGCTGAGCGGCCAGGCCGGAAGCGACGGCTACCACGTCGCCCTGGCCGGCACGGGCCACTCGGTCATCAACGTGGCCGACGCCGTCATGAACGCCGGCGACATCAACACGCTGGACGTCTACGGCACGAAGTTCGACGACACCTTCTACTTCCGCGGCAACCCGGACCTGGCCAGCAAGCTCAGCGCCGTGATGGCGGTCGACGAAGCCACCAATGCCGTCACCGAGCGCCTGAACTACGACAACAGGATCAACGGCGGCATCGCCGTCTACGGCCGTGACGGCGACGACAGCTTTGTGCTGGACGACAACAGCGCGCCGCTGACCCTCTACGGCGACGCCGGCAACGACAGCTTCCAGGTCGGTCAGATCTTCCAGTCCCCGCGCGATGCCAACGCTGGGCTGGCAGAGGAGGACCAGGTCCGCACGACCCAGATCACGCTGGGCTACCTGACCAACGGCGTCAGCAGCCCGGCGTCGCTGTTCGGCGGCACCGGCGATGACAGCTTCATCGTCTATCACAACCTCGCCGACCTGCTGATGTACGGCGAGGAGGACAACGACAGCTTCAAGGTGCGCAGCTTCGTGCGCGTGGACCCGAGCGACCCCAAGGCGCCCATCACGCATGTGAGTGGCGGCACCGGCGCCGACTTCATCAGCTACACGGTCAACGCGCCGGTGCAGATCGAGGGCGGCGACGGCTTCGACACGCTGACCGTCGTCGGCACCGAGTTCGGCGACGACTTCGTCGTCACCGACCGCGGCGTGTTCGGCGCCGGCCTCTACGTCGGCTACGCCGGCATCGAGAAGGTGCTGGTCGACGCGCTGGAAGGCAACGACCACTTCTACGTCACCAGCACCAGCAAGGACGTCGTCGTGGAGCTGGTGGGCGGCAAGGGCAGCGACAGCTTCGACGTCGGCGGCAGCGAGAACGGCCAGCCGCTGGCCGTGGTGGCCAACGACGGCCGTGGCCACAGCGGCCTCATCGACATGAGCGCCGGTGACCTCTATGCGCCCGACGTGTCGGTCAACGTGCTGGACGGCGACACCGCCGGCGTGCTCATCAACCCCATCGCCAGCCTGCTGCGCGTGTTCGAGAGCACCGACACCGCCTACGCCGGCCTGGTGCTGGCAAGCTACACCGTCGTGTTGACGCGGCCGCCGCAGGAAACCGTCTATGTCACCGCCGCGCCGACGGCCCAGCGCGAGGCCGACATCAAGGCTGGCGGCAAGGGCCTGAGCCTGTCGCGCACCGCCGGCGGCGTCGCCAGCGCCAGCGAGGACGGCGTCACGCTTGTCTTCGACCGCACCAACTGGTTCACGCCGCAGGAGGTCTTCGTCTACGCGCCGCAGGACCTGCTCGCCGAGGGCGAGCGCACGATCACCGTGCAGCACTCGGTGCGCCAGGGCAGCGCGGCCAACGACGGCGACGAGTACGACCGCGTGAACGTGGCGTCGGTGGCCGTGCAGGTGGTGGACGACGACAGCGCCAGCGTGCTGGTGGCCCGCGTGGCGAGGGACATCCCCGGCAACTTGGTGCCCGGCTCCACCGATGCGGCCTGGGTGTCGGAGTCCGGCGAGCAGAAGGCCACCTACCAGGTCGTGCTGACGCGCGCGCCGTCGGGCACCGTGACCGTCCGTGCCTCTGACCTCGACGGCAGCGGGCAGATTCGCATCAACGGCAGCGCCAGCGCCGTGCTGACCTTCGACACCACCAACTGGCAGATGCCGCAGGTGGTCGAGATCACCGGCGTCAACGACAGCCTGATCGAGGGCGTGCATTTCGCGCGCGTCAGCCACGCGGTCGATGCGGCCAGCGTGGACGCCTTCCTGAACCTCACCGGTGCCGACATGACACGGGCGGTGGTGGCACAGGTCGCCGCAGACCTGCCGGGTAGCTACACCATCAGCAACCTGACAAGTGGCGGCTTCACCGTCAGCCGCGGCGACCTGGCCGGCGGCGGCTTCACGGCAGAGGCGGTCGACGGCTTCCAGCAGACCGCCAGCCTGCCGGCCACCGACTGGTTCAACGGCAGCGCCCGCCTCGTTCTCAGCCTGGCCAACGGCGTCACGCCGCAGGTCGGCGCGACCTGGCGCGTCTTCATCGACGGCAAGCCCTACACCTACACCTTCGAAGCCGGCAGCAATCTGGCACACGTGCTCGCCGAGCTGGCCAAGAGCATCAACGACGTAGACAAGCCCAGCGGCTTCGACGCCGTCGTCAGCAATTCAGGTCTGAACCTCACCAAGCATGCCGGCGGCGAGTTCAGCCTGCGCACCGACCCCAGCCGCAACGAGGCCCCGCTCAGCGCCACGCGCAGCGGCACGACGTCGCTCACGCACTTGCGCAGCGTCACCTACACGCTGATTGGCAACCCGGCCACGCCGATCGCCACTGCAACCCAGGCAAAGTTCAGCGTCAAGCTGGATGGCAAGACCTACGGCCTGGTGGCCGGCGCCGACCTGAGCGGCATGCTGGTCGACTCGGTGGACGTGCGCATTGCCGACAGCGATGTGGTCGACGTCGTCGTCAAGCAGTCCAACGGCTCGACCGACGTCGTCGAGACCACCGGCAGCGCCGTGCTTGGCAGCGGAGATTTCCTGGACGTCAAGGCGGCGGGCGCGACGCTGACGTTGCAGAACACCGGCGGCGTCGGCAACGCCCTCGATAGCGCCACCCTCACCGTCACGCCGGCCGGCAACGCCACCAAGCAGCCAGAGGGCCGCTATGCCATCGCCAAGCGCAGCGACGGCAGCATCGTCATCGGCCTGAGCGGCCCGACGGCCGACGACGCTACGCTCGGTGCGGATGGCACCTGGCTGGTGGGTGCAGGCCAGGTCTGGAAGCTCGGCATCAAGCACGGCGCGTCGGCCACTGCCGACTTGTTCAGCTTCACGACGGACTCGACCACCACGCTGGCCACGCTGGCGACGGCCTTGCAGAACCTGGTGACAGGCATTGGCGTCACTGCCACGGCGGTCAAGGTCAGCCAGATCGAGGCCAACTTCGGCGCGCCGGTGGTCTACGGCAGTGGCAGCAACCACAGCCTGCTCGACGCACAACCGCTGGATGACGCCAGCTGGGCCAAGTCTGCCAACACCGACTTTGCCGGGGGCGGCACCTCCTCGCCGCACCTGACCGTCAAGGGCGTGGGCACGGGTGACCTCGACTACTACAGCTTCACCGTCACCGATGCCATGCTCACTGCGGGCGGCAACCAGGTGCAGGCCAGCTTCGACATCGACCACGGCTACAGCCGCGGCGACAGGCTGCTGTGGAGTTCCAGGCTCAGCCTGTACGGCCCGGACGGCAAGCTCATCCGCACCGGCGCCGGTTACTCGTCGCCCGGCACCGGGGGCGGCGGCAGCAACACCTGGTTCGATGACTACCTGAGCTACACCTTCACGGCGGCGGGCACCTACACCATCGCCGTCGGCCACGGCATGCCGTGGATGAACAAGGGCTCCGTCGGCCTGCCCAAGGGCGTGGACTACGACCTCAACATCTCGCTGCAACATCGCGATGTCGCGTCCTTCATCTTCGCCGCCGAGGCACTGGGCGAAACCAGCGCCAGCGGCAGCGCTGGCGGCCAGTCGCTCAACGACCCGCAGGACGCGGGCAAGCACTGGTTCACTTTCTACAACCCCGACATCGGCAACGCCGGCCAGCCCGGCAGCGTTTTGGGCGGCGGCACGCTGGGCGCCAGCACGCCCTACGTCATCGTCAAGGGCACCGGCGACGGCAAGCTGGACAGCTACGAGATCACCATCACGCCCGACATGCTCGAGCGTTTCTCCGGCAGCATCACGGGCTCGACGGAAGCCGGCCGCACCTACTACAGCCAGGCCACGCTGGCGCTGACCGGCGCTGTCACCGCTGGCGACCTGTGGACGCTGACGGTCAACGGCCGTGACTACGCGTACACGGTCCAGCCGGCGGACACCACGCCGGCGGCCGTGGCCAGCGGCCTGGCGGCCCGCTTGAACAGCACCAAGCCCGCCGGCACCACCTACACCGTCGACGCGACGACGACGCCGGGCCAGCTGACACTGCGCGACGTCGGCGACGACAGCCACGACGGTGGCTTCTGGCTCACGCTCAAGCAGGTGGTGGCCCAGCCGGCGCTGGTGCTGAAGACGGCCACGCCGGCCATCGGCGCGAGCGGCACCGCGCCGAGCTTCTCGGCGGCCATACTCACGCTGGCCGGCACGGCCAAGGCCGGCCAGACATGGACGGTCGCGCTGACCGGCGCCGGCGCCG
>Ga0187843_10000702_pt1 | contig 22827 bp, 20 predicted proteins | sample SpaLakP09_SKY_43_FD_134516 | JGI IMG/M metagenome (GOLD analysis project Ga0187843, IMG submission 134516) | Oligotrophic lake water microbial communities from Sparkling Lake, Wisconsin, USA - SP09_SKY_43 | ecosystem: Environmental > Aquatic > Freshwater > Lake | place: USA: Sparkling Lake...
ATAATAACCAAGTGGGATCGATAGATGTTTCGTGGTTCGTTTGCTTTGAGTTTGGATGACAAGGGCCGGTTGACGCTGCCAACGCGTTACCGCGATAGCCTATTGTCTGAAACTGGCGGGCAACTTATCTGCACTATTGATCACAAAGATCCCTGTTTGCTGCTGTATCCGCTGAGTGAATGGGAAGAGATCGAAGAGAAACTGAAGCGTCTTTCCAGTTTTAATCCGCAAGAACAGCGTTTAAAACGGCTGTTACTTGGCCATGCCACTGACTGCGAAATGGATAAAGCTGGGCGCATTTTGTTGCCAGGGACTTTACGTAGCCATGCCCATTTAACCAAAGGTTTGCGTTTGGTCGGCCAACTGAACAAATTTGAGATCTGGGACGAAGAGACCTGGCATCAACGCGTTGCCGCAGATATGGCGGTAGAACAAGAATTAGCTGCAGCCGGCGATGCCGAGTTGTCAGAACGGTTACAGGAACTTTCATTGTGATTGAGCAACAAGCACATATCTCCGTCTTGTTGCAGGAAACAATTGACGGTTTAGCAATCAAAGCCGATGGCGTTTATATCGACGGCACTTTCGGTAGGGGAGGGCATAGCCGAGTTGTGCTCAGCCAGTTAGGCGCACAAGGTCGGCTGTTTGCTATCGACCGTGATCCCTCGGCGATTGCCGCAGCGGAACAATTTGCTGCAGATAAACGTTTTCATATTAGCCACTGTGCTTTTGCCGAATTAGCGCAAGTCGCAGCGACACAGCAAATCGTCGGCGAAGTCGACGGAATTTTACTAGATCTTGGCGTGTCATCACCGCAACTGGATGATGCTGAGCGCGGTTTTAGTTTTATGCGTGATGGCCCACTCGATATGCGCATGGATCCAACCAGCGGTATTTCAGCTGCACAGTGGTTGGCCAAAGCTGATGTCGAAGACATTACTTTTGTGCTGCGCGAATACGGCGAAGAAAAATTCGCATGGAAAATTGCCAATGCCATCGTCAATACCCGCGATACCGCGCCACTGACCCGCACGAGTCAATTGGCAGCGTTAATTTCTGCGACGGCGCCCAAAAGCTTTAAAGAAAAGAAACATCCAGCCACTCGCAGCTTTCAGGCTATTCGCATTTATATCAATAGCGAATTAGAGCAGGTTAACCAAGCATTAGCAGCTGCGATGCAGGTGTTAAAGCCTGGTGGTCGTCTAGCGGTCATTAGCTTCCATAGTCTTGAAGATCGCTTAGTGAAGCAATTTATGCGTAAGCACAGTAAGCCCGCGCCAGTGCCAAAAGGCATGCCGTTGACGGAAGCGCAATTAAAACAGCATTTACCGCTGAAACTAATCGGTAAAGCAATTATGCCGTCTGACGCCGAGCTGGCTGTGAATCCTCGTTCGCGCAGTGCGGTATTACGGATCGCGGAGCGGCAATAAGCATGAGCCAAATCCGTTTAAGCCGGTTGATTTTAAACGACCTCGCGGGTCATAAAATCATAATTTTATTGATGGTTTGTTGCGTGCTTTCTGCCTTAGCGGTGATTGAAGTAACCCACCAAACTCGCCAGTTAAGTATTTCGCAAGACAAGGTATTCCAGGAAAGGGACGCGCTCGAAATGGAGTGGCGGAATTTACTGGTCGAACAACGCGCACTGTCGGAACACAGCCGCGTCGAAGAAATTGCAACTTTGCAATTGCAGATGGTTCGGCCAACAGGACAGCAAGACATAGTGGTGGATGAACCATGACCAGACATGCTAAGAAAAATAAAAAACCTATGGTCATCAGCTGGCGTTTTGCCTTCGTGGTGTTATCACTTTCGACTATTTTTGTCGGTTTAGTCGCGCGTGCGGCTTATATTCAAGTTGTTGAACCCGATATGTTGGTGGAACAAGGTGACATGCGTTCGCTGCGGGTAAAATCTGCCGAAGTGATGCGTGGCATGATTTCAGATCGCAATGGGGAAGAGCTTGCCGTCAGTGTGCCGGTTGAGTCCATCTATGCCGATTCTAAAGTCGTGATGCAAGCAAACTCCAAAAATGACGTGCGTCGTTGGTATGCTTTAGCCGAAATGCTGCAATTGACGCCAGAAGAGCTGACTAAGAAAATCGCGTCAGATCCGAAAAAACGTTATGTATACCTCCAACGCCAAGCCAGCCCTGCCACTGCCGATTACATTCGCAAATTAAAAGTGCCAGGCATTTATTTCAAGCAAGAAGCCAAACGTTATTATCCTGCCGGTGAAGTCGCTGCTCATGTTGTTGGTTTTACCAACGTCGATGACCACGGCGTGGAAGGTGTTGAGCGGCAATTTGATGAGTTATTACAAGGCACGCCAGGTCGCAAGCTGATTCGTAAAGATGCCAAAGGCCGTGAAATTGAAGTACTGGAACAAACTGATGCTACCGCATCACGCAATTTGCAGTTATCAATTGATCAAAGAATTCAGGCAGTTGCCTATCGTGAATTGAAAAAAGCCGTATTGACCTTTGGGGCAACCTCGGGCTCTGTGGTATTGGTGGATGTGCACACAGGTGAAGTATTGGCCATGGTGAATAGCCCATCATATAACCCTAATAACCGCAAGAACACTGAGATTCACCGCTTCCGTAACCGCGCTATTACCGATTCAATTGAACCGGGTTCAATTGTGAAGCCATTGCCGGTGTTAGCGGCACTAGAAAATGGCACTGCCAATTTGAATACTATAGTTCCAACGGGGTATGGCCCAATCATGGTCGGTGGTCGGCGAGTTCGCGATACCCATGGTTACGGCGATTTAGATTTAACCGGGATTATGCGTAAGTCTTCCAACATTGGCGTGACAAAGCTTGCGTTAAATATGCCACACGAAGATTTGCTTAAACTTTATTATGACATGGGTTTAGGGGCTGAAACTGGTTTAGGTTTGCAAGGTGAAAGTGCCGGTATGTTGCGCGAGCGTGCCCGTTGGTCTGATCATGAACGTGCGACTTTATCCTTTGGTTATGGCTTATCAGTAACTGCAGTGCAAATGGCACGGATGTATTCGGCAATTGCCAATGGCGGCATTGTGCGTCCATTAACCATACTTAAAGCTGAGACGCCACCGGAAGGTATTCGTGTGGTCAGCGAGCAAAATGCTGATGCGATGGCTGAAATGCTAGAGCAAGTCACCGAAAAAGGTGGTACTGCAACGAAGGCTCGGGTGTCAGGTTATCGCGTTGGTGGCAAAACAGGTACAGCTAAAAAAGCAATTGCTGGCGGTTATGGCGATGATTACATCGGATCATTTGCTGGCATCGGCCCAATATCTTCACCACGTTTGGCTTGTGTAGTTATTATCAACGAACCAAGTGGCGACTATTATTACGGTGGCGAGGTTGCTGCACCGGTATTTAGTGCGGTGATGGGTGCTGCGATGCAATTAATGAATTTACCCCCTGACGGCAATGATAGCCGGATCAGTAAAGTCACTGGAGGCCCGGATGCCGGTTAACCCACTGCAAAGCTGGTTGACTCCGTTCAAAGCGACTGCCGCAGGGCAGTCGCTTTGTGCGTTAGAAAACCTGCCTGAAATTAGTCCTAATGCGCAGCTGCAAATGAATAGCAACGCGGTGAAGCTGGGAGATGTTTTTTTGGCTTTACCTGGGGTTGCCGACCACGGTAATCGCTTTATTCGTCAAGCACTTGCCGCTGGGGCTGCGCTGGTTATCACCGATACTTTGGCCATTGGTGACGAGGCATTAGCGCAACAATCTGCTGTGCTGGTGTGGCCAGATATGCCAACTGTATTGCCGGAATTGGTCAGTCGGTTTTACCGAGATGTGGTCAAATCGATGCGGTTGGTCGCGATTACTGGCACCAATGGTAAATCCAGTACAGCAATTTTTATCAACCAACTCAGTGAGTTATTGGAAGAGCCTGCAGCGGTGATTGGCACCTTGGGCTATGGCCATTATCAACAGCTGCAACCATTGCAAAACACTACGCCGCATCTGGTTGACTTACATCGCATTTTTTCGCAGCTACATGCCGAAAATCGTCAATTGGCCGCGATGGAGGTTTCATCGCATGCGCTGGTACAACAACGAGTGGCAGGTCTGAAATTCGAAACTGCCATTTTCACCAACCTAAGCCGAGATCACCTCGATTACCACGGCACTATGGAAGCTTACGGTGATGCAAAGGCATTGTTGTTCGTTGCCGAGCAAAGCCGTAATGCAGTGATTAATGTTTCTGATAACTTCGGCAAAAGATTGGCACAAATCGCACAATTGCCTGTGTTGGTTTATGGTCGCTTGAGTGATTGTCATGGTTTCACGCGGTTTTTAGCTTACGACGAGCTTGAATCTGACGGTCATGGCTTTCGTTGCAAATTACATACGGATTCGGGCCAATTTAACCTGCATATTCCGTTACTTGCCGAATTTAATGTGCAAAATGTTTTAGCGGCAATGGCAGCAATGGTGCAGTTGGGTTTCAGCTTGCCGGCCATTGTGGAAGCTGTGCGGCATCTGCAAGCTGTCCCTGGTCGGATGGAGTTGTGGCATTTTCCTTCGGAAGTCAGTGTCGTGGTCGACTACGCTCATACCCCTGATGCGTTACAACAAAGTTTAATCGCGCTGCGTCAGCAATGCCGTGGCCGAGTTTGGTGTGTGTTTGGTTGTGGTGGTGATCGCGACAAAGGCAAGCGGCCTTTGATGGGACAAATCGCCGAACTTTATGCGGATCATGTTATCATTACCGCTGACAATCCGCGTACTGAGGCTGTGCTCGATATCTGCAATGATATCGCGGCGGGCATGAAAACCGGCAGCAATTGCCAGATTGAACCTGATCGCGAATCTGCTATTAAATTGGCACTGATTGAAGCCCATGCTCACGATATGATCCTCGTCGCTGGCAAAGGGCATGAAACCTATCAAATCCTCGGCAGTACTGTGCGTGATTATGATGAACGAAAATTTATAGATGCATTATTGGCGGAGATGAGCTAATGATTCGGTTAATGGCTTCTGAAATTGCTACGGCACTTCAGGCAACTCTTATTGGTGAAGATGTCGCGATAGATAGCGTCAGCACCGACAGTCGCCAGATCAATCCTGGTGATTTATTTATTGCACTGCAAGGGCCAAATTTTGATGGTCATCGTTTTGTCGAAGAAGTCATTGCGCAAGGCGCAACCGCGTTAGTGGTTAATCGCCGTGTGCCAGTGTCTGTCCCGCAAATTATCGTCGAAGATACTCGAATTGCGCTGGGTCAGTTAGGTGCCTTAGTCAAGGCTAAAGTTGCGCCAAAAACTGTGGCAGTGACCGGCAGTGCCGGTAAAACAACAGTGAAAGAAATGCTGGCAGCCATTTTGTCGCGCATTGGCCAAGTACTTGCTACTGCAGGCAATTTTAACAATGACATTGGCGTACCACTGACGTTGTTGCGGTTAGAGCCGCAACATAAATTTGCAGTGATTGAGCTTGGCGCTAACCATTTAGGCGAAATTGCTTATACCAGTTCGATGGTCAAGCCAGATGTTGCCATCATCACGAATGTTGCGGCTGCGCATATTGAAGGTTTTGGTGATTTATTTGGCGTGGCACGTGCTAAAGGTGAAATTTACACCGGTTTAAGCGACGGCGCTCTGGCGATAGTGCCGATGGACAGTGAATTCCATAGTTATTGGTTGCAACGCTTAACACACTTAACTGTGCAAGGGTTTAGTTTGCAGCAGTCGACTGATTTTACCGCCGAACAAGTGGCACTGGATAGCCAAGGTTGTGCCGGATTTGATTTAGTGTCGCCCTATGGCCGTAAATTTATACAGCTGGTTATCCCAGGAAAACACAATGTTGCCAATGCATTAGCAGCCGCTGCTGCAGCACTGGCGATGGGCGCAACCTTGCAAGATGTGCAACTGGGTTTAGCGACAATGAAACCTGTTAAAGGCCGGATTAATGTCTATCAGCCCAAACCTGGGGTGCGAGTCATTGATGATACCTACAATGCCAACGTAGAGTCGGTCAAAGCGGCGATTGATTTATTAGCCGCTTACGCAGGCAGTCGCATACTCGTGCTTGGCGATATGGGCGAATTAGGGCCAGATGCCAGAATGTACCACGAAGAAGTGGGCGCTTATGCCAAGCAAAGTGGCATCAATTTGTTATTCACGCTGGGTGTTTTGTCACAAAATGCCAGCGAGTTGTTTCATCAAAACGGCGCGCATTTTAGCTCACGTGCGCAGCTGCTAAGTAAATTAATACCTTATTTAACCAGCACGGAAGAAGTCTCTATTTTGGTCAAAGGCTCACGCAGCGCCAAAATGGAATTAGTCGTGCAAGACTTGCTAGAAAGTTGTCAGCAGGAGAAAACCTCATGTTAGTTTGGTTAGCCGATTACCTCACCCAATATATCAGCGCATTTAACGTCTTTAGTTATCTGACCTTTCGCTCGATCTTAGGCATTCTGACGGCATTGCTATTGAGTTTGTACTTTGGACCGAAATTAATAGCGGCGTTACAGCGTTTGCAAATCGGTCAAACCGTGCGCAATGATGGTCCAGAAAGCCATTTCTCCAAAAAAGGCACGCCGACAATGGGCGGATTGCTGATTTTAGGTTCGATTGCCGTCAGTACTTTGTTATGGGCCGATTTGACCAATAAATATGTTTGGGTGGTGTTATTTGTTTTAGTCGCCTACGGCTGGATTGGGTTTATTGACGACTATCGCAAAGTGATCCGCAAAGATCCCAAGGGACTTATCGCCCGCTGGAAATATTTCTGGCAATCCGTGTTTGCTTTAGTGACTGCTTTTTTCCTATATGCCACCGCAGACCGCGCGGTAGAAACAAGTTTAGTGGTGCCATTTATTAAAGATGTCCTGCCACAACTTGGCTTGTTTTACCTAGTAACGACTTACTTTGTGATGGTAGGTTTTTCTAATGCGGTGAATTTAACCGACGGCTTGGATGGTCTGGCGATTGTGCCAACCATTATGGTTGCAGCTGCTTTTGCCTTGATTGCTTATGTCAGTGGTAACTCAGTCTTCGCGAATTACCTCAACATCCCACACTTGCCACTCACTAGTGAGTTAGTTGTGGTATGCGCCAGTATCATTGGCGCCGGCCTTGGCTTTTTGTGGTTTAACACTTATCCCGCATTGGTGTTTATGGGCGATGTCGGCTCGTTAGCTCTAGGGGCGATTTTAGCGGTGATTGCGGTGTTAGTTCGACAAGAAATCGTGCTGATTATAATGGGTGGCATTTTTGTTATCGAAACCATGTCAGTGATTTTGCAGGTGGGCTCTTACAAATTGCGCGGCCAGCGTATTTTCCGTATGGCACCAATTCATCACCACTACGAATTAAAAGGCTGGCCTGAGCCTCGGGTTATTGTACGGTTTTGGATCTTATCCATAATTTTTGTATTGATCGGTTTAGCAACGCTGAAACTGCGTTAAGCAATGCCAATCTGATACGGTTAGAACCATGTTTGAGTGAGATCAGCGATGAATAAATTGTTCCAGGGAAAACGAGTCGCGGTGATTGGTCTAGGGATTTCTGGGCTGGCAACTGTGCGCTTTCTGCTGAAACACGGGGTAAAACCGGTGCTGATGGACACTCGACTAAAAGTAGCCGGCCTTGAGCAAATTCCGACGGAAAAAGTGGATGGCATTTACTTGGGCGAACTCGATGCTAATCGGTTGGCTAAAATGGATGTACTGTTAGTAAGTCCTGGACTTGATTTGTCGCTGCCGGCGGTTCGCTTCGCTTTGGCGCAAGGCGTGCAAGTGATTGGTGATGTTGAATTATTTGCCATGATGAATCAAAAACCTGTAGTTGCAGTGACCGGTTCTAATGGTAAATCGACAGTAACCAAGTTAGTTGAACACATGTTGCACTGCTCAGGTATCAAGGCGTTGGCAGCGGGCAATATCGGTTTGGCGGTGCTTGATGCGCTTGAACAAACGGAGACTGAAGTTTATGTATTGGAACTCTCCAGTTTTCAGTTGGAGACGACCCATCATTTAAACTTAATTGCAGCAGCGCATTTAAATATTAGTGAGGATCACCTCGATCGTCACGGCACCATGGCCAATTATGCTGCGGCGAAACAACGTATTTTTCAGCACTGTCAACTTGCGGTTTGGAATCAAGCCGATGCTTTAACCAAGCCACAATACAAGGTTGCTTCAGAGATTGCGGTGAGCTTGTCGGCAGCAGACTACGGTTTAGTGAGTATTGCCGCTGAAAATTGGTTGCAAGTCGCTGGTGAGCCGCTGATGCGGGTTGCTGAAATGTCGATGGTCGGTCGTCATAATCAATTTAATGCTTTGGCTGCAGCGGCCTTGGCACTGGCCGTTGGTGCGTCCCGGCAGGCATTAATATCAGCGTTAAAAACTTTTACACCGTTGCCGCATCGCTGCACCTTAGTGGCTGAACATCAAGGCGTACGCTGGGTCAACGACTCGAAGGCTACCAATGTCGGTGCTACTTTGGCAGCTATTGCTGGCTTGCGTGCTGATGTGGCCGGGCAGCTTATCTTGATTGCCGGTGGTGATGGCAAGGGCGCTGACTTTAGCGAACTCGCTGAAGTACTTCGCCGCGACATTGATGTCGTTATTACGCTTGGTCGGGATGGCCCTGCCATTGCTAAGTTAGTCCCTAATGCGATTGAGGTTGCTGATTTAACTGCGGCAGTAAAACAAGCGGCAAAACAGGTGCGTTCGGGCGATTTGGTGTTGTTATCTCCCGCTTGTGCCAGCCTCGATATGTTCAAAAATTATGAAGAGCGCGGACGGTTATTTGCAGAAGCTGTGCAGCAGGTTATCCGATGAAAGCATGGTTTTCTGCATTAGCTCAGGGCGTGGTTGAAGATTTTCGCAGTTGGTGGGATGCCGAAGACGGGGTCAGTTATGACCGCTTTTTCCTCACTTTACTAGCGATGGTGTTGTGTATTGGTTTTGTGATGGTAAGTAGTGCTTCGATGCCAGTGGCGGAGCGGTTGTATCATAATCCATTGCATTACGCGACACGGCATTTGTTCTACCTTGGCATTGGACTCGCCCTCGCTTATGGCGCATTGAATATTTCCATTGAATGGTGGCATCGCACCAATATGGTGTTGTTAGTTCTAGGCTTGTTGGCGTTAATCGCAGTATTGGCAGTAGGACGCAACATCAATGGCAGTACTCGCTGGATAGCGCTTGGCCCGATTAATGTGCAAGCAGCAGAGCCGGCGAAGTTATTCTTTTTCGTTTACTTATCAAGTTATTTGGTGCGAAAACACGAAGAAGTGATGGAGCATTTGAAAGGCTTTTTAAAACCGTTACTGGTTTTGTTCGCCTTTGCCGTGTTGTTATTGATGCAACCAGATTTGGGCACTGTGATTGTCATGTTTGCCACAAGCGTGGTGTTACTATTTTTGGCTGGCGCTAAGCTTTGGCAGTTTTTCGGATTAATTTTCACTGGGTTAGCGGCAATTGGCGTATTGATTGTTTATAGCGCTTATCGCTGGAAGCGGGTTACGTCCTATCTTGACCCTTGGGCCGATTCTTACGGTGGTGGTTATCAGCTCACTCAGTCGTTAATGGCGTTTGGCCGTGGCGGCTGGGATGGTCAAGGTTTGGGCAATTCAGTGCAAAAACTAGAGTATTTACCTGAGGCTCATACCGATTTTATATTTGCCATTATCGCTGAAGAAACAGGCTTAATCGGTGTATTTTCGCTGATGTTGATGTTGTTTTTGTTATTCATTCGAGCGTTATGGATTGGCAAGCGGGCCTTGCAAAAAGGTCTCAGTTTTCATGGGTTTTTAGCCTATGCGTTGGGGATTTGGATCGGTTTTCAGACCTTTGTGAACATTGGTGTGGCCTCTGGGGTGTTACCGACAAAAGGATTAACACTGCCTTTTGTTAGTTATGGCGGAAGTAGTTTAATCATCATGCTTATCGCCGCAGCGGTGATACTGCGCATCGATTTTGAAGTACGACTCAAAGGCAAGCATGCCATTCGCGGGGGAGTTCATGTCTAAACGGCCTGTGGTGTTAATCATGGCTGGCGGCACTGGCGGCCACATATTTCCCGCGCGTGCCGTGGCAGATTTGATGCATGCTGAAGGCTGGTCGGTGCACTGGCTTGGCACCGCAGATCGGATGGAAGCGAAATTGGTTCCTCAATTTGGTTATGCATTTCATGCAATTCCGGTGGTGGGTCTCCGCGGGAAAGGTTGGCAATCATTACTCAAAGCGCCATTTATGTTATGGCAGTCAGTGACTGCAGCACGACGCTTAATCAAACAAATTCAGCCTGATCTAGTGCTTGGCTTTGGTGGATATGCCAGTGGACCTGGTGGCGTAGCTGCTTGGATGGCAAAAGTGCCTTTGGTTATTCACGAGCAAAACGCTGTCGCGGGCACCACCAACAAATTGCTGGCAAAGTTGGCGAAATCGGTACTAGTGGCCTTTCCGCAAGCCTTTGCCAAGCGGAAAAATTGCCAAGTGATCGGAAATCCAGTGCGCAAGGCATTAATTGCTGAAAAACCGCATAATAATTTCAGTAAAGGCTTAAATATTTTGATCGTCGGTGGTAGTTTAGGCGCAAGAGTATTTAATCAGTCGTTACCGCTATTTTTGAAGCAAGCCGCGGCTTACGGCCCGATCCAAGTTCGTCATCAAACTGGTGCTGCCGATGAACAATCGACCCAGCAGGCTTACTTAGACGGTGCTGAAAATTTAACTGCGCAAGTCTCTGCTTTTATTGAAAATATGGCAGAGGCGTATCAATGGGCCGATGTGGTGATCTGTCGAGCTGGTGCGTTGACGGTCAGTGAAGTGGCTTGCGCTGGTGTGGCTGCGGTCTTTGTGCCGTTGCCGAGTGCTATCGATGACCATCAGACCGCCAATGCCAATTGGTTAGTTGCAAGAAAAGCGGCAGTGCTCGTCAAACAGACTGATTTTCATGCGCATGTTTTAGTGCCGATGTTGCAGCAGTGGCTCCAAGATAAAAGCCCACTGCAACACATGGCGCAACAGGCACGACTTTGTGCCATCGACGATGCAGCCGAGCAGGTTGTAGCAGTTTGTCGACAAGTGATAGGTGTAAAATAATTATGATGAATAAAACCATGCAGCCGGAAAAACCATCGATGCGTCGAGTGGAGCGAATTCACTTTGTCGGCATTGGCGGTGCGGGCATGGGCGGTATCGCTGAGGTACTGCTAAACGAAGGCTACAAAGTATCTGGCTCTGATTTAGGCCCTAATGCTGTCGTCGAGCGATTGACCTCGCTTGGCGCCGAAATCTGTTTCGGTCATTCCGCTGAAAATATCCAAGGCGCAAGCGTGGTTGTGGTTTCTAGTGCGATTAAAGCGGAAAACCCAGAAATTAGTGCCGCGCTTGAGCAACGTATTCCGGTAGTGCGCCGCGCGCAAATGCTCGCAGAATTAATGCGCTTTCGCCATGGTATCGCGATTGCCGGGACTCATGGCAAAACTACGACTACCAGTTTGGTTGCGTCAATTTTTGCTGAAGCCGGGGTTGATCCTACCTTTGTGATTGGTGGTTTGCTCAATTCGGCAGGCACTAACGCTCGCTTAGGCGCTGGCCATTATTTGATTGCCGAAGCCGATGAAAGTGATGCGTCTTTCTTACACTTACAGCCAATGGCCGCCATCATTACCAATATCGAACCTGATCACATGGAAACTTATCAGGGTGACTTCGAGAAAATGAAGGCTACCTATTTAGAGTTTTGCCACAACTTGCCGTTTTATGGCGCTGTGGTGTTGTGCATTGATGATCCGGTGGTCCGTGAATTAATGCCACAAATTGGTCGCACTTTGATTACCTATGGTTTTAGTGAAGATGCCGATTATCGTATCAGTGGATTTAGTCAACTGGGTACACAAACTCAGTTCACCGTAACCGATCCACAAGGTCACAGTCGGGTGATTGAGCTTAATCTTGCGGGTCGCCACAATGCCTTAAATGCGACGGCTGCTTTTGCGATCGCGCAAGATGAAGGGATGCCTGAAGCCGCCATTTTAGGCGCATTGAAGAAATTCGAAGGGATTGGCCGGCGTTTTCAACAATACGGCGAATTCGATACTGGTCGCGGTAAAGTATTGCTGGTTGACGATTATGGTCATCATCCAAGCGAAGTCGCGGCAACAGTCGCCGCTGCCCGCAATGCTTGGCCACATCGGCGTTTAGTGATGGCGTATCAACCGCATCGGTTTACGCGCACTCGTGATTTATACGAAGACTTCGCCAAGGTGTTGTCATCGGTTGATACCTTATTGTTGCTCGAAGTTTATAGCGCAGGTGAAGCGCCAATTGCCGGTGCCGATAGCCGCAGTCTGTGTCGCTCAATTCGGGCGCGTGGCCAACTTGACCCGATTTATGTGCCAACACCAGCGGATTTACCCGCGGCATTAGCTGATGTGTTGCAAGATGGTGATGTGGTGTTAACCCAAGGCGCTGGCAACATTGGTTCTTTAGCCAAACAACTGGCGGCACAAAAATTACAAATCTCTTTATTAAAAACCCAAGCAGGGAGCCAGCCATGAGTAGTGTATTTGGCAAAGTGGCCGTCATGTTCGGCGGTACCTCCGCAGAGCGTGAAGTTTCATTAAAATCTGGCCAAGCGGTCTTTAATGCGTTAGTTGCGCAGGGTATTGATGCGCATGCCTTTGATCCGAAGTTTCGGCCACTCACTGATCTTCAAGCTGAAGCTTATGACCGTGTATTTATCGTATTACACGGTCGTGGTGGTGAAGATGGCACTATGCAAGGTGCTTTGCAGTTGTTGGGTTTACCCTACACCGGAAGCGGTGTTTTGGGTTCTGCGCTTGCCATGGATAAAATTCGCTGCAAATTTCTATTTTCTGCCCATGGTTTACCAACAGCCCCATTCGCAGTAGCTCACAAAGGTGAAGCCATTGATTATGCGGCGATGCTGGCCAAATTAAATGGCAAAGTGATGGTAAAACCGGCCAACGAAGGTTCATCAATTGGCATGTCCGCCGCTGAAACCGCTGAGCAGTTGCAACAAGCGTTAAATTTAGCCTTCACTTACGATGATGCTGTGCTGGTGGAACAATGGATCAGCGGGCGTGAGTTCACCGTGTCTATGCTTGATGGCAATGCATTGCCAGTTATCGAAATGCGCACCCCGCGGGCTTTTTACGACTACGAAGCCAAGTATCAGTCTAATACCACTGAATATTTGTGTCCGGCGCCTATTGATGTTGACCAGACCCAAAGCTTGCAACAGGCTGCGATGGCAGCCTTTAAGGCAGTTGATGCCAAAGGTTGGGGCCGTGTTGATGCCATGATGGATGCACAGGGTAATTTCTATTTGCTGGAAGTGAATACCGTCCCTGGTATGACCGAAAAATCATTAGTGCCGATGGCAGCAAAAGCGGCAGGTTATAGCTTTGAACAATTGGTTGCCAAAATCTTGGAGCAAAGCAGATGAAAATTCTGCGGCAGAGTCAAAAAACACCATACACGCCAGCGTTCGTTGGCGGGGTGCTGTTTTTTTGCTGTGCAGTGGTCATGATGATTTGGTTCGGTAATAAAGTGGCAGAATGGGTGCAAAATCAGCAAAGTGCGCCGATTAAAGAAGTTCGGTTGTATGGTGATTTTGGTCATATTGAACCAGCGCTTTTGCACCGGCAATTGCAACAAGAATTTGTCGATAACTTTTTTAAAGTCAATGTCGATCAGGTACAAATGTACTTGCAACAACAGCCTTGGGTTTACCAAGCTGCGGTGCGGAAACAATGGCCTGGCACTTTAGTGATTGTTGTGACTGAACATAATCCGGTGGCAATTTGGAATAAAGAATATTTGCTCAATAAAAAGGGCGAAGTCTTTAAAGCGCCACTAGAACAACTGAGTAGTACTCTGCCAAAGCTCGCAGGGCCGAAAGGTAGCGAGCAAGATGCGTTGCAGATGTTCAGTCGGGTACAAAATCTGTTAGCATTGCATCAATTTGAAGCGACAAGCTTATCAGTGTCCGAGCGATTCGCTTGGGAGCTGCAGTTGGCCAATGGCATTGCATTAAAGCTTGGCCGCGAAGACACATTAAAAAGGGTGCAGCGTTTTATTGATCTGTATCCAGAAATTAGTAAACACAAGACTGAGGCGATCGAACAGGTCGACTTACGGTATGATACAGGGCTGGCGGTGCAATACGCGCCACCAGTAATAACTGAAAAGAGAAAAGCATGACCAAGTCGTTGGATCGGGATCTGATCGTTGGGTTGGATATCGGTACGTCACAAATTAAAGCCGTTGTTGGCGAAATCACTGCGGATAATCAACTTTCGATTGTCGGTGTCGGTACTCATATTGCGCGGGGTATGGATAAAGGCGGTGTCAATGATTTGAATCTGGTTGTTCAGTCGGTGCAACGTGCCATCGACGAGGCCGAATTGATGGCGGATTGTCGAGTGTCTTCTGTTTACTTAGGCATTACTGGCAAACATATTCGCTGTCAAAATGAAAGCGGCATGGTGCCAATCAATGATACTGAAGTGACTGCTGATGATGTGGCTAATGTTATTCATGCTGCTAAATCGGTGCCTATTTCTGCTGAACGCCGGTTATTGCACGTATTGCCACAAGAATTTTCGGTGGATATGCAAGAAGGCATTAAAAGCCCGATAGGTATGTCAGGCGTGCGGATGGAAGCGAAAGCCCACATCATCACTTGCGCCAATGATATGGCCAAAAACATTGAAAAATGTGTCGAGCGCTGCAGTCTCCATGTCGACCAGTTAATTTTCAGCTCCTTAGCTTCTAGTTATGCCATCTTGACTGAAGATGAAAAAGAATTAGGCGTGTGTGTTGTCGATATGGGCGGCGGCACTATTGATATTTCGATTTATACCAACGGTGCACTTCGCCATACCGCGGTGATTCCGGTAGCCGGCAATCAAGTGACCAGCGATATTGCGAAAATTTTCCGCACCCCAATTGGCCACGCTGAAGAAATTAAAATCCAGTATGCCTGCGCACTGCGCAGCATGGTGGGTAAAGAAGAAAGTATCGAAGTGCCAAGTGTTGGCGGTCGTCCAGCACGCAGTATGTCGCGTCACACACTGGCTGAAGTGGTAGAACCTCGTTACCAAGAATTATTTGAACTGGTGCTGGAAGAAATTCGCGCCAGTGGTTTAGAAGAGCAAATTGCTGCCGGCGTGGTATTAACTGGGGGCACCGCCAAAATGGAAGGCGCAGTTGAATTTGCTGAAGACATTTTTCAAATGCCAGTGCGCTTGGGACATCCCGCTCATATCACTGGTTTAAAAGAATATGTGCAGGACCCCGCTTATGCCAGCGTAGTAGGTCTGTTATTGTATGGCAAAGACGTGCGAGCACAGCAGAAAAAGGCCGGAGTGGCGCGTGAATCAGTAGGCGGTTTCCTGAAAAAGGTCAGCAGCTGGTTCAAAGGTGAGTTTTGAGTAAGCGTATAAGAACGGAGAGAGAGCAATGTTCGAGTTAATGGAAAACCACAGCGAAGAAGCTGTCATCAAAGTGGTTGGCGTAGGTGGTGGCGGTGGTAACGCTGTCGAATACATGGTTGCCAGCAATATTGAAGGCGTTGAATTCATCGCCGCAAATACCGATGCACAAGCACTGCGTAATTCATCGGCCCATGTTACTTTGCAACTAGGTGCGAATGTCACCAAAGGCTTAGGTGCTGGTGCTAACCCTGAAGTTGGCCGTCGTTCGGCGGAAGAAGATCGTGACACCATCAAAAAGACCATCATGGGCGCTGATATGGTGTTTATCGCGGCCGGTATGGGCGGTGGTACAGGGACTGGGGCGGCGCCAATCGTGGCACAAGTTGCCAAAGAATTGGGCATTTTGACTGTTGCAGTAGTGACAAAACCATTCCCATTCGAAGGCAAAAAGCGTTCAAATTATGCTGACGAAGGTATTAATGAACTGGCTAAGCATGTCGATTCATTAATTACGATTCCAAATGACAAGTTATTAAAAGTACTTGGCAAAGGCACGAGCTTGTTGGACGCTTTTAAAGCAGCCAACAACGTTTTGTTGGGCGCTGTGCAAGGTATTGCTGAGCTTATCACTCGTCCAGGCCTTATCAACGTCGACTTCGCTGACGTACGTACTGTTATGTCGGAGATGGGTACGGCAATGATGGGGACTGGTCGTGCATCAGGCCCAGATCGTGCTGAAGAAGCCGCTGAACAAGCGATTTCTAGCCCGTTATTGGAAGATATCGATTTATCAGGTGCCAAAGGTATTCTGGTCAACATAACTGCTGGCCTTGATTTAACCATCGAAGAGTTTGAAATCGTTGGTAATGCCGTGAAAGCCTTTGCGTCAGAAAACGCGACTGTGGTGGTTGGTGCGGTAATCGACCCTGACATGTCAGACGAATTACGGGTTACTGTAGTGGCGACAGGTATTGGTGCTGAGCGCAAACCAGACATCAGTTTGGTGCATGGTCATCATCATCGTCCAGCAGAACCAGCGCGTAGTGCCTACGGCAGTTCAGCTGGCGTTTATGGCAGCGCCGGTAGTGTCTATGGCAACGCAGGTAACGCAGCGCGCGAACTTCGCAATGAAATGCCAGCAATGCAGCCGGTTGAATCAGCGCAAAACAAGCCGCAAGCGGATAATAAAGCGAATATTGATATTTTTGATATTCCAGCGTTTTTACGCAAACAGGCGGATTAGTCTGGGTCGATGTCTGACCAGAAGCATTGGCAATGTTGTTAACATATGCTAGACTTCGCCGCCGTTTGGGTTTGTTCAATTAATGAACAGGACGAGAAAAGATGATTAAACAACGCACACTCAGTAAAACTATCAGCTCCATCGGAGTCGGTCTGCACAAGGGCGAGAAGGTTACGCTTACTCTCCGGCCTGCGCCTGACAACACAGGAATTGTGTTCCGTCGTGTCGACTTGGATCCGATTGTTGACTTCAAAGTCAGCCCGGAACTGGTGGGTGACACTGTGATGTGTACTTGTTTAATCAATCCAAATGGCGTGCGTTTGTCCACCACTGAGCATTTAATGGCGGCAATCGCAGGTCTTGGTATTGATAACTTAGTGGTTGAAGTTGACGCCGCTGAGATCCCAATTATGGACGGTAGTGCTAATCCATTTGTTTACTTGCTACTTGAAGCTGGCGTCAGTGAACAAAAATTGGCGAAGAAATTCATCCGTATTAAAAAATCAGTACGTGTTGAAGATGGCGACAAATGGGCAGAGTTTAAACCGCACCATGGCTTTCGCATCGACTTCGCCATTGATTTTGACCATCCAGTGATTTCTGAAACGAAACAACACGTGAAGCTCGAATTCTCTGCAGCGACTTTTATCAAAGATATCAGTCGTGCCCGTACTTTTGGTTTTTTGCAAGATATTGAATATTTGCGCGCGAACAACTTAGCCTTAGGTGGTAGTTTTGATAACGCCGTAGTGTTGGATGAGTTTAGAGTCCTAAACCAAGATGGTTTGCGTTATGATGATGAATTCATTAAACATAAAATCTTGGATGCGATTGGCGATTTATACATGGCAGGTTATAGCATTTTAGGCGAATTTAAGTCCTACAAAACTGGTCATGCTTTGAATAACCAACTGCTGTGCGCAGTGCTTGCCAACCAAGAGAATTGGGAATTTGTCACTTTCGACAAACCAGCGCAATTGCCGATTTCTTATCTGGCACCCCAATTAGCTTAATTCAACCGAATTGTGAAAAAGGCGTCTAGGACGCCTTTTTTTATCGATAGGAACTTTGCTATACCATCAATAAAACATCAGTACCTGCACTTGGAGTATTAGGTTGTTGATTTTTTGTTCGCTAATTCTGCAAGTTTTCGCAACTTTCCAGCGAGTACAGGGTCAGAGTTTTCAGCAATCGCGGTTAAATAGGCTGCAGCTTGTTCGCTAATTTGCGGTGATGATTGACTCATTGCCGCGACTGCAGGCATCTGCTGATATTGCAAATTGGTATTGGGATTAACCTCGATATCAATACCCGCACAATCAGGTAGGACTTTTTGGCGAAAAGTAGCTAGAATGCCGTCTCTTTGCATTTTTAGCCGAGTAGCCCAAGTTGCAGAACTGCACAAAATTTGCACACGGCCGGACTGGATCCGATTGACTTTGCAGAAAGTTGATTTTTCCAGTTGCAGAATCTGCAGTAATTCGGTATTAAGTTGTCGCACTATGTCCGATTGTTGTTGCCCCTTGATTAAAGGGCTTTGTTGCAGCAACGCCGTAACGTCGACAGGTTTGCGTGAATAGCGGGCCATAACAAAAACACAGAAACTGAGGTCCCATGAGTCTACCAGTTTTTTCCACAGATCGACACCGGACCAGTTTATTTGGTGTAACGGCAGGTCAGCGCTTAGTGAGTGCTGCCTTGTTGTTTTGTATTGCGGTAGGCGCAGGTGTAGCCTTAGGCCGCATTGGTACTGATCCGCAGTATCCATTGAATCCATTAACTGTGCAGCAGAATAGCGAAAGCGAAGAAGTTGCGGCAATTCGGCAAAAAGCTGAGCATCAAATTGCAGCATTAACGGCAAAAGTCGCTTCTTTACAAGCACAAGTGAATCGCTTGAATATGGTGGGCGAGCGGTTGATCGATGCGGCGAACTTGTCGAAAGATGAGTTCAATTTTGATCAACTCCCCCCAATCGGCGGCCCTATGCAAACTTCAACCGAAGTTGCGCTGGGTGATTTGAACCAGATGCTGATTCAAATGACCGATCTTGAACAAAGTCTACAAATTGAACAAACCCGCTTTGGCCTACTTGAAACTCTCGATTTGAACCACAATATTGGTATTAACAGTGAGTTATCGGGTCGTCCGGTTACTAATGGCTATATTTCATCCAACTTTGGCGTCAGGAACGATCCGTTTACCGGCAAACTAACTCAGCATTTGGGCTTAGATTTTGCCGGTGATATTGGTGATCCGGTGTATGCAACTGCGGGTGGAATTGTCACTTGGGCTGGCGATAAAGCTGGTTACGGTGATATGGTAGAGATTGAGCATCCCGGTGGTTATCGCACGCGCTACGGTCATTCTAATCGAATTGATGTAGTTGTTGGGCAAATGGTGACGAAAGGGCAGCAAGTGGCAACGATCGGCAATTCCGGACGTTCAACTGGCCCGCATGTTCATTACGAAGTATTAAAAAATGGTCGCCAAGTTGACCCTATCAGTTTCGTGAATATTCGGCAAAATAAATTCAATGGCACAGCCAAGACTGTAACCCAGTCTCAACATTAAAGTGGTACCAGGACAATGTTAGGAAAGCTTTTTACCAAACTGATTGGTAGTCGGAACGACCGTTACCTGAAAAAATTAAAAAAGACGGTCGACCAAATCAATGGTCTGGAAAGTCAGTATCTCGCCTTCACGGATGAGCAACTTCAACAAAAAACCGTAGAATTCAAGCAACGTCATGCAGATGGCGCATCACTTGAAGATTTATTACCCGAAGCATTTGCCACTGTGCGTGAGGCCAGTCGACGAGTGTTTGGCATGCGTCACTTTGACGTGCAATTGATTGGCGCTATTGTCTTACATCAAGGCAAAATCTCAGAAATGCGTACAGGTGAAGGTAAAACTTTAACTGCGACTTTATCCGCCTATTTAAATGCCCTTAGCGGTAAATCTGTGCATGTAATCACCGTCAACGATTACTTAGCAAAACGCGATGCCGCCGCAAACGAGCCATTATTTAGCTTCTTAGGTTTAACTGTTGGTGTCAACGTCCCTGGGATGAATCACCTTGATAAGCAAAAAGCCTATGAAGCAGATATCACCTACGGCACTAACAACGAATTTGGTTTTGACTACTTGCGCGACAACATGGCGTTTAGTATGCCAGAGCGTGTGCAACGTGATTTAGCCTACGCCATCATCGACGAAGTCGACTCAATTTTAATTGATGAAGCACGGACACCATTGATTATCTCTGGCCAAGCTGAAGATAGCTCTGAGTTATATCGTCAAATTGACCAAGTTGTCCCAATGTTGGTTCGTCAGGAAAAAGAAGACGAAGAAGGTGAGATGGGCGATGGCCATTTCACAATCGATGAAAAGGCCAAACAAATTTACCTCTCTGAACGTGGTCAAATTCGTGTTGAGGAAATTCTAGTTGAGCGTGAATTAATGGCGCAAGGCGACTCATTATACTCGGCAACTAATATCACGTTATTGCACCATGTTTACGCTGCACTTCGCGCGCACAATTTATTCAAGAAAGACGTTGATTATGTTGTGAAAGAAGGTCAAATCATCATTGTTGACGAGCATACAGGTCGGACAATGGAAGGTCGTCGTTGGTCAGAAGGTTTGCACCAAGCGATCGAAGCGAAAGAGAAAGTTCGCATCCAAAACGAAAACCAGACACTGGCTTCTATCACCTTCCAAAACTACTTCCGTTTATATGAGAAGTTGGCGGGGATGACAGGGACTGCTGACACTGAAGCATTTGAATTTATACAAATTTATGGTTTGGAAACTATCGTTGTACCAACCAATCGGCCGATGATCCGTAAAGATATGCCTGACAAAGTGTATCTGACCGCCGAAGAGAAGTATCAAGCCATCATTCAAGATATCGAAGAAACCAGAGCGTTAAATCGTCCGGTGTTGGTGGGTACTGCCTCTATTGAAAGTTCCGAGTACCTTTCAGGACTATTGCATAAAGCAAAAATTCCTCATCAAGTATTAAACGCCAAATTCCACGCCAGTGAAGCACAAATTATTGCTGACGCTGGTCGCCCTGGTGCAATTACTATTGCCACCAATATGGCAGGCCGAGGTACTGACATCGTACTCGGTGGTAATTGGCAAAGTGATTTAGCGAAACTGGATAATCCGACTGAACAAGAAATTGCTGAATTAAAAGCGGAGTGGCAAAAACGCCACGACTCAGTTATTGCGGATGGTGGTTTACATATTATCGGTACTGAGCGTCATGAATCGCGACGCATCGACAACCAATTACGCGGTCGTTCAGGACGTCAAGGCGATGCGGGTTCAAGCCGTTTCTATTTAGCGCTAGACGATGCATTAATGCGCATTTTTGCCTCAGACCGTATGGCTAACATGATGCGTAAACTCGGTATGGAAAAAGGCGAGTCTATTGAGCATCCGCTAGTCAATCGTGCAATTGAAAATGCCCAACGCAAAGTAGAAACTCGTAACTTTGACATTCGTAAGCAATTACTTGAATTCGACGATGTCGCTAATGACCAGCGCAAAGTCGTTTATGAACAACGGAATGAATTGCTTGCAGTCGCGGATATTTCAGAAACGGTTAATGCCATTCGCCAAGATGTGGTCGACACGGTAATCAACCAATACATTCCACCGCAATCACTTGATGAAATGTGGGATATTGCTGGTTTAGAAGCACGTTTACGCTCAGATTTTGCTATTGATATGCCGATCGCGAAATGGCTTGCTGAAGATAAGAAGTTATTCGAAGAGCAGCTACGTGAACGTATTCAAGAAGTTTGCGAGAAAACATACCAACTCAAAGAAGAGATGGTTGGTGCACCAGTATTACGACAGTTTGAAAAGTCGGTAATGCTGCAAAGCTTAGACACGCATTGGAAAGAGCACTTAGCGGCGATGGACCATTTGCGTCAAGGCATCAACCTACGCGGTTACGCGCAGAAGAACCCGAAACAAGAGTATAAACGCGAGGCTTTCGAGTTATTCTCAAATATGCTTGACCAGTTGAAACTGGATGTCATTGGCGTGCTTAGCCGCGTACAAATTCGTGCGCCAGAAGATGTTGAAGCAGTTGAAGAACAACGTCGTAAAGCAGATCAAGTGCCAATGCAATTCCAGCATGAAGAAGCTGAGCATGTTGGTGGTGACGTTTCAGAACTGCCGCCGGTGCCATTATTCCGCGAAGCCGAGAAAATTGGACGCAACGATCCGTGTCCATGTGGCTCAGGCAAAAAATATAAGCAATGCCACGGTAAATTAAGCTAAGTTAGCACTAATGTCCAAAAGCCGGAGCTTCATTCTCCGGCTTTTTTTTCGATAGGATTTGCCACAAAGTGTGGTGTTTCGCCAAGATTTTAACTCGGAGTTTCAGCCATGAAATCAATTCATGTGGCAGTTGGTGTGATTAAACGTGAGGACACCATTTTCATCAGTAAAAGGCCAGATCAATTACATCAGGGCGGACGCTGGGAATTTCCAGGTGGCAAAGTGGAAGCTGGTGAAACCGTGCTGCAAGCATTACACCGCGAATTGCTGGAAGAGGTTGGTTTAACCGTGACTCAGGCTGAGCCACTATTAACGCTCGAATATGATTATCCAGAAAAACGGGTGTTGCTGGATGTTTGGGTCGTAACAGAGTGTTTAGGCGAAGGGCAGGGCCTTGAAGGGCAGCAAGTGGCCTGGGTACCTTACCAGCAACTAACAGATTATCAGTTTCCTGATGCCAACCAGCCTATTCTGGCTGCAGTTGCAGCGCTCTACTCATAGTCATTAAACATTGCTGCAGGCGGTAATTGCAAAAGTCTTCAGCGGCACAGCAAACTTTGTTGCAAAGCCAGACTGCTGGTGCAAAGCCGGACTGCCACTTCAGAATGGAAGAGTATTTAAAGGCCTGAATAAAAGGGCTGGTGAGAAGTGCAAGAAATAAAGGATAGAAAGAAGGGCTAGATAGCAGCAAGCCGCAACCCTAACCCTTCAAGTTGTTTGTGTATAGACCCAAAATCATTGAAGATTCGGGTAGGCGCCGAGTGAGTGAGACCGCAGGAGCATAGTGCGCTATGTGACTGCGGCGAACGAGTGAAGGCAACAACCCCGCATCTTCAAGGAATAAGGGTAT
>Ga0187843_10000703_pt1 | contig 22806 bp, 19 predicted proteins | sample SpaLakP09_SKY_43_FD_134516 | JGI IMG/M metagenome (GOLD analysis project Ga0187843, IMG submission 134516) | Oligotrophic lake water microbial communities from Sparkling Lake, Wisconsin, USA - SP09_SKY_43 | ecosystem: Environmental > Aquatic > Freshwater > Lake | place: USA: Sparkling Lake...
CATCAGGCAAGCCCAATACGACTTTGGCAATGCTGGGTGCTTTAGCGCTGGGCTTGGTGGCGGTATACACATAGGTGGCGTCTGCCGCGGCCTGGGCGGCCACCACCAGATGGTCGGCTTGGTCGGCTGTCAAACAGACCGTGACGCCGGTGGCTTTGGATTTCTTCAAAGCGTTGATCGCCGCTGTGACGCCAGACCGCACGTCAGAGGCACGGCCTTCGCCAACACCTACCAGCACCAATCGCAGGGCTTTGAGGCCAGGCGGCTTCCACCACAACATGCATTGACCGGCGACAGAAGAAAAATCACCCGACTTTTCCGCTTGCGCCAGCATATTGGCGATCAGGCCGGTTTGTACTTGCGAAGATTTCGAGACCAAAATCACCAAAGCATCGGTTTTGAAGGATGCCGCCTGCGCCCAAGAGAGGGTCTGAAGTTCCAAGTTCATAATCAGCCTTTTCAATTGTTTTGTATGTTATTCCATTCCTCCATCCGCAACGAGTTGTCCCGCTATTTCTGGGCAACCTTGGTGGTCTTGACGACCATCGTGTTGACGGTTTGGCTGATTCGCACTTTCGGTGATGCCTCGTTTGGCCGCATCAGCCCGCAAGATGTGGGGTTGGTGTTGGGCTTCACCATGCTGAGCAACCTCCATTCCCTGCTGACACTGAGTTTGTACGTTGCCACCGTTTCCACCATGTCCCGCATTTACAGCGATAGCGAAATGGTGATTTGGCAAGCCAGCGGTTTAAGTACCTTGCGCCTGATTCGTCCGGCACTGTTGTTCGCCCTGCCCTGGCTGTTGGCGATTGGCGGGCTGTCATTGTTTGCTTGGCCTTGGGCCAATCAACAAATCAGTGAAGTTCGCGATAAGTTCGAAAAACGTGGCGATTTAGAACGCATACAACCCGGCATTTTTCAAGAATCAGCCGACGGCAAGCGGGTTTTTTTCATCGATAAATCCAGTGCTAACCAAGGTCAAGGCAACCGTATTTTTATCCTGTCACAGGAAAACAATACCCAAACCATCGTCAGTTCGCAAACTGGCACCGTAGAAACCCGCTCAGACAACCGTTACTTGGTGCTTAACAACGGCCAACGGATTGAGATCAATCCCGAAAAAAATGAATTCAAGGTGATTGAATTTGGCACTTACGCATCCTTGGTTGACACCAAACCAATGCAAGCCAGCTTGGAAGATGCCCAGTCCAAACAACCACAAGTCTTGTTGGCCAATCCAACGCTTTTGCACCAAGGTGAATTGACCTGGCGCATCGGCATGATCGTGGCCGCCTTCAATTTGCTGCTGTTGGCCATTGGCATCCCTTTCATCAATCCAAGAAGCGGGCGTTCGGGTTCGTTGATGATGAGTTTGGTCAGTTTTTTTACCTATTACAACTTCGTCAACATGAGCCGCAACTGGGTGGTGGTGGGCAAGCTCGGTATGTCTGAGATGCTGCTCTTGTTGCACTTGCCGGTTTTCGTTTTGGCATGTCTGATTCTGCTTTGGCGCTCTCAACAAGGCCTGATCTTCAAAACCCGTCGGCGCCTGAACCTCGCGCAAGGGCAGTCCGCATGAATACGCTGCGCCGCATGATCTACCAGGAGATCCTGAGCAAGGTGAGTTTTGCAACCTTGGGTTTTGTCGGATTGTTCTTTTTCTTCGACTTGGTGGAGGAACTCAAACGCATCGGTCATGGCCCTGAAGGCGCCTACGGCATGAGACACGCCTTGATGTTCGTGGTGCTGCAAGTCCCCAACCACGTTTACGAGTTGATGCCCATCACCGTCTTGATTGGCACCGTGTTTGTCATGGCCCGTTTAGCGCAAAGCTCGGAATTCACCATTTTGCGCACCAGTGGCTGGGGCCGTTTAAGGCGCTGCGGTTGTTGCTGGAGTTGGGGCTGGTGTTTGTGGTGTTCACGTTTGCCGTGGGTGACTACCTGTCGCCGGCTGCCAGCCGCCAAGGCCAGTTGCTCAAAGCCAAATATTTGGGCGTGACCATCAGCCATGGCGCATCCGGGGCTTGGTTGAAAGAGTCTCAGGATGACCACTCCAGTGTGGTGAATGTGGCCGCACTCGGCAACGACGGGCAGTTGGCTGGTGTGCGTATTTTTCAGTTCGATGACAAAGGTCGCTTGACCGGCATGATGATGGCCGCCCAAGGTTCCTTCTCGCCGGACGGGCAATCCTGGCTGTTGCGCTCGGTACGTACCGACAGCTTCAAGCCCTTGGACAGCTCGAATCGCAATATCAAGCGAGAACTGGTTGACAGCTACAACTGGCCGAACAACCTGACTGAAGAAATGGTGTCGGTGGCTTTGCTCAAGCCCGAGCGCATGGCGACATTTGACTTGTTCAACTACATTCAGCACCTGAATCAAAACGGCCAAGCTTCGCAACGCTATGAAATTGACTTTTGGAAAAAAGTGTTCTACCCGATCAGCTGCTTGGTGATGGTGGTTTTGTCTTTGCCCTTTGGCTACTTGCACCTGCGCAATACGCCGATGAACAGCATGGTTTTTTTGGGCGTCATCATCGGCTTGAGTTTCATTTTGCTCAATAACTTATTTGGCTTCATTGGCAACTTGAACGCCTGGTCGCCTTGGCTGGCCGCAGCCACGCCGGGATTGGTTTACATGACAGCATCTTTGCTGGCCTTTGGCTGGCTGGTTTTGAGGCATTGAAGATGAAATCAATCGTGTTGTTTGCCCATGGTTCACGTGACCCGCTGTGGCACCGGCCCATGCAAGCCGTGGCCGAGCGTGTCGCGGTATTGCAACCCCGTGTGCCCGTGGCCTGTGCTTACCTGGAGTTGAGCACGCCGAGCTTGGCCGACGCCGTGGCCGAATTGGTGAACAACGGCGCCAGCCAGGTTCGGGTCGTACCGATGTTCTTGGGCGTGGGCAAACATGTGCGCGAAGATTTGCCGGTGATGCTGCAAGCCCTGCGCGAAGCCCATCCAGATGTTGTGTTTGAGCCTCTTTCAGCGGTGGGTGAACACCCCGATCTACTGGACTTGCTGGCGCAAATAGCCCTCAGCCCCTGATCGGCAAGCAACGGGTCAGCCCCAAGGCTTACCCCCTAAAAAAGGCATAATGAATGTCTTTCTTATGCTAATTAACCCATGAACCTGCACCAATTTCGCTTTGTCCAAGAGGCGGTTCGCCGCAACCTCAACCTGACCGAAGTGGCCAAAGTGCTTCACACCTCGCAGCCGGGCGTGTCCAAAGCCATTTTGGAATTGGAAGGCGAATTGGGCATTGAGATTTTTGGCCGCCACGGCAAGCGCTTGAAGCGCGTCACCGAGCCGGGTGAACATGTCCTGAAAAGCATTGACATCATCTTGCGCGAAGTGAACAACTTAAAGCGCATTGGGGAGCAGTACAGCGCCCAAGACTCGGGCACCTTGTCGATTGCCACCACCCACACGCAAGCGCGTTATGTGCTGCCCCTGCCGGTGGCACAACTGCGCAGTGCCTACCCGAATGTCAACATCAGCCTGCACCAAGGCGCGCCCGACCAAGTGGCCCGCATGGTGTTGGATGAAACCGCTGAAATTGGCATCGCCACCGAAAGCTTGTCGGACTACCCCGAGCTGATCACCCTGCCCTGTTACGAATGGCAACACGTTCTGGTGCTGCCCGCCGACCACTCGCTGGTGAACGTGGCCGACCTGCAATTGAGCGACTTGGCCAACGAACCCATCATCACCTACCACCCGTCGTTCACTGGCCGAACCCGCATCGACAAAGCCTTTGCCGCCCAACAACTGACGCCGCGCATTGCCTTGGAAGCGATTGATTCGGACGTGATCAAAACCTATGTGCGTCTGGGCTTGGGCGTGGGCATCGTGGCTGAGATGGCGGTGCGCGACATCACCGACACCGATTTGGTGGTGCGGCCAGCCGGTCATTTGTTTGGCCAGAATTTGGCGCGGATTGCTTTCAAGCGGCATGCGTATTTGCGCCAGTTTGTGTATGAGTTTGCCCAACTGCTCAACCCCGAGTTGAATACCGAGCGGATGGCTGCGTCGGTGGCGCATTGAGAGCGACAAGCTTTGCGTGCAGAAGTCCATTCAAGCAGATCTGAGTCTGCGCTGAAAAGCTAAGAGCTCAGTGCGAAAACTGAGCCCAAGCTTTTTCAAGCCTTTTGATACTCACCGGCTGCGGGGTTCGCAGCTCTTGCGCGAAAAAGCTCACACGCAGCTCCTCCAATAACCATCGGAATTCCAACATCCGCGCATCGGTTTGGCCTTTGCGCTCGGCCACCAGGCGCCAATACTTTTGCTCCAGCGGTTTCAGCTCGGTCAGGCGTTGCGTGTCGCGGCTGGGGTCGGCGCGGTATTTGTCCAGCCGCAGGGTGATGGCCTTCAGGTAGCGGGCGTAATGCTGCAACTGCGGCCACGAGGTGGCGGCCATGAAGTGTTTGGGCATCAGGCGCTGCAATTGCTGGGCGCAGTCGGCGGTGGCCTCGGGCGCGTTTTTCGTGTCCTTGATCTTGCGGGCGGCCGCGCCAAACTCCAACAAAATCCCGCCAGCCAGCCGCGCCACTTCGTTGGCAATCAGGGTCAAGCGCCCCCTGCCCTCGTCCACGCGGCGCTTAAAGCTGGCCTCGTCGTTGGGCAGCGGCTCCAGCAAAAAAGCGCGTTCCAGCGCCACGTCCAAAATCTGCTGCTTCAGTTCTTCCGAGGTGCCGCCGCCCGTGCCCTCAGGCGTCTTGCCGACCAACATGTAGGCCACGGTCATTTTTTGCAGGTCAGGGATGTTTTTTTCCAGGTACTTGAGGGCGTCTTTGATTTGCAGCGCAAATAAGCGGCGCAGGCCAGCGCGGTGCTTGGCGGCAGCGACGTCGGGCTCGTCAAACACCTCGATGCTGACGGCGTCGCCCAGGTCCACCAGGGCGGGAAAGCCGATGAGGGATTGGCCACCTTTGCTGATTTCCATGAGCTCGGGGAGTTCGCCAAAGGACCAGGTGGTGTGGCGGGTTTTCGCCGAGTGATTGAAATTGGGGTCAGCGCCTGAGTTTTGCTTCGCAAAATCGGGATCCGACCCCAAATTCCTCTGGACCGCCCCCGAACTCTTGCCCGAGTTTTGAGCTTTCTCTGACTTGGTGAAATCGGGGTCTGACCCCAATTTCTCATCGGACCTCATTGACGCATCGGCCAGCGATTTCACTTTCAGACCGGCCAGCGCTTGGAAGGCACCGCGGGCTTGGGCGCCGAGTTCTGCTTTCAGGGCACCGAGGTTTCGGCTCTGCCCAAGTTGGCGGCCGTGTTCGTCCACCACTTTGAAGTTCATGAACAGGTGGGCGCTCAACATGTCAAGTTTGAAGTCGGTGCGTTTGATATCCAAGCTGGTTTCGTTCCGCACTTTTTGAAGGAGCCGCTCGGTCAAACCGCCTGCGCCAAACACCTCGGGCGCAGTCAGTTCGCTGGCCAAGCGTTGGGCACTTTCTGGCAAGGGCACATAGCGACTGCGAGGGCGCTGCGGCAGGCTTTTCAAGAGCGCCTGAATCTTGTCTTTCAACATGCCGGGCACCAGCCATTCAGCCCGGTCTTCGCTGACTTGGTTCAGCACAAACAAAGGCACGGTCACGGTCAGGCCGTCTTTGGCGTCGCCGGGCGCATGCAAATAGCTGGCTTGGCAATCGGTGCCGCCCAAGCGCACCATCTTGGGAAAGGCTTGCGCGGTGATGCCCACAGCCTCGTGGCGCATCAGGGCTTCGCGGGTCATCAAAAGCGGTTCGGTCTTGTCGCCCGCTGCGCTGCGGCGGCGGCTTTCGTCGCGGTGCCAACGCTCCAGGGTTTTGCAACTGCACACGTCCTCGGGCAGATGCTGCTCGTAAAAAGCCTGAATCATGGCCTCGTCCACCAGCACATCTTGGCGGCGCGACTTGTGCTCGAGGTCCATCACTTGGGCAATGAGTTTTTTGTTGGCGGCCATGAAGGCCAAGGGTGTTTGCCATTGCGCTTCCACCAGCGCTTCACGAATGAAAATTTGCCGCGCCAACAACGGGTCGGCTTTGGCAAAGGGCACGCGGCGTCTGCTGTACACCACCAAGCCGTAAAGCGTGGCGCGTTCAAAGGCCACCACGTCACCATGACGGGCTTCCCAATGCGGGTCGAGCAGTTGTTTCTTCAACAAGTGCGCCCCCGCCTCTTCCAGCCAGGTCGGTTCGATGTTGGCAATGCCGCGCCCAAACAAGCGCGTGGTTTCCACCAACTCGGCACAGACCAGCCATTTGCCCGGTTTCTTGCGCAGATGCGCCCCGGGGTGGCGATGAAACTTGATGCCGCGCGCCCCGAGGTAGATGTCTTCTTCGTCTTGCTTCCAACCAATGTTGCCCAGCAAGCCACTCAACATGCTTAAGTGCAGTTGCTCGTAGCTGGCGGGCTTGTCGTTGATGGTCCAGCGCTGCTCTTTCACCACAGTCAGGAGTTGGCTGTGCACATCGCGCCACTCGCGCCAACGGCGGATGTTGATGAAGTTTTGGCGCAGCAGGTTGTCGTGTTGGCGGTTGCTGAGTTTGTGCGTTTCACCATCGCCACCAAGCGAACCCTGCAGCCACTCCCATAAACGCAAATAGCCGCTGAACTCGCTCTTGTCGTCCTTGAACTTGGCGTGCGCTTGGTCGGCCTGGGTTTGCGCTTGCAAGGGGCGGTCGCGCACGTCTTGCACGCTCAGCGCCGAGGCGATGATCAACACCTCGTTCAGGCTTTGCCGCTCACGCGCCGCCAAGATCATGCGGCCCACACGGGGGTCCAGTGGGAGCTTGGAGAGTTCATTTCCGATGGGGGTGAGGCCGTTGTCTTCAGTCACCGCGCCAAGCTCATTGAGCAACTGAAAACCATCTGCGATGGCTTTGGGGCGCGGCGCTTCTAAAAACGGAAAGTCGGCCACATCGCCCAAACGCAAGGACATCATGCGCAAAATCACGCCGGCCAACGAGCTGCGCAAGATTTCGGGCTCGGTGAAGCGCGGGCGACCGTTGAAATCTTTCTCGTCATACAGGCGAATACAAATGCCATCGGCCACACGACCGCAGCGCCCGGCGCGTTGGTTGGCGGCGGCTTGGCTGATCTGCTCGACCAGCAATTGCTCCACCTTGCTGCGAAAGCTGTAGCGCTTCACCCGGGCCATGCCTGCATCCACCACATAGCGGATGCCGGGCACAGTCAGCGAGGTTTCGGCCACATTGGTGGCCAGCACAATGCGCGGTGCGCCGCCGGTTTCAAACACCTGCTCTTGCTCAGCCTGCGATAGACGCGCGAACAGCGGCAGCACCTCCACATGGCGGGTGTAGGCGTTGTGCGCCAAATGCCCATGCAGGTGTTCGGCCGCATCACGTATTTCACGTTCGCCCGGCAAAAAAACCAGAATGTCGCCGCGCGGTGCGCCGGTCCACAGTTCATCGACCGCGTCGGCAATGGCATTGCCCAGGTCGTGGTCGCGGCTTTCTTCCCACGGGCGGTAGCGCATCTCCACCGGAAACGTGCGCCCCGACACCATCAGCACAGGCGCGGGGCCTTTGGCCGAGGCGAAATGCTGGGCAAAGCGATCAGCGTCGATGGTGGCCGAGGTGACGATGATTTTTAAATCGGGGCGGCGCGGCAAGATTTGACGCAAATAGCCCAGCAAGAAATCGATGTTCAAACTGCGCTCGTGCGCTTCGTCAATGATGAGTGTGTCGTAGGCCAGCAGCAGCGGATCGGTTTGCGTCTCGGCCAGCAAAATGCCGTCGGTCATCAGCTTCACAGAAGCGTCGCGCGACAGCTTGTCTTGGAACCGCACCTTGTAGCCCACCACCTCGCCCAGCGGTGTTTTCAGCTCATCGGCTATCCGCTTCGCGACCGACGTCGCGGCAATCCGGCGCGGCTGCGTGTGGCCAATGATTTGGCGACGTTTCGGTTTAGTGGCGTCGGGGGCAGCGGCCAATTGCTTCGGACCATTGGCCCAACTGCCTCGTCCAAGCGCCAAGGCCATTTTGGGGAGCTGCGTGGTTTTGCCCGAGCCGGTTTCACCGCAAACGATGATCACCTGGTGCGCCTGCATGGCGGCCATGATGTCCTGGCGCCGTTCGCTAACGGGCAGGTTCTCGGGGAAGTCAATTTTCAAATCAGGCTTGAGGTTCAAAACGAAAGGTACTTGAGTGACAATGGGCCGCACTGGCTCACAACCCACGATTATCTGCGCCCATGTCCACTGTCTTCAATTTCACCTTCGTCCCTTGGTTCCGCTCGGTGGCGCCCTACATCCACATGCACCGTGGCAAAACCTTTGTGGTCGCTATCTCTGGCGAAGCCATTGCGGCCGGGAAGTTGCCCAGCCTGGTGCAAGACCTGGCGATGATTCAAAGCATGGGGGTCAAGATTGTGTTGGTGCATGGCTTTCGGCCGCAGGTGAACGAACAACTGGTTGCCAAAGGCCATGCTGCCCAGTATTCCCATGGCATGCGCATCACGGACAGTGTGGCGCTGGACTGCGCCCAAGAAGCCGCGGGGCAATTGCGTTACGAAATTGAAGCGGCCTTTAGCCAAGGCCTGCCCAACACGCCCATGGCCGGTGCGACCGTGCGCGTCATCTCAGGTAACTTCATCACCGCCCGCCCTGTTGGCATCGTCGATGGTGTGGACTTCCAGCACTCTGGTTTGGTGCGCAAAGTCGATGTCCCGGGCATCAGCCAAATTTTGAACCTCGGTGCCATGGTGTTGATCTCGCCATTTGGCTTCTCCCCCACCGGCGAAGCGTTCAACCTGACCATGGAAGAAGTGGCCACCTCGGTGGCCATCGCCTTGCATGCCGATAAGCTCATCTTCGTGACCGAAGTGCCCGGCATTCGGGTGCGGCCGCATGAAGCTGAAAGCGAAGACAACCCGATCGACACCGAAATGCCTTTGGATGTGGCCGAGGCCTTGCTCGCCAAAGAACCATCAGCCACGCAACCAACCGACATTGGTTTTTACCTGCAGCATTGTGTGAAAGCCTGCAAAGCAGGCGTGGAACGCAGCCACATCCTCCCGTTTGCGGTGGATGGGGTGTTGTTGCTGGAAATTTATGTGCACGACGGCATCGGCACCATGGTGGTGGACGAGCGTTTGGAAAGCTTGCGCGAAGCCACCTCGGACGACTTGGGCGGCGTGTTGCAACTCATTGAACCCTTCGAGCTGGACGGCACCTTGGTGCGGCGCGAGCGCACCGAGATGGAGCGCGACATTGGCAACTACAGCATCATCGAACATGACGGTGTTATTTTTGGTTGCGCCGCCCTTTACGCCTACCCTGAAAAACGCACCGGTGAAATGGCCGCCCTCACCGTCTCACCGTCCTCGCAAGGCCAAGGCGACGGCGAAAAAATCTTGCGCCGCATCGAGCAACGCGCCCGCGCCCAAGGCTTGGAGAGTATTTTTGTGTTGACCACCCGCACCATGCACTGGTTCTTGAAGCGCGGCTTTGTGCAGTCACCCATCGATTGGTTGCCCGAAGCCCGCCAACGCAAGTACAACCTCGACCGCAAGAGCGTGGTGTTGGTGAAGAAGCTGGGCTGAGGCGTTTGCGCCTTTGCGGCTGACATCCTTGGCACACGGGGCCTGATGCGCCATTGCATGTGGGCAAGCGAGACTTAATACTGGGCGTCGTTGGCGGCGGTCGTCAGGCGAAGTTTGGTGAACAACACCAACAGCATCCAAACCGCTATACCCATAAAGGCGACGAAACTCCAGTTGGCAATCGAGCCGCCTAAAAATGTCCAATCCACTTTGCTGCAGTCGCCACTGCCCCGAAAGATGAGAGGGATGGCGCGTTGCAAGGGGAAGGATTCAATCATGCCGTAGAAGTCACGGCCACAGCTGGCCACTTCGGGGGGGTACCACTGCAACCAGCTCTGACGTGCGGCCACAAATGCGCCACCGGCTGCCAACAGCACCGACAAGACCGCCAACACGCGCCCACCCAAGACAGAGCGCCAGACCAAGCCCAGCAAGGCCACCACACCGATCAGGATCATGGCGTAGCGTTGCACGATGCACATGGGGCAAGGCTCCAAGCCCACCACATGCTGCAAATACATGCCAAAGCCCAGCAAGCCTAAGCAGCCAAAGGCCACCAAGGCAAATGCTTGGGCGGTCATGAGGTTGTTCCAAAGGGGTTTGATCATGTCGACATAAGTATGAAGTACTGCAATGAGTTTAGCGGCTTGACCTCAACCCTGCTTGACACAAGTCATGTCCTTTGCAGCAGGGATGACAAAGCTTGCTACAGTCACGCCTCGTCAATAGCGCACAAGGAAATTCATGGCACGCACTGTCCATTGCATCAAGCTTGAAAAAGAGGCCGAAGGCCTGGACTTCCCACCTTACCCTGGCGATCTGGGCAAACGCATATGGGAGAGCGTTAGCAAAGACGCTTGGGCGGCTTGGTTGAAGCACCAAACCATGTTGGTGAACGAGAACCGCCTGAACCTGGCCGACTTGCGCGCGCGTCAATATTTGGCGCGCCAAATGGAAAATCATTTCTTCGGCGACGGTGCCGATGCAGCCCAAGGCTATGTGCCGCCTGCAGCCTGATTCGGCTGTATGAACCCTGACCAGAAACAAGCCATCGTCGTTGGCGCGGGTTTGGCCGGTGCGTCGGCCGCGCGCGCCTTGGCCGAACGCGGATGGCAGATCAATGTCTTGGAAATGGCCGAAGCGCCAGGCCACGGCGGCTCGGGTGTGCCGGTGGGCGTGATGTCGTGCCATGTGTCGGTGGACGACAACCTGTTGTCGCAACTCACCCGCGAAGGCATGCAATGGACCCGCCGCTTTGCCCAAGCGCACTTGGAAGAAAGTGCGGACTGGTTGGGCAATGGCGTTTTAGAGCGGCGTTTGTCCCCCGGTGGTGTGGACAAAAAACCTTGGCAAGAACCGGCTGTTGGCAATGTGTGGCACGGCCATGTGCAACTGGCCACGTATGAACAGATGGCGCACGCAGGTTTGACCGCTTCAACCACACAAGCCCTGTGGCAAGCGCACGGTGCCTGGATCAAACCACAGGCCTTGGTGCATGCGCTTTTGAAGCATGACAACATTTTGGTGGTGACGCGTGCAGAAGTGGAGAGCATGCAGCGACAGGCCAATGGCGAATGGCACTTGCGTGTGAAAAACCACATCAGCATTCCCAACATGGGCAGCTCCCATACCTACAGCACCGAAACCGCACCGCATGTGGTGTTGGCGCTTGGTGCGCACACGCCCGATTTTTTGAACCAAGTGCTGTATGTCGACAACATGGGTTTGCACCCGATTGCCGGCATGGTGTCTTGGGGCTTGCAAGATGAAAAAGCCAGCTTGCCTCCTTTTGCCGTGAACGGCCACGGCAGTTTTGTAAGCGGCGTGCCCACACTGGATGGCCCCGCTTGGTACACCGGTGCCACCTTCGAGCGCAACGCCATGAAAGCGTCCAGCGATGAAGCCGCACAAAACGACAACCAAGAACGTTTGGCCGAGCTCTTGCCCGCGGTTGAAGCCCAATTGCAAGCCCAGTTTGCTGATGCAGCACATTTGAAAAGCTGGGGCGGTGTGCGCTGTGCATCTGTCACCCGCATGCCCAAAGTCGGCCCTTTGGACGAAGTGCAATTCCCCGGCTTGCACCTCTTGACTGCGATGGGCTCCAGAGGCCTCACGCTGTCAATGCTGTGCGCCGACGTGTTGGCCGCGCAAATGGAAAAGAGCAAGCCCCCGGTGTCCGAGAGCTTGCTCAAAGCGATGCGCTGTCAGTAGCTCAACGTTTGATGGATTGAGAAATTTGGTCATAAAGCGCACCGTCAGCGAAGTGGTCTTTGGCGGCTTTGTCCCAGCCACCAAAGGCTTGCTCGATGGTAAACAGGGGTAATTTGGGCAATGTTTTTTCAAACTTGACCTTGATTTTTTCGTTCACCGGGCGATAGAAATTTTTGGCGGCAATCTCTTGGCCTTCATCGGCGTACAAGTACTGCAAATAGGCTTCGGCCACTTTGCGTGTGCCCTTGCGGTCCACGTTTTTATCCACCACAGTCACGGGTGGTTCGGCCAAGATGCTGATGGACGGATAGACGATGTCCACCTTAGATCCAAACTCTTTTTCCAACAAATAGGCTTCGTTCTCCCAAGAGATGAACACATCGCCTTGGTTGCGCTGCGCGAAGGTGACCGATGAACCACGTGCGCCAGAATCCAAGATGGGCACATTGGTGAACAGCTTGGTGACGAATTCTTTGGCCTTGGCGTCGCCACCGTATTTGCGCTTGGCAAATTCCCAAGCGGCCAAATAATTCCAACGCGCACCCCCCGATGTTTTCGGGTTGGGTGTGATGACGCTGATGCCAGGCTTGACCAAATCATCCCAGTCCTTGATGCCTTTGGGGTTGCCTTGGCGCACCACCAACACAATGGTGGAGGTGTACGGCGATGAATTGTGGGGCAAACGTTTTTGCCAGTTGGCGGGAATGAGTTGGGCTTGCTTGTTTAAAGCGTCGATGTCGCCAGCCAAGGCCAACGTCACCACATCAGCATCCAAACCATCAATGACGGAGCGGGCTTGTTTGCCCGAGCCGCCATGGCTTTGCTTGATGGTGACGTCTTGGCCACTGGTGGCTTTCCAATGTTTGGCAAATGCGGCGTTGAACTCGACATACAACTCCCGTGTGGGGTCGTAGGACACGTTCAACAAAGAAACAGGTGTTTGGGCCAGGCTGCTGCCAACGGCACTGGCCAGCACCAAAGCTGACAAGGCAAGAACTGCTGAGCGACGATTCATGGGATTCCTTCAATAACAATGCGAGATTGCAAAGAAGGAATTGTTATTTTTTAAATGAAAAAGGGAACGATTGAATAGTCGGTTGCTTATGCAAATATCAACTTAGATGGAAGTGTTATGTGCTTATGAGGAATCCGCCACAAACACCTGCGACTTGCGAGGCGTGAGAACGAGCAGCTCGCCTTCAACATAGTGTTGGTCTCTGAATTCATTGGCTGGAATTTCTGCTTCAATCACTTCTGGAGAAGTACTTTCATCGTTGGGCACCAATTCCAAACGCGCGACTGAACCCACCACCAAGGCCCGCTCCAACCGCGCCACGATGCCGGTGTCACCGGTCGAATAACGGCGCACATCCAAGTCGTGTGGGCGAATATAGGTGTGTGTTTCGCCCTCGTTGCCGCGACGTTTGAATAAATTCACGTCGCCCAAGAAACCGTACACAAACGGATTCGCTGGGTTGTCCCACACTTGCTGCGGTGAACCCACCTGCTCCACCTTGCCGCCATTCATCAGCACCACGCGGTCGGCCACTTCCAAAGCCTCTTCTTGATCGTGCGTGACGAAGATGCTGGTCACGTCCAGGTCGTCGTGCAAACGACGCAACCAACGGCGCAGGTCTTTGCGCACCTTGGCATCCAGCGCACCAAAGGGTTCATCGAGCAACAACACGCGGGGCTCCACCGCCAAAGCGCGGGCCAAGGCGATGCGTTGACGTTGACCACCTGAGAGCTGCGAGGGGTAACGATCCCCCAACCAGTCGAGTTGCACCAGGTTCAAGAGGTCGTGCACTTTCTTTTGAATGGCTGCTTCGGTGGGGCGTGTGTGTTTGGGGCGCACACGCAAACCAAACGCGACGTTTTCAAACACGGTCATGTGGCGAAACAGCGCATAGTGCTGAAACACAAAACCCACTTGGCGCTCGCGCACATGCACATGGGTGGTGTCCTCGCCACTGAAAGCGATGCTGCCTTGGTCGGCGGTTTCCAAGCCTGCAATGATGCGCAGCAGCGTGGTTTTGCCGCAGCCTGATGGACCCAACAAAGCCACCAATTCACCCGAGGCGATGTCCAGGTTGACATTACGCAAGGCGTGGAAGTCGCCAAACTGTTTGCTGATGTTTCGAATTTCGATGCTCATGGTGTTCTCGTTCTCAATTTTTCTACGGTTGGATGTCAACACCCTCAGAGGGTATTCAAATCGCCAGTTTGGGGGCAGATGGCCGCTCAGGAGACAGTGCGGCCAACTCGGCCATGAGGCGTTGCTGTTTCCACTCGACCACTGACTTGATGACCAGGGTGACCAACGCTAACAAGGCAAGCAAGGAAGCCACGGCAAAGGCCGCCACCGACTGATATTCGTTGTACAAAATTTCCACATGCAAAGGCATGGTGTTGGTCTGTCCGCGAATATGTCCCGACACCACAGACACCGCACCAAACTCGCCCATGGCGCGGGCATTGCACAGAATCACGCCATACAACAAACCCCATTTGATGTTGGGTAAGGTGACACGCCAGAAAATTTGCCAGCCACTGGCACCCAACACCATCGCGGCTTGTTCTTCTTCATTGCCTTGGGCTTGCATCAGGGGAATGAGTTCACGCGCAATGAACGGGAACGTGACAAACACGGTGGCCAACACGATGCCAGGTACGGCAAAAATAATTTTGATGTCATTTGCTTGAAGCCATGGCCCGAACCAACCTTGGGCACCGAACACCAGCACATAAATCAGTCCTGCCACCACCGGCGACACTGAAAACGGCAAGTCCACCAAGGTGGTCAGCACGGCCTTGCCGCGAAACTCAAATTTGGCAATGGCCCAGGCTGCACTCACACCAAACACCAGGTTCAGCGGAACCGCAATGGCCGTGATCAGCAAGGTGAGTTTGATCGCAGACCAGGCATCAGGCTCTTTGAAGGCATCCAAGAAAGCTTCAAAGCCTTTGCGCAAGGCCTCGGTGAACACTGCCGCCAATGGCAAGATGAGAAACAAGAAAACAAAGAGCAGCGCGATGCCAATCAGGGTGCGGCGCTGCCACACCGGCTCGCCGGTGCTGTTGAGTGCGTGTGTGGGCGTGGTGTGTTGCACACTCATGACGATGCTCCCGAGCGGGCACGCTGCCAAGCTTGCAAGCCATTGATCAGCAACAGCATGACGAAAGAAGCGCACAACATCACCAAGGCCACAGCAGTGGCACCCGCGTAGTCGTATTGCTCGAGCTTGCTGATGATGATGAGCGGTGTGATTTCAGACACCATGGGCATGTTGCCGGCGATGAAGATGACCGAGCCGTACTCGCCAATGGCGCGGGCAAAGGCCATCGCAAAACCGGTCAGCAACGCTGGGGCCAAGGCCGGAAAAATCACCCGGCTGAAAGTCTGCCAGCGGGTGGCCCCCAAGCAGGTGGCCGCTTCTTCCAGCTCTTTTTCAACGTCTTCCAAAATGGGTTGCACCGTGCGCACCACAAAGGGCAAGCCAATGAAGATGAGCGCGATCAAGACACCATTGCGGTTGAAAGCGAGTTGAATACCCAAAGGCTCAAGGTACTGCCCAACCCAGCCATTGCCAGCCAACAGGGCCGTGAGCGAAATACCCGCCACGGCTGTGGGCAAGGCGAAGGGCAAGTCCACCAAGGCATCAACGATTTTTTTGCCGAAGAACTGGTAACGCACCAACACCCAGGCCAACAGCAAACCAAAAAATGCATTCACCAAGGCTGCAATGAAAGAGGCTCCAATGGTGAGTTTGTAGGAGGCCACCACGCGCGGTGCTGTGACCGCTTGCCAAAACTGCTCCCACGTGAGGTTGAGGGTTTTGAAGACCAACGCAGACAAAGGAATCAGCACGATCAAGCTCAGGTAGGCGATGGTGAAGCCCAAGGTGATTTGAAAACCGGGCAAGACCCGCGCAGGTTGGTGGCGCGGGGTAAACAATGTGAGGCTGCGCATTTACTGGGCCGTGTAAATTTTGTCGAACAAGCCGCCGTCGTTGAAATGCACTTTTTGCGCTTCGGTCAGTGAGCCAAAGTAATCGGACACCTGAAACAAGGTGATGGGTTTAAAAACGTTGCTGTATTTTTTCAATATCACAGGGTTACGCGGACGCAGTGCGTGTTTGGCAGCAATCTCTTGGGCTTCGTCGCTGTAGAGGTAATCCAAATAGGCTTTGGCCAGTTCACCTGAACCCTTCTTGGCGGTGGTGCGCTCGACCACGGCCACCGGGTTTTCAGCCACGATGCTGATGCTGGGGTGAATGGCGTCCACCTTGCCTGAACCAAACTCGCGGTCCACTGAAATCACCTCAGACTCAAAGGTGATGAGCACATCGCCGATGTTTCTTTGCAAAAACACATTGGTGGCATCGCGGCCGCCTTTGGCCAGCACCGGCACGTTGGCATACAGTTTTTTCACAAAAGCTTGTGCATCTGCGTCAGAGCCGCCTTTTTTGCGCACCTGCCCCCAAGCCGCCAAATACGCCATGCGGCCATTGCCACCGGTTTTCGGGTTGACCACGATGACTTGCACGCCGGGCTTGATCAGATCGTCCCAATCCTTGATGCCCTTGGGGTTGCCATTGCGGGTGAGAAACAGCATGGTGGAGGTGGTGGGTGCCGCGTTGTGGGGAAATTTTTTCGACCAGTCCTTGGCCACCACACCATTGGAAGCCAAGAAATCCACATCGGAGGTGGTGTTCATGGTGACCACATCGGCGTCCAAGCCATCATTGACCGCACGGGCCTGTGCGCTGGACCCTCCATGGGACTGATCCACTTTGATGTCCGTGCCCTTGGCTTTTTTGTAATGCGCTACAAAGGCCCCGTTGTAGTCTTTGAAAAACTCGCGCGAAACGTCGTAAGACACGTTCAACAGTGTTTGACCTGAAGCAAACCAGATAGCAGCAACAAGGTGCCTCCCCACAAAGCACGCAAAAAGAAACGTGGATGGGCAGGGTTGTGAGCGCTGAGAAGTAGGCGTGACATGGTTGGCTTCGTAAGGAAAAACGAAATTCTGTCCGACCCTTGTTATTTCTCAAACAACTGTTTAGTTGTTTGCTTATGCGTTATTTCCATATATCCAGATCGCATATACCTCCAACTAAAAAATAGTTGGTAACCCTGATACGCCCCTCTATAGTCGCGCCCTTATGGAAAATTTTGCATTCGTTTTGGCGGGTTTGGTGGTCGGTTTCATCGTGGGACTGACCGGCGTGGGCGGCGGGTCGCTCATGACACCGCTGCTGATCTTTGGCTTTGGTATCAAGCCGGCCTTGGCCGTGGGCACCGATTTACTTTTCGCCGCGGGCACCAAGTTTGGTGGCATGTTGAACTTTGCGCGCCAGCGCATCATTCCTTGGCGGGTGGTGTTCAGCCTGAGCTTGGGCAGTGTGCCTGCCGCTTTGCTGACTCTCTGGGTCTTGCACGACTTGGGCACGTCCAACCCCATGGTGCAACGCGCCATCACGTTCACGCTGGGCATTGCCCTGATGCTGACCGCTGCGGCCACCTTGTACAAAGCGATTCGCGGCCCGCGTCGCCCTGAAACCGAAGACGCCCAGGTTCTTGAACGCCCGTCCGATCAGGCCAAGCACCCTTTGTTGCCCGTGTTGTTTGGCACGGTGATTGGCGTCTTGGTCACGCTCACCTCGGTGGGTGCTGGTGCAATTGGCGTCACCGTCTTGATGCTGCTCTATCCCCAATTGCCGCTTTACCGCATCGTCGCAGCAGACATTGCGTATGCCGTGCCACTCACGCTTGTGGCTGGTTTGGGTCATGCTTCGTTGGGCACGGTGGACTGGCAACTGCTGGGCTTGTTGCTGTGTGGTTCCTTGCCAGGCATTTGGCTGGGCTCGCACTTTGTCACCCGCGTGTCCGAGCGCTTCATTCGTTCCGCCCTGTCCATCCTGCTGGCTTGGGCTGGCAGCAAACTGGTTTTCATCTGAACAACTTATGTACCAATACACCGACTTTGACCGCCGCTTTGTGCAAGAGCGTGCCGCCCAATACCGCGACCAACTGACGCGCCGCCTGAATGGCCAACTCAGCGAGGAAGAGTTTCGCCCGCTGCGTTTGCAAAATGGCTGGTATGTGCAGCGCTATGCACCCATGCTGCGCGTGGCCGTGCCTTATGGCGAACTCAACAGCGCCCAATTGCGGGTGTTGGCCCGCATTGCACGTGAATTTGACCGTCCTGATGAAGCCCTGTTTCAAGCGGCACAAACCAAACAGGATGCGATTGGCGGCATTCCCGCACCGGCCCTGAGCTATGGCTATGCCCACTTCACCACCCGCCAAAACCTGCAATACAACTGGATACCGTTGGAGAAAAGCGCCGATGTGATGGACCTGTTGGCCTCGGTGAACATGCACGGCATTCAAACCAGCGGCAATTGCATCCGCAACATCACCGCCGATGAACGCGCGGGTGTGGCGGTGGATGAAATCGTCGACCCGCGCGCCTTTGCTGAAATCTTGCGTCAGTGGAGCACCTTGCATCCCGAGTTCGCTTTTCTGCCGCGCAAATTCAAAATCGCCATCAGCGGCGCTGAAGAAGACCGCGCCGCCACGGCCTGGCACGACGTGGGTTTGCAAGTGCACCGCAACGCCGCAGGTGACGTGGGCTTTCGCGTCATGGTGGGGGGCGGCATGGGCCGCACGCCCATCATCGGCACCGTCATTCGAGAATTTTTGCCTTGGCCCCAAATCATCAATTACTTGGAAGCCGTGATTCGGGTTTACAACCTGTTTGGTCGACGTGACAACAAGTACAAAGCCCGCATCAAAATTTTGGTGAAGGCCGAAGGTCAAAACTACATTGACCAAGTGGAAGCCGAGTACCAGCGCATCGTCACGCAAGACGGTGCGCCGCACACCATCAGCCAAGCAGAGTTGGACCGCGTGACGGCGAGTTTTGTGCCGCCCGCTTTGCTGGGCAGCCAACATGTGTCAGCCGAAAACGTTCATGCCTTGCTGGCCAAAACGGCCGACGAAGACAAGAACTTCGCCCGTTGGTTACAGCAAAACGTAGCGCCCCACCGCAATCCGCATTTGCGCGTGGTTACCTTGTCATTCAAACGCTTGGGGCAAGCGCCCGGTGATGCCACCGCCGACCAACTTGATGCCTCCGCACTGCTGGCCGACCAGTTCTCAGCGGGTGAAGCCCGTGTCAGTCACGACCAAAACCTGGTGCTGCCTTGGGTGGCGGCCGACCAACTGCCCGCCCTTTACCAAGCGGCGAAAGACCTGGGCTTGGCCAAACCCAACATCCGCATGTTGACCGACATGATCGCCTGCCCCGGTGGCGACTATTGCGATTTGGCGAATGCGCGTTCACTGCCTGTGGCTGCGGCCATCACCGAGCGCTACCAAGATCTCGACGAATTGTTCGACTTGGGTGAAATTGATTTGCACATCAGTGGTTGCATCAACTCATGCGGACACCACCACAGCGGCCACATCGGCATCTTGGGTGTGGATAAAGACGGCAAAGAGTGGTACCAAGTTACTTTGGGTGGCTCGGATGGTTCTGCCCTGAGTGGTACACCCAAGCCCGGCAAGGTGGTGGGTCCCTCGTTCTCTTCAGCAGAAGTGGTGGATGTGATTGACGCGGTGTTGCAGGTGTATTCCGAGCAGCGCCAGCATGGCGAGACTTTCATTGACGCGGTGCAGCGTGTGGGTTTTGAGGCCTTCAAAACCGCAGCCAATGCGGCACGCCATCCGTCTAACGACGAAGCCTTGAGCCCTGCAGCCTGAAAGAACACCATGAAATTGCTTTCACACACTGACGAACTTCAAGCCGCCGATTTGCAACTGGGCAATGACGCCGACCCCTTGACACAAAACCTGCAAGGCGTGCAGACGATCGAGTTGCACTTTCCCAGTTTCACCGATGGCCGCGCTTTCAGCCAAGCCCTCATGTTGCGCCGTCGCTGCGGCTTCAATGGCGACATTCGCGCCACTGGCGATGTGCTGGTGGACCAACTGAGCCAGATGCAACGCTGCGGTTTTTCAAGCGCCGTGCTGCGCGCCGACCAGAGCTTGACCAAAGGGCAAGAATTACTCACCCATTTCAGCGCTTTCTACCAAGGCGACGTGACCCAACCCCAACCTTTGTTTGCACGATGAAACCCCACACGCCCGCCACGCAGTTGCACGCCAAACCAAGCGCCAACTTCAACGAAAAACTCGCTGCCACGCAAGCGCAACTGAAAAGCGCAGCCACCGCAATGCAGCCCTTGAAACAAGCCTCGAGTTTGGGTGCTGAAGACGTGGTCATCACCCACATCATCAATCACTTGCAACTCGATATTCCCGTTTTTGTGCTGGAAACCGGCGCCTTACACGCCGAAACCTTGGCCTTGTTGGAACGCTTGCAAGCCAATTCGCGTGCGCCCATCCAGGTATTCAAGCCGCAACACGAAGCCGTGTTGGCCTTTGTGAAGAGCCCCGGTCAACAAGGCATTTTCGAGAGCATCGCCAACCGCAAAGCCTGCTGCGGTATTCGTAAATTGGAGCCCTTGGGTCGCGCTTTGAAAGACCAAAAAGCCTGGATCACGGGTCTGCGCCGCGAACAATCGCAAGCCCGCGCCGAGGTGACAGCCCAAGAAGCGGATGTGACCAACGGCGTGCCCATCATCAAACTCAATCCGCTGGTCGACTGGACTTGGGGTGACGTCTGGCATTACATCGCTTCCAACCAAGTGGACTACAACCCGCTGCACGACCAGTTTTTCCCCAGCGTCGGCTGCGCGCCTTGCACCCGCGCCATCAGCTTGGGCGAGGACTTCCGCGCAGGCCGCTGGTGGTGGGAAGACGAAAATGCCAAAGAGTGCGGTTTGCACGTGAAAGCCTGAACATGAACGCCATCACCCAAAACGAGTTGCCCCATCTGAGCAACGCCCACCTGGATGCCCTGGAAGAAGAAACCATCTTCATCCTGCGTGAAGTCGCCGCTGCATTCGAGCGCCCGACCTTGCTGTTCTCGGGCGGTAAAGACTCCTTGGTGATGCTCAAGTGCGCCGAAAAAGCCTTTGGTGCCGGCCGCATCCCCTATCCGCTGTTGATGATCGACACCGGCCACAACTTTCCCGAGGTGACTGATTTCCGGGATTTCCGCGCCAAGGAACTCGGTGCTGAACTCATTGTGCGCAGTGTCGAAGATTCGATGAAACGCGGCACGGTGCGACTTGCACGTCCCGACGAATCGCGCAATGTGCACCAGTCGGTCACCTTGCTCGAAGCGATCGATGAGTTTCGCTTTGACGCACTGATTGGCGGCGCCCGCCGCGATGAAGAAAAGGCCCGCGCGAAAGAACGCATCTTCAGCCACCGCGACAGCTTCGGTCAGTGGCAACCGAAATCACAACGCCCCGAACTCTGGAATCTGTTCAATACACGCTTGCACCCGGGCGAGCATTTCCGCGTGTTCCCAATTTCCAACTGGACGGAGTTGGATGTTTGGCAATACATTGCGCGCGAAAACATCGCCTTGCCTTCGCTTTATTACACCCACACGCGCGACGTGATCGAGCGCAAAGGCTTGCTGGTGCCCGTCACCCACATGACGCCGCCGAAAGACGGTGAAACCGTGCAGCAACGCCAAGTGCGTTTTCGCACTGTCGGTGACATCACCTGCACCTGCCCGGTGGAAAGTACCGCGGCAACGCCGGACGACATCGTCATTGAAACTTTGGCTGCTGACGTTAGTGAACGTGGGGCCACCCGCATGGACGACCAGACATCCGACGCTTCGATGGAAAAACGCAAAAAAGAAGGCTATTTCTGATGACGACCAACCTCGCTACCCGCCCTGCCCTGAAGTTCATCACCTGCGGTTCTGTCGATGACGGCAAGTCCACACTCATTGGTCGTTTACTGGTCGATTCCAAATCCGTGTTGCAAGACCATTTGGCCGGTGTGCAACGCCATGGTGAAACCGACCTCGCCCTGCTCACTGACGGCCTGTCCGCCGAACGCGAGCAAGGCATCACGATCGACGTGGCCTACCGCTACTTCAGCACCGAAACCCGCAAGTTCATCATTGGCGACGCGCCGGGCCACGAGCAATACACCCGCAACATGGTGACAGCGGCTTCCAGCGCCGATGCGGCCGTGGTGCTGGTGGACGCCACCAAGGTGGACTGGGCCACGCCTGGCCTGAGTCTGTTGCCCCAGACCCGTCGCCACAGCCTGTTGCTCAAGTTGCTGCGTGTGCCCTCGGTCATCTTTGCCATCAACAAACTCGACGCCGTGACCGATGCCTCAACCGCGTTTGTGAACATCGCCCATGCCTTGCAACAGTTCGCCGACGATGCGGGCATGGACGTGAACGCCATCGTGCCGATCTCGGCGTTGAAAGGCTGGAACGTGGTGAGCGCCCAGCCCGATTGGTGCAATTACAGTGGCCCGAGCTTGCTTGAATTGCTCGAACGCCTGCCGGTGACACCCGCCGACGAAGACGGCGCTTTGGCCTTCGCGGTGCAATGGGTCGAGAAATTCCATGACAGCGCCGACACCTCCAAAGGCCGCCGTGTTTACTGGGGCCGCGTCGGCAACGGTGTGGCGCGGGTGGGCGACAGCGTGAAGGTGTTCCCCAGTGGCCAATCCGCGGTCATCAAAGAAGTGCTGTCGGCCGTGCGCCAGCCCGGGGACGTGGTCGCTGGTCACAGCGCCGGCGTGGTGCTGGACCATGAAGTGGACGTGTCACGGGGCGATTGGCTGCTGGCCCAGGACAGCCCGGTGAAAGCTGAGACCAACCTGAATCTCACGTTGGCCTGGCTGGACGATGAACCCTTGGTGGCAGGCCGCGTTTATTGGGCGCTGCACGGGCACCGTTGGGTGAAGGCCAAGGTCAGCCGCATCCTGCACCGCTTGGACATCAACACCTTGGCGGAACATGAAGCCACTGAACTGCCGCCCAACTCCATTGGCCATGTGCAACTGGCTTTTCAGCAGCCTTTGGTCTGTTTACCTTTTGAACAATCCCGCATCCTTGGCTCCTTGGTCTTGGTGGACACGGCCAGCCACAAAAC
>Ga0187843_10000704_pt1 | contig 22794 bp, 24 predicted proteins | sample SpaLakP09_SKY_43_FD_134516 | JGI IMG/M metagenome (GOLD analysis project Ga0187843, IMG submission 134516) | Oligotrophic lake water microbial communities from Sparkling Lake, Wisconsin, USA - SP09_SKY_43 | ecosystem: Environmental > Aquatic > Freshwater > Lake | place: USA: Sparkling Lake...
CGGTGGAGGCGAAGGTGGTTTGTTTCATTAAGCCATAACGTTTCAGACAGGCGTTACGATGACTTTTGCAGAGATTCCTAAGTATTTATTGCTTAATTTTTCTGGCTACACGATATAAAGACATCATAAATTTTTTAATTATAGAAAAATTAAAGATTAAACTTGGTGTTACAAAAATACCTAAGTTATTTAAATTCTCTATAGCTAAACTCTTAGTTGCCGCCACAAAACCACCAACTCGCCCTTCTTCAAAACAACCATTCACAGTTAAAGTATCAAAGCCAAAACTATTATTGAATAAAAAATTGAGTGATTCAGAATTAAGACAAATCATTGGGGGCTCTTTAGAATGCTCTATTTTCTTTGAGACATAGTCAAATTTAACTATAGTATTTAAATCTAAAATATTTACGATAACGGGCTTAAAAAAAGGTATTGGACATAGTGATCTAATTACTGCAATAAAGCTCATATTATTTTTCATTGATATTCTTGCGCAGTAATTAATAAAGCTTTCATTAATTACCTCATAATTTATTATTTCGTAAATATTTTTTTTCTTTCCATTAATATCAGAATAGAGTTGACTCCAAAATTCTATTGCTTTTTTATTTGAAAAATCCTCAACATCGCCCCCAAAAAGATCATTCGGTTTCATAATAATGATATTAGCCCTACTTTCTTTAAATCGATTAACAACATCATTGGGCTTATTGATTGCGTCATTAAGATAAAGATTTTCTTTGTTAGAAAAATAAATAAAACTAGCGAATGGAATTACAAATTTTGGTCTGAAAGTTGATATCTGTAAATCTATTGTATTAAGCTTATCCAAACCGGCTTGAACTCTCCATTTCTTATTTGCTACTCCCCCCTTCCAAGCCGCATAACTAAATTGTGTTAGCAATACATCTACTTCGCCAGTTTTAGAAAAGATCTCTTTAGCTTTACTTGCATTAGTTACATCACAATCATTTAAATTAAGAATTCTTTCATCTTTATTATTTACTAAAAGAGCTGAATCATAAAAGCCATCCTTTATGCAGGTAACTGAAAAGCCTTCATCAAGCTTTAAAGTAACATTGTCGCTTAACTCAACATATTCAAAAGATAATTTTTCAAGAAACTGAATGACTCTTTTATCCTTTGTATCTTGAAATAATATTTTTATATTTCTTTCATTTATTTGCTTTGAGAATTTCTTAAAAAATGAAACAGAAAAATGATCGGGATGCTCATGAGATATCCAAATATGGGTAACTTTATTTAAAATATTTATTATTTGATCATCAGATAGTTCATACAATAAATTCCATCCTTTGTGAAAAGCATCACCTTGATACCAAGGATCGCTGAGAAGTGAAATGTTAGTACTTTTAATAATTACAGATGCGTGATTAATAAATTCTATTGAAGTTTTCATTAAAAGCCGAACAAGTTATAGAAAAATTTTAAGGGAGAGTTAGAGTAAACCCAATAGACTGGACAGTTTTTAAATGGGTTTAAGCTATGCTGCATTTCAACTGAATAGCGTTGACCCATAATCTACTTCTTGCATCAATTTTATAGGATATTTCTGCAGAATCAAAGCACCCCCTCCTTGATTTGACTCATAAACTTCTTGAAGAATCCTATCGGATAATGCTTGGTAAGGATATTCTTAATTATAACATTCAAAGAACTTTTTTAGTACGCACTTTAACTCTTTTACATCAAAGTAACTTTGTAAATAAATATCCTCATATTTCACACTTCGCCAAAGTCTTTCTACAAAAATATTGTCAAATACTTGGCTCCGACCATCCATACTAATGCTCATTTGCTCCCACTTTAGAACGTCTGTAAAGGTATCGCTTATAAATTGAGCTCCTTAATCACTATTAAAGACTTCTGGTCTGCCATCTGGCGAGCAACGGATTTATCTCTTGATGAAGGCGCAAGACTTATGTTCGCAAACAGTTTACAAGCCTAAGCCAAGTCATTAAGCGGGTAAGCCTCACGTTGTTGCGACAAATCATTTAGCGCAACAGTTTGATGTCTTCGAGCCCAATGAGACCTAGGTAAGCGATATTACCTACATCCGGACCAGGCGAGGTTGAGAAATGTCTAGTTTATTAGTAGCGATTCAGGGTATATGGTTTCAATTACTTCAGGTAAGCTTTTATGCCGCCTATCCCAAACGAATAGCAAACTAAAAAAAATGAGGCCCGCTATTATTATTTCAAATTAATGAGTAACACCAGATCGCCGAACCACTTTTAACAAGGTTAAGCTTAGTATTTTCACATCAAACCAAAAAGACTGTTTGTGAAGATACTCCACTTCATATTGGACTTTGATTGGAGTAGATAATTCATCACGGCCGTTTACTTGCGCCCACCCCGTTAAACCTGGCACCAATTGATCAATTCCAAATTTAACCCTTAATCTAATTAGATCATCCTGATTAAACAATGCTGGTCTTGGCCCAACAAAACTCATATCCCCGGTCAGAATACTCCAAAGTTGTGGCAACTCATCTAAACTCGATTTTCGCAAAAAAGATCCCAAGGGTGTTAAATATTGGTAAGAATTAGAAAGTAAGTGCGTTGCCACAACGGGAGCGCCCTCTTGCATAGTCCGAAATTTAGGCATTTTAAAAATTATATTTTTTTTTCCTACTCGATCAGACCAATATAAGGCGGGACCTTTCGAGTCGAGCTTAATAAGTAGTGCTATGAGACATAGCGGTAGCAATAAAATAATAATAGCTAAAAAACTAGTTCCCATGTCAAAAAGTCGTTTCATTTTTTTTTGAAATCCTGAGCGACCCTATGTAGGCCCTCTTCCATATTAACTGGAGGACACCAATCCAACATTTTACAAGTCTTTGAAATATCAACTTGCAAAGATGAGCAAAGTCGCTCCACTACAGCGTGCCGACCTAGTAATCTACCAAAGATATACAGCCAGGAAACGGGCACCGAAATCAACCAAGCCGGTTTATCCAGTGCATTTCCCATCCGATATAAAAGAGATGTAGTGGAAATATCCTCGCCATCAGATACTAAAAATGTCTGATTTGCAGCCCCAGGGTGATCGATACATCTAACTATTAAATCTATCAGATTATCAAGAGCAACCAAACTACGCAGATTATTAATAGCCCCTAATGGCAGTGGGATTGAGCGTGATAGCCAGAGCATCATGTTAAAAAAATTTGCCTTTACCCCGGGGCCATATACTAGAGGGGGGCGAATAATAACTACGTCCATTCCAGTTTCTGAGGCAATAACCCTCAATCCTAACTCTGCTTCATGCTTACTTACCCCATAAGCATCTTGTGGTAAAGGTGTATCTTCTGCTGTAAATACCCTCCCTGGTTGTGTGAATTCGCCATTCACCTTGATAGAGCTCAAATAAATAAATCGTTTTACGCCAGCCTGAGCAGCTTGATAGGCAAGATTTAATGAGGTATCAACATTAATGCGACGATATTCAGCTGCTGGGTCTATAGCTTGGTCGCTCATGACATGACACCGAGCTGCAAGATGAACTACCACATTAACACCATCTAATGCTAGACCCCAATCAAGGAAGGGGGTAAGTTCACCCAAATTAATAACTCTAACGTTCTTATTAAAAGTATTCTCTGTATTACGTACCGTGGCACGTAGATCCACATTTTCTGTGGATAGTCTTATAAGTAAAGCTTGCCCGATAAAACCTGTTGATCCAGTCACAAGCACTAGCGGCTTCATTGAGTTCTGAGTCATACTGATTTGGTTCCGTTAATTTAAACGTTTTATACCGTAGGTGAACGTTTGAGGAAAAGCATAGCTTAGGTTCTTAATTTGAAAGTATTTTACTAGCTGTTTGAATGATTTGACGTACAGCAATAGAGGTAGAAAATTTTTGTTTAGCCAACTTAGGCCCTCTACATGCCATCATTTGATATTGAACGGAATTATCTACAATCTCTTCGGCCATCTCTTTAAAGTCTTTGACCGATTGCCCAACATAAACCATACCTACCCCCTCCTCTTCAATGAGACTTACTAAGTCAGTATTTGCATTGACTCGCGCTAAGATTGGAAGTCCCGCAGTTAAATAAGTAAGAAACTTGCCCGGAATATTGTGACTCTTATGACGTGGATCTAGAGCGAGCAAGCCTACATGACATTGTGCCAACAAATCAAGCATCTCATCAGATTTAATTTCTTCAAAGAATAAGGTATTTTTTATTGAGAGCTCTGTAACTCGAAGCTTCAATCTATCAACCTCTGAGCCACGACCAACAAAAAGAAAGCCAATATCGTATCTATGTCTTAACTGAAAGGCAAGATCTATCATTATATCCATACCCTGCGCAATCCCCATATTACCAATATATACGAAAATTTTTCGACCAACTAGTACGGTATTTCTAATTTGAATACTACAGACAACGTCTCGAATTGGAGTTTGCCAATTTTGAAGCACTTCGAGACGCTTACTATTCCAACTTTTCCTTCCGGCAAAGTAGTTCAAGTTTGATGGCGTCTGAACGCCAATAGTATCAGCCATCGCATACTGAAAATTTGCCGTAATTTTAAAAAAATAATAGGCGAAACCTTTTCGTATTATTCCCAAATCACAAGCCCATTCAGGGAAAATATCACGCAAAATAAGATATGCTTTACAATTCAAATTGCACTTTAAATAAAAAATTAAAGGGCCAAAAAATATAGTAGGTGAGTACCACACTACTAGGTCCCATTTAGTATTTCTATGCGGGCTTTTTCTAAGCCCTAAAATCATAAGAAAGGGTAAAGATAATTCAAATATAGTACGTCGCAAGTGATTCGTTAGTGATATCTTCATTCCGGCAAGGTGGAGCACCTGCAGTCCATCTATAAACTCAATTGACCAATGGGATGTTTGGCCATCAGATGGAGTAATAACTGTAGTTTCATGACCTTGATGAACAAATTCCCGCGCCAGATCACTCATTTGCACTGCTGCTGAAGTGCGTAATGGTGGATAGTGGATAGTAATTAGCGCGACGCGCAGCTTGCGCTCACTCATCTTTCTGTAGCCCAATCAAAAAACTAAGTCAGAAAAAATTTGTAATCTGTGTACGAATAGCATTTACAACAACTGAAGATGGAGAAAAATTTTCCTCAAGCTCATAACGTGCGCACCATGGTTGAGTTGTTGCAGTAACGACTGACTCCACTATATTTTCTGAATTCATACCAGAAACAATTGTGGCTCCACTTTCAATAGTTTCCATTCGCTCAGTTGCCATTCGCAGACTCACATTTGGTACTTTGTAGAAAAGCCCCTCCTCCGCAGCGGTACCAGAGTCCGATAATACGCAGAATGAATCTTTAAGTAATCGATTGAAATCATAAAACCCTAAGGGAGCCATGATCCGCACACGAGAAGACATTTCCATTCCACTTAACTTACTCTTAGTACGGGGGTGCATTGGGTAGATAATATCAAGCTTAAAACGTTCAGCTAATTTCCCGAGAGCATCAAAAATAATTGCTAGTGATTCAGCCTTATCAACATTCTCACTTCGATGAGCGGTGACTAAAATATAATTCTTTGGCTCCAACTTTAGTCTAGTCAATATATTGCTTGCTTCAATTTGTGGAGCAAATGCGCGCATTGCCTCAAAGGTTGTATTACCGGTAACAATAATTTTTGATGGATGAATACCCTCCCTCATTAAATTCTCACGATGGTACTGATTATAAGGGAGGAGAATATTGCTAATGTGATCAATTAGAATCCGGTTTCTTTGCTCAGGCATCCTTCGATCCCATGCTCGAAGACCGGCTTCCATATGAAATATTTTAATGCCACGATTAGCAGCAGGCAAAACAGATAACCCACTGTATGTATCGCCCAGTATTAATAAAGCATCTGGCTTAACCTTTTCCATAAGCTCGTCAGATTTTCGCACGACATCAGCAACTTCTTTACCGTAACTAGAGGTGTCAATCCCCAACTCATAATCTGGTTTTCGCAACTTAAGATCTTCGAAAAAAAAGTCTTTTAACTCTGGTGTAAAGTTTTGGCCAGTATGAACCATTACATGCTCAAAGTTAAGCACATCAAGCTTTTTCAGAGTACCCCACATCTTAATCATCTCGGGTCGGGTACCAAAAATTGACATAACCTTCATTTATAACTCCAGATTAATTAGGCAGCATAGGTAACTTATCATGCTACTTTAGTTTTGACAATATTTTCACCTCGGGGAGAGGGATAATGAAGCTCCCTCCGCTCTCGAGATAATTCTTATTTCTCGTTGTGATCTCTTCTAAAAAACTCCATGCAAATATGAGCAAATAATCTGGCGGGTTAGGCTGATCCAAAACGCTCTTTGCGAAAATCCTAAAATGGCTTCCCGGTGTGTAGAACCCTATCTTTGCGGGCGCATCATCAATCATATAATCAAGGTAATTATGATCAATCTCGCAATATTGAATCATGGTATTTGCACGTCCAGATGCGCCGTAGCCTGCAATTGAATAGCCCTCTTTCTTCAGATTTCCCAACAAATCCAATAACTGTCTTTTTCGACCATCAACTTCTGCAGCAAAGTGCTCAAAAGTCTCCGGGAGATTAAATCCCATAGATAGCTCTTCATTTTTTAGTTTTTTAACTTCCGAAGAAATAAGATGACTATGCTTACTTCCCTTCTTACAAACATAAAATCGCATCGATCCAGCATGTATTGGTAAAGACTTTACATCAAATATCACCATTTCATATCGCTCAAAATGCTCAATTGCAGATAATAATGAATAATAATATAAGTGTTCATGGTAAATCATGTCATATTGAAGGCCACTCATCACATTTCCAAGATAATGCACTTCAAAAATAAACACCCCGTCATCACTCAATACATCATGAACAGCCCGAGTGACCCCTTGAATATTAGGTATGTGAGCATATACATTATTCGCCAGCACTAGATCTACGTGGCCATACAGCGCAACGACTTCTTTTGCAACATTTTCGCTAAAAAAATCATTGATTATTTTTATTCTTGGATCATTAATCGTATTAACCACATTTGTGGCCGGATCTACCCCAATGATAGTTTTAATATTTTGATCAGCGAGTGGCCGCAATAAAATGCCATCATTACAGCCAAATTCAAGCACAGTTGATGACTCAGGGGTCAAAAATCGAGTAACCACCTCTTTAGAGTAGTCAACAAAGTGATCTTTCAAGGTTTGAATTGACGAAGAGAAATAAAAATAATCTTTAAACAATACTTGAGTGCTTACCTTATCAATAACCTGAACAGCATAACAATCACGACAAAAAAATAAACGCAATTGATAGTAAAGTTCTTCTGTAAATTGATCTGGTCGAAGGAAGCCTCCTGCCAAAGCAACCTCACCGAAATCCATCACCCTAGTCATTGAAATACTATTACAGAACGAGCAACACGGAATCTCGGTCTTCACTTGATTACTCATGAAGTGCATCCTGCACGTAACTAAGATTTAATAAGAGCTCCTTAACCTGCTTAATATTAAGTCGTTTTGTATTGTGCGATGTGTAGTCATTTAATTCTGAAATTTGTTTCTCACCATCGCTAAAATATTTTGCATAATTTAAATCTCGATTATCTGCTGGTATGCGAAAGTATTCATTCATATCTTCCACTCGCGCCATTTCCTCGCGAGACACAAGAGATTCATAAAGCTTTTCACCATGCCGTGTTCCAATAACTTTGATTGAATTAGTCTTTCCAAAAATTTCATTAATTGCTTGAGCCAGATCACCAATAGTTGATGCTGGCGCTTTTTGTACAAAAATATCACCCTGACGACCATGGCTAAAAGCATGCAACACTAAATCCACAGAATCGTCTAATGACATAAGAAAACGCGTCATATTAGGGTCTGTCACGGTTAGATCTTTACCACTGGTAATTTGAGATATGAAGAGTGGTATCACTGATCCACGTGAAGCCATTACATTGCCATAACGAGTAGCACAAAATAAAGTCTCACCATCACTCCGCATTCGTGCTTTGGCAATCATAAATTTTTCCATTAACGCCTTCGATAATCCCATTGCATTAATGGGATAAACCGCCTTATCTGTGCTGAGCAAAACCATCTTCTCTGCTCGGCATTCAATTGCTGCATCCATCACATTTTCAGCTCCATGTACATTTGTTCGAACAGCCTCAAGAGGATAAAATTCGCATGATGGAACTTGCTTAAGCGCTGCTGCATGAAATACATAATTAACACCTTTCATAGCCTGGCGAATACTATCGTAGTTACGCACATCTCCAATATAAAATTTTAATTTAGTGTTATTTAGCTCAACCCTCATATCCTCTTGTTTCTTTTCATCGCGACTGAAGATTCGAATTTCGCACACATTTGTTGACAAAAATCTATTTAATATTTGCTTCCCAAATGAGCCAGTTCCTCCAGTTATTAGAATTACCTTATCTTTAAACATTATTCCCTCATACTATTCTATTTAACTGCGCAATTTCATAGTAGCTATCAAAGTTGACCATTCTGGTGCCCTATAACCTGTTGCATTATAAAAATGCTCCGCATTCAGGGAGCGATTAATAACCGGCTGATCGACCGGAATAATCTCTATTGATTTTTCGTATGCTAGTGCAATCTCACGCAATAAATTAAACTTTGAGATTGGCTCAGCAGCAATATGATAAGTACCAGCTATACCAAAGTTAGGTAATATAATATCACGAATAATTTCAGCCAAAACAACCGTTGGTAATCCCGAAAAAAGCGCTCTAGTATATCCCTCACAATGACCTTCTTGCCTTAAAAACCAAGAGAGCAAGCCACTTTCCATAGTCAAGTCAGGCCCGATTATTGAGGTCCGAATCGTTATCGCATTGGGACTGTTTATTTCGCCCAAACGCTTAGATAGTCCATATAGATCAGATGCATCTGCAATATCATTTTCACTATAGCCCCCTCTCTGCCCACTGAATACTCCATCGGTGCTTATGTGCACCAATCGCGTTTCGTGATCTTTACAAAGTTGTAATAGTTGATGTGGTAATAGTGAATAGGTTGAAATGTAATCCAACGGAAACATTTTTTTTAATTGACCGACCCCAAGAGAAATACAATTAACAACTACATTGGGTTTTAATTCTTGAAAAATACTTTTAAGGAAACTCACGTCCCTAATTTCGGCGCAATTTATGAGTCTCGCTGCAAGAGCAGGTTCAAATAATGATCTCTTACTTTGAGATCTGATGGTTCCAGAAACAGTGAAGAAACTCTCCCTACTTAAAGTACGAAAAAGGATATGTCCAAGCATTCCGGATGCACCTAAAATGAGTATCTTCATGGAGATTTCCCAACAAAAACTAAATCAATAAACTGTAATCCATTGATTAATGATAAAGACTTATTATCTTCCTTTAAAAACCGTCTAATAGCCCTCGCTATTGAAACTGATGAATCTGGATCAAAGGATTGATCCGGATCAATCAAATCACGGACATAATCAAGCTCTGATGCCAATATAGCTAATCCCGCATGTTTAGCCTCAATTAATGGCATGCCAAATGATTCAAATTTTGATGGGAATATTAGCGCACCGCATTGTTTATATAAATCCAAAACACACTCATGTTCAAGATGTCCTAAATTTATAATTTTCAATCCATTAAGGCATCTCGTATAACTCTGCTTATCTGTTAGGACATTAAAAAAACACTCATCCAACGTTAATACTAGCGAAGGAAAAAGATTCGCCTCTGCAAGCTCACACCAAGCTTGAATTAATAATTTATGATTTTTATGAGGTTCTCCAGAGGCAACGTAAACGAAATCGTATTTCACGTCAGTTTTATTATTTATTTTTAAATCCTCAATATCAACCTGAAATTTATTTTCGATGAATGCTGCAATTTTAATAATTGACCGCCTTCGAAGTTTTTTAAAAAGCAAACTTCTCATAGTCAAAGTTTGGACAATAAATTGGTCAACATATTTTGATCCATACAAGAGCCATAATCGCTCAAGAATAATCCTTATTCTAGTACGTATTTTAAGTCCATGCGGTGGTAAATCATCAACCATATATCTATTTTGAATAAAAACTGATACGTGACCCTTTAAACTAAATAATGGAGGTGTAGTACCCCCAGTTAAGTAGACAATCCTCGAGGTGAAAATTCTGCTTGTTGTCGATATTGTATAGGTGACAACTTCCCTAGTGCTGCATGAGGACGTTCCTCGTTATAAATCTTGATCCATTGCTCAGTAATATCTTTGACTTGGTTGAGATTTTCAAACAAATGCGCGCTTAGAACTTCATGACGATAGGTACGATTAAATCGTTCTATAAACGCGTTTTGCTGAGGCTTTCCTGGTTGGATAAACTTCAGTTCAATACCTTTAGATTCGCACCATCCCATAAAGACTGCAGACCTTAGTTCACTACCGTTATCTAGCCGAATTGCTTTAGGTAGGCCATAAATATCTTCCAATTGTTCCAGCGTTCGGACCACTCGGGCTGCCGGTAAACTAAGATCGATCTCGATTGCTAATACTTCCCGGTTGGATTCATCAATGACATTCAAAGTTCTAAAGGCTCTGCCGTAATACAAAGTGTCATACATAAAATCTAGCGCCCAAATGGTATTGGCTTCGTTAGGTGCAATAAGAGGTTGCTTGATGATCTTAGGAAGCCTCTTTTTCGTTCTTCTGGGTAAGTTCAAGCCCATTTCCTTATAAACACGCCATACACGTTTATGATTCCAAGTCTTAATACCTAACTTATTTGGTAAATCTATAACAATCATGAACCTTCTTCATACTATATTTTTTGCCCATTAAATAAGCACCATTCCACACTTTTCCGCATGCCCTCTCTCAATTCAACTATGGGCTTATACCCCAAAATATCCATTGCCTTATTAATATCACAGGCAATTGTCATATTCATCTCCGATAAGACATGAAATTTTTGGTGATAAAGCCCTATTGATTGGAGACCACCATCTACTACCCGAGCAACATCTGAAATTATAGATGGAAGGTGTAATTGTCTAGAACTTACCTGCATTCCAAAATCATCTCTTAAAACCTCTTTTACGTTACTAATGATCTCCAACATGTTGTATGGTGTTTTATCAGCCAACCAAAATACCTGATTAGCTGCGCCCACGTTTTCAACTGCAAGCAATATTCCCAATGCAAGAGAATCAACATAGCCCATAGAACGACAATTCATGCCATTACCAATTATGGGAAATTTCCCCTCTTTGATCATTGTAAAGAAAAGAGTTTGCCGGGGAGGCTGGCCTGGTCCATAAAACCAAGGGGCGCGCAGTATTACAACTTCAGGACCTAAACCGCTGGCCACATGTGCAAGGAGCAGTTTTTCCATTTGCATCTTGGATTGGCCATAGCCCATATAAGGGTTATAGGGCGAAGATTCATTAAAGCTTTCCCCAGGAGAAGTATTGCCGCCAAAAGGAGAATTTGATGAAATGACAACCATACGTCTAATTCCATGAAGCTTGGCCATTTCTAATACTTGCAGAGTACCTTGCACATTAACTAAATTAAACCATTCAGTTCGTCCTGGGGGATGAATAAGTCCTGCCATATGTATCAGCACTCCGCCACTTGCACCTCGCATTAAATCTTCTAGAGCAAGATCATCATTGACACCTCCTCGAATAATCTCAGCATCTAGTGCTTGTAAATAACTAACATCTTCTCCTGCAGGGACCAAGCAACGTATTTTTTGACCACCCTTGCCAATTTCGCCCAATTCTGGAATGCCCTGAGTTAATGCAAGAGCAACTCGGCGACCTAACCAGCCACTACCACCAGTCAAAATATATGACGTTGATTTCATTTTACCAATTCCTTAATTTCAAAAAGTGTTGAATATTACGATCAGCAATTGCCATAATAGTGGCTTGTGGATTAACTCCTGGCGCTTCAGGAATCAGACTAGCATCAGCAATATAAGCATTTTCAAGACCGTGAATCTTACCAAACGAGTTCGTAGCGCAGCGCTCCTTATTCTCACCCATCGGACAGGAGCTGAAAATATGGATCGTAAATAGGTTGGCTTTTTGGGGAAGATTTTCAAGCGATGGATCTGCAGTCATCGGGTGATCTTTGTGCCAGCCAGAATGCCCTCTTATAGAAGGAAATATCTCCGAAGCACCAGCTGCAAAAAGCAACTTAGAGAGCGCCGACAAACCGCGTCTAAGTAAGGTCCAGTCCTGATACGTTAACCTAAATGTTACTAAAGGGTCACGCAGGCCAGGAATAGAATAAATTCGACCAATTCCTTGAGCTCGAATCATCGCATAGTAAATAGCGCAATGATCCATCTCGGCTTGTAAATGCGACCGATATTGCCAGTCTTCCGCCAAAGCCATGCCAAAAAATCCAGGCCTAAAAACCGAGCACCCCAATCGAATATCGGGCATAAATTCAGTCACAGCATAGGGAGCTAAAATGTGTTTTTGGGCTTCGATTAATTGCGGAAAATGGGCTAATGCCTTTAGCGTAGGATGCAGACGCAATGTGCGGCCTATATTCTTTTTTGCCCCGCTGCGAAGTAAGAGTGCTGGGGTATGTACCGCGCCAGCGGCAATAAAGATATCTTTGAAATAAACAGTTATCGGATGTTTTCGACCCCGCGCATCTTTTGCAATCGCTTTTACCGAAACAGCCTTTTTACCTTTAAAGATAATTTGGTTTACTCTGCATTCAGAGACCAAACGCAATCCCTTTGCCAATGCTTTTTTTAATACGGTGGCGGACATAGAGCGCTTGCCATCCATATCATCAGAGCGCTCTAAGGGACTGATTTTCCAATTTAAAGCTTCTGCCCCATTGATCATGATTTCCGATAAGGGATTAGTTACTCCGCCTATAACTCTTGCTTTGATGGCTTGGAACGCCTTATCGTAATAAGGCATTAATGCAGACTCACCAAAGTCTTGGATCTCATAATCATGAGCCCACTGATCCAGTAGATTAGGGGGTGTGCACTGTATGACGGCACTATTAATTTCACTACCCCCGCCTACGCATCTACCTTCTGCATACGAAACGGGGCTACTACCAAAAGCGACCGTTAATCCATTATTGCGCCATAGTTGTTGTAAACCTTGAGAAGAAGGACTTGTAGGGGTCAGTGTTGATATAGGACCCTCTTCTAACATCAATACATCCTTGCCTGTGCAAACTAACTCGTTAGCTGTTACAGAGCCACCAGGACCAGAACCAATAATCAAAATATCGCACTCAAAAATAGCTGGTCCAGAAATGCAAAAACTCCCTGTATTCATGGTTGATCCTGAATGAAAGGATGCTCAAAAAAGGAAAGTATTACAAAAGATCTGTAGAGGCGAATTAGCGCTTCGAAAGGCCTGCCCCACTGACACCATCTGCGCACAAAAATTTCTCGTTGAGCTTGAGATTGATGTCTAAAACGTCGCCCGCAACTTAGAAAAGCACTTAATTGAAATAGTTTTTGAACATGCCAAAGGGGGATTGCCAAAGACCAAGGCATCAATAAAAATGCTTGATCGAGATACTGATAAATCTCTTCGGTTAGCTGTGCTTTAATCTGAGGTGATAAATGGGATGCTGTGGGAATAGAATATTTCACCAAAGCACGGCACGGTTTAAAGTAAATTGCCAACTTTATGCACCCTTGATCATCAAGAATAAACCTGCCAGAATTAGTTTCATTACAAGCCATTGAATAGCACTATATTTTTCAAGGAAAAAATCCAGCCATCAATGTGAGCAGTAAAAATCCAGAGCAAGCTGGCAATAGGTGGTAGGCGGTAGAAACTGATAGCTTACTTAGCACCTTTACAAAAATTTTAGCATTGATTGCATAAAAAACAACGCCCCCAATAAACCAGTAGTTGAACATTAAATCTAGCCAACCAGAATCTTCATTGCCACTAGCTTTTTTAAGCCTTAAATTTCCTATAGTGGAATTGATTGCCGCAAGAAATACTAAAGCCCATGCAATTGCATTAGTCATGAAAAATCCTTGAGGCTTAAAGCCATAACTTCACCAATTTGAGCACACCTTGCTTGACTGCGGAGCGATGATGACTTGCGCCCGTTTGCGCCAGCACCTCTGTTCTATTTTTGAGATACCACTCATAACTATCAATAAACATTTCATCATTAGAAAATTGAGGTTGCCAGCCCAAATCGTATTTTGCCTGTGACACATCAAAATACATGGATCGTCCATACATCAGTGCGTGGTATGCCCCAAGAGGGGATAAACCCAATTTACTGGTTAATTTCATAGCCTGAATAGCAGGCCACATGGGAACACCGGTTACTTTAGATCCTGTTTTGGCATGAAGACATAAATTTTCTAAGACAGAGCGCATACTACTAAAGCGATCGGCTCCACAATTAAAAATTGCAGAGCCTGGTTTCAGCCCAGCTAAAATACAAGCTTTCGCCAAATCATCAGCATGGACAAATTGATATAGGTTACTACCATCTCCCAATACAGGAATATTGTCACCATGCCGAATCCACTCAAACAAAATTTGAAAAATCCCCAATCTTCCGTGCCCCATAATCGTACGAGGGCGAATAATGCTCACATCTAATCCTTGCTGGGTGAATTGATGACACATCAATTCACCTTTATATTTAGCAAGGCCATATTCCTCGCCAGGGTTAGGCTGGGTTAATTCCGTAACCGGATTGGATTTTGGGACACCAAATACGGCACTTGAGGAGGTGTACACTACTTTTCCGACTCCAACAGCCAATCCAGCTTTGAGCATATTTTCAGTGCCCAAGGTATTAACCGATTCAAATAATTCGACATTTTTGGCTAGTGGGACTTGAGCTACATTATGAAAAATAATATCCATTCCACTAGATGCATTTTTAATACTTTCATAATCTCGAATATCTCCTTGAATAAAACGCACATCTACAGGACGATCACTCGCATCATTGATATCAAAAACTGAGCACTCAAATTGTTTTTCTCTTAACTTTTGCATCAAAAGAGATCCAAAATAGCCTGATCCTCCGGTAATTAAGACGCGTTTCATACTAACTTTCAATAAAGAATTACTAGGTACCCGCAGACCAATCCAAAATAATATCACTTCATTGTGAGTATCAAATGAATCTAGCCAGTAAGAAAAGAAATACAAATACAACTAATATAAGCCAGCTAACCCTATCTTTTGCCGCAAAGAAAACAGGATCATCGTGCATTCTTCCACGATGAGCTATAAACCAAATTCGCGAAATCCAAAAAAGCAATAGTGGGCACGATAACCATATTAACTCAGGAAAGCTATAAAGATGCGTGATGCTGATTTCATGAATGTACAGAGCCAATACCAGCACCGAAATATAGCCCGCACCAATGCCCATACTCGATACCAACTCTAGATCGTCTAAATAGTATCCTCGACCTAGAAGTTTGACTGGTGACTCAAAGGTTTGAATGGATTTTATTTCGCTAAAACGTTTGACTAGAGCTAAGCTTAGAAAAATAAACATTGAAAAACTTAAGAGCCAAAACGACAACGGCACACTAAGAGCGGCAATTCCGGCAATAATCCGAATGGAATATAAACCGGCCAATGTAATGACATCCACGATCACTTTCTTTTTCAAAAAAAATGAGTAGGCAACTGTGAGTGCGAGATAAGTTGCCTGAACTAATATAAAAACTCTGGGCAACGTCCAGATCGAGATTATAAAAGCTACGGCTAGTAATGTTGGCCATAATAGCCAGCCATATAAAAGACTTACATTTCCTGCGGCGAATGATCTAAGTTTTTTTCTAGGGTGATGGCGATCATCATTAATGTCGACCAAGTCATTCAGAATATAAGCGCTCGAAGCACTTAATCCAAAGACAATAAACGCCAAAGTTGCATTAATGATGCTGGGGACATCGGCATACAGGTGCGCGGCAAACAATGGGACAAAAATCAGAAGATTTTTTAACCACTGGTGTGGGCGCATAGCTTTGATCAAAGATTGCCATACGGGCGGTTTATTAGAATCGAAAACTTGAACTAAATTGCCAATTGCTTTTACCTTGGCAATTAAACTACGGGAAGTGCTCACAACATAGGCATTTTGGGCTGATTTCCAAATAGGAAGATCCGCCATCTCATTGCCAATATAATCGAAACCTTTCTCCCCATACTTAGAAACGAGTAGTTTCTGCTTTTCATAGGACTTGAGATTAATCTCACCCTCAGTAGCTAAAATCTCAACAAATAGGTTCAGATGCTTTGCAACGGATTCCGCCAATAAACGGTGACTTGCTGTTGCTAAGACTAGAGTTCTACCCTCTATTTTTTGTTGTTTTAACCAACTAAGAATTTCTGAGTTGTAAGGTAAAGTTGCTGGGTTAATTTCTATGGCACTTGATAAAAATAACTTTAGACCTGGCCTACCTTCTCGGTAAAAAAAAATAAGGGCATGCAAAAATGTTAATGGGCGCTTTATCAGAAGCGCGCTAGAAGTCTCAAATAGTAAATCTGTCTTAATAAGAGTGCCGTCAAGATCAACGACGATGGGGGGGAGGGTTACCATTTTTATTTTATGTTTTTATTTTCATCATTTATACAAATAAATATAGTGTAATATTCAGTCGTTTCAATGATTTTGTAATGGCTCCCGAAACTACTTAAAACACGACTTGAAAATAATGGCTTATTGTTGTAAAAATTGTTAATTGTGAAAGCCCCCCCCCCGGTTGGGACAAATATATATGCAAATTTACATTGGCTAATAGCATTAATTAATGGATCTTCAGTAACTCCTGAAATATTTAGATCCATATAAGAAGCATAATCAATCTGCTTCACTCCATGCATAGCCAAAAACGGCATATAAAAAGTATAAGCGTAATTTGTACTACTACCAACTCCCATTACTGCATTGGGATATTTTTTTGATAAATGCAAAAAATCTTCCATTGCTCCGCTATAGTTATCATAATTATTTATATAAAAACGTGTTAATTTAACTCCGGATAGTGATATTACCACCAAAGAGAATGTCAATATCGCAATCTTAAATTGTAAAAAACTTTTATGATTATATTCTGTCTTATTAATAAAATATTCTACAGCATAAGCATTAATTGGAATAAATGGTAATAAATGATGAATCCCAGATCCAATCTTTCCACCAATTATTGAAACTAAACCCTCGATAGCAAACAACAGTATTATTTGAAAAGACAAAATTCCCTTACTTCTAAACGTCTTGATAAAAATAATTATTAAAGGAATACTAATAACAAAAAGGTAGCTAAAGTTTTCAATTAATATATCTTTAGATAGCCCATGTTTGCTTGCAAGCTTTATATACTCTATAAAATAAAAGATTGACACTTGCGTAGGAGAGAATAACGCATAAACAATCGTTAAAATCCCAATAGAAAAATATATATATGCACTTATATTTTTAAATCCTTTGCCAATTGGGCTAACAAGCATTGCCGCTAATATATAAAGTGCTCCATGTAACTTCAAACAAATTGCAAGTCCTGCCAATACTCCACAAAAAAATACATTGATTGGTCGATTTTTAGTCTGCGATAGAAATAGTGTAAGGGCGACAAGTAATAAAAAAAATGGTTCTGCTTTATTCCAAAATAAAATCCAGCTGAATGGCAACATTAAAAGAAGGTAGCTTCGAGCTAGATTATTCTTAATTAAATAGAACAAGATTACCAGTGCAGTAAAAAACCCCAGAACACCTGGCAACTTAGTAACAAAGAAATAGTTCAAACCCAAAAGTTGGAATACGGACTGTATTTGTGATAAGGCCGGCCCATATAACAAACCGCTATATGTATAGCTATCTAAATTTGGATATATTTCTTGGCCATTATTAAAAACTGCGCCAAGGTTAGCTATTGATGGCTCCAAATGATCTATATAACTTGGGTAAAAAAGATAACATATAGCTAATACTGAAAATATACCAAAAAATAAAGTTAAATTGATTATTAAAATCTTATCAATTATTTTAGATAGCATATCTCCAATTTTATTACCGATTACTGAGACAGCTAACAACATGAATAAAAGAAAAGGTGCTCCATATTCATAAAGCACTATCTTTGAAAAATATAATAAGCTATCAACCATTATTATCGTTTAATAATAAAAACTATAATTTATAGCCTGCTGCTACAGCATCCGCATAAAACATCTTGACCGTATCTAAGGAGTAATCATTTAAATCATATCCAACTAAAGATAATTTCTTCAGGATATCATTTGTAACCGTAATAACATGGCAACCGATTTCATCGGCTTGAAATATGTTTAACAGCTCACGTGGACTTGCCCATATAAGCTCAGCAGCAGGAGCTGCTTTTAAAAGGTCCGCTGCAGAAGCCATCAGTGGTACTGGGTCATAACCAGTGTCAGCAATGCGGCCAGCAAAGACTGAGACATAACTAGGGATATTGGGATCAAGAGCAGTCACTACACTTCGAACCTGATCAAGAGTCATTAGTGCAGTAACATTTAACTTGACCTTTTGTTGAGCTAACCTTTTAACTAGGTTATAGCAAGTCTCTCTTTTGGTATTGGTAATAGGGATCTTTACATAAACATTTTCACCCCAACTTGCTATCTCCATTGCTTGGCGTTCCATCTCTGAAAAATCATCAGAAAATACCTCAAATGATAATGGCTTATCTTTAATAGACGTTAGAACATCTTTGCAAAATGCACGGTAATCAGTAATACCTGCTTTTTTCATTAGTGTGGGGTTGGTAGTTAAGCCTTTTATATATGGCTTTTCGTACATTTCAAGCATCCCTACTTTATCAGCTCCATCAGCAAAAATTTTTACTTTTAACTCTTCTATTTTTTTCATTTAAAACTCTCCAAGGATGATTTTTTTTGCTTCCAATAAAGATGACACAATAAAGTCAGGCGCATCCGGTTTTTGTTCCGCATAACGGTAATTGATAAAAAAGGTTTTACATCCAGCAGAAGCTCCCGCAGCAACATCACGCCAACGATCCCCAACCATAAAGCTTTTAGACAAATCGATGTTGTGCTCTTGGGCTGCCTCAAGCAATGCACCGGGCAACGGTTTCCTGCAACTACATTTATCACCGCTATCGTGATAACAAGTCTTGAAGCCATCTATTGGCAATTGAGATGATAAAAAGGCATTCATCAACTCAACATCTTCCCTCTTAGCTGTGCCTCTCGCCACATCGGGTTGATTAGTCACCACTACCAATAAGTAATTTTCATCATGTAGTTTTTGGAGGGCCTCGTGAACTCCTGGCAAAATTTCTAGTTCTGCTAAGGAGGCTGGAGGATAGGGTTTACCATCGCGCACAATTACACGGTTAATGACACCATCTCGATCTAAAAAAACAGCGCGCCTCAATGAACTCATTTTCTATACTTATTTAACCGTAGATTCCCACTTGGTTTGATTAGCTTTTAATTTTGGATGGGAAACCAAGAGGTGCCAGACGACTGCTTGAAAAGCCTCCGAGTGAGGAGTGATATTGTCAGCATTCACAGTTGGAACTATTACACAAGCATCGGCGACTTGTGCTGTATACCCGCCATCTCGACCTACTACTCCAATTACTTTAGATCCTACTAACTTACCATACTTTAAGGCCTCAACTAAATTAGGACTGATATTTTTTTCTAGATTTCCACCTCCAACAGAAAAAATAAACAGCATATCTTTAGAGATAAGTTTGCTGATTTTGAGCCACTCAATAAAAATCGAAGCCCATCCCTCATCATTGGTACGTGCAGTCAACTCTGACACATTATCAGTTGGAGCATAGGATTCTATACCTACAATCTTACGAAAATCATTTACCGCATGGGAGCAGTTACCCGCACTACCTCCCACACCCAGGAAAAAGATTCTGCCGCCATCTTTTTTGACTTGGGCTAAAAGATCTGCCATTTTTTCAATTGCTAACAGATCTATCTTTTTAATGATCTCAACTGCTTCATCTAAATGTTGTTTTGCATAACTCATAAACCATCCTTTGCTGTTTGCTCTAATAAGTAGGCCTGAGTATCCATTATTCCTTGATAAGATCCAATCTCATAAAATCTTTCAAAAACTTCATAGCCAGCTAACTCACCTGTCGTTGACAAAAAATTATAAACTGTTGAAAGATCAAATGATTGTTTGGTAAGGTAAGAATTTAATACAGATCCCTTGAGTAAACCCAAACCGTAATCTATGTATTGCATTTGAGGTCGAATTACAGTTTTGTTATATTCAATAATCAGTCCAGCATGAAATTCTACATTGCTTTTATCCCACTGATTCTGATTTCTGAGTACAGTCATTAAACCCTTTTTGCCGCTTGTTCGATAGGTTTTTTCTACATCAGAAAAATTAATCGGAAGATAAGAATCCCCATACAGAATAAAAAAATGATCCCCCAGCAAAGGTAAAGCCTGTCTAAGGGCGCCACCAGTTCCTAAAAGATCTGGGCCGTCAGGAGAGTAGCTGATATGCATATCCCAACGAGAGCCATTACCTACAAACTTTTGAATCATTTCACCTAAAAACCCAACACATAAAACAACTGAGCTAATGCCTTGCTTACGAAGATATTCAAGTTGGTGGAAGATAAATGGTTGTCCTGCCACTTCAATAAGTGACTTAGGTATTTTTTCAGTAATGGGGCGTAGACGCCTAGCCAAGCCCCCAGCTAATATTGCAACTGGCAACATCAGGAAGTCATCATCACTTTAGCGCCTTCAAAATCAAATTTAAAGCGCACCTCTTCTAAGCCGGCAGCAGCCATCGCCTTCCGTAATTGCGTACGGTTTTTTGCCATAAACATCAAAAACCCTCCTCCACCAGCTCCTACTAACTTTCCACCAACTGCGCCATTATTGATAGCTAATTCATACCATTCGTCAATTTGAGCATTACTCATACCGCCTGAGCGGCGCTTTTTATGCTCCCAATGTTCATGCATCAGCTCACCAAATAATTTGACATCACCTTCTTCTAATGCTGCTTTACTCCTGTACCCCAAATCCTTTACATAATGTAAGTTAGCCATCATATCGGCATCATTTTTCTGCGACTTTACCTGTTGATCTTTTAAAATTCCACTAGCACTTCTCGAAAAACCGGTAAAAAATAGGAGTAAATTGTCCTCAAGATCAAATATGGTCTCCATACTGATTTTCAAAGGAGTTGAAGTTACCTTTCCATCTTTATGAAAAGTAAAACAAGTTAGACCTCCAACTGCAGCAGCATATTGGTCCTGCTTACCAATAGGCTCACAAAGGCGATCAATCTCAATATGACAAGCTAGCTCAGCCAACTCTTCTTGGTGGATATGGCGTTTACGATGAGTATAAAGTGCCTTGAGTAAGGCAGTAGTAAAGCTACCAGAAGAACCTAACCCCGTTCCAGCAGGAATATCGGCAAGAGTTGTGATTTCCACTTGAGGAGTACGAAAACCCATTATATCCAAGGCTTCCCGAATAATTCGATGTTGCACTTGAGCAATTTTTTCTACATGCTCCAATTGACTGTATTTGAGATAAATACCTTCAGTAAAAGGGCGCATCACGGTTACATAGACGTACTTATCGATTGCTGCTGCTATTAAAAAACCTTCATGACCCTCATAGTAGGAAGCTAAATCAGTTCCACCGCCCCCTAAAGTAATCCGAAGCGGGCTACGAGCAATGATCATATCCAGAATCCTTGTAAATTGTTTCAATTATTTTTAGAGCTTGATAAGCATCATTTAGCCCTGTTGCGGGAGTTCGATTCAACAGAATATCTTCATAAAATTCAGCCATCTCAACAGCCCAAGAATCGTCGCCCATGGGATACTCCCACGACATAGTCTCTGGCGGCCCCATTTGGGGAAGCATTTTGTAATAGGTCAATTTTTCTAACCCATAACTACCACCTAATCCGGAAATATCCAATTTCCCATTCTTGCCATAAATCTCCATAGAAAAAAGGTTTTTCCATTCAGTACATGAAGCATGTAAAAACGCCACTTGTTTTTGGGGCGTCTTTAACAACATAAATCCGTTATCATCAACCGGCATATTCCAATAATAAGTATGAGCAAAACCATCGATTTCAGAAAAGTCCCCTAAAAACCAGCGCGAAAGGTCAATTAAATGTGGGCCTTGGTCAATTAACTCCCCCCCCCCCGACAATTTGGGGTCGGCCCGCCATTCTTTGTCATAACCCAAACGGGCGCCATGTCCATAGCGCGCACGAATAAACATTAACTCACCTAAAGCGCCAGAAAGAACAATCTCTTTGGCCTTTCTTAGGGACCGATGATAACGGTGATTAAAGCCAACGTGAACTTTGACACTACTTTCTTGCAAAGCTTGCAAAATTGGTTCGAGTTCTATGCTACTTTTTGCGGCAGGCTTTTCTACCAATACATTTTTACCAGCATTTATTGCAGCCAAGGTAATTTCTGCTAAAGAGTCATGTAATGTAGAAATAATCACAATATCAATTTCATTCATAGTAATTAAATCTCGCCAATCACTAGACGATTTTGCGTTAAAACGAGCAGCTAGAGATGTGGCTTTGTCCAGAGCAATATCAGCACAAGCCCTTAACTTACCACCAAGACCTAATGCACCTGCCCTTTTTTGACCAATTAGTCCGCACCCAATGATGCCCACTCCAAATACGGGATTTTTTTCAGTCATTTGTCACCCCAATTTATATTGCGATCACGGCCAACAATTCTACGCAGGGTGTACACGTC
>Ga0187843_10000705_pt1 | contig 22782 bp, 25 predicted proteins | sample SpaLakP09_SKY_43_FD_134516 | JGI IMG/M metagenome (GOLD analysis project Ga0187843, IMG submission 134516) | Oligotrophic lake water microbial communities from Sparkling Lake, Wisconsin, USA - SP09_SKY_43 | ecosystem: Environmental > Aquatic > Freshwater > Lake | place: USA: Sparkling Lake...
CGCCCAGCATGGTGAGGGTATAGGGCATGGAGGCCAGTCCGCGATCTACCTGGAAATGCGCCTGCACTGCCGGCAGCACCACGGCCATCACGTACATGCCGCTGGCGCCCACGATCATGAGTACCAGGGTGATGCACAGGCGCAGCACGGCATAGGAGGAATCGACCTGATGACGGTCGGTGGCCGCGGACGGCGCGGGGGAGGAAGGGGGCATGGGGGTCTCCGGGTTCATTTTTTTATGTGGTCAACAGTGTGTGCTTGGGCTCGGAGGCAATTTCCAATTGCGCTGCGAGGAACAATGCACAGATGAACTGCCATCACGTTGTCTCTGGCCGATTGCGAACAATGAACTTGATCCGGTCAGCCTTGATTCTCATCTTTTTTATAAGGATAGTAATCGATGCAGATTCCCAGGCTTGCTTCGGCAAGGCGTCCCATCAATGCAGGTTCAAGCTCAACGACAATATTGAAATCACTGAAGAGCCCGACAAACAATTCGGCCTTTCCTCCTTCTGCGCGAACTTTCCTGAAAAAAGAAGCGAGTTCGGAAAGCAATTCGATTTGCCGCGCGATCTCCTCTTCTACCAAAATGGAATCGGAGACCACTGTGTTATTCGTCAGTCTTTCGCTCCAGTAGGAAAAATCACGGACGCCGCCCAAAGGCTTTCCATGAATGGAGAAGCGAGGACTACCCACCGTCCAACTATATCGGGGCGTGCGCCCTATCATTTTTGAAATCTCTTCGTGAGGCATAGCCGGATGCCAAATCCGAAGCGAAATAACGTACTGATAGGCAGAGGGATCCGGTTCTTGCTTTTTCATGACATCAGATTTCCCGTTCAGATGGTCTTTATCGGTATAGGTGGATTGAGACTCTGGACGATTCAATCTCGCGTAATCCAGCGACCAGCGCCAATTCCTGACTGATACCAGCCACCTTCAGCGATTCACAAGCAGAACGATCGCAGAAAAGATCATTCCCCAAAATACCAACACGCCTGCCAATCCCATCAACATGAGGATCTGGCTCAAATAACGAAGAGCTGATCGGGCTTGATGCAATCTGTCATTCACCTTTGCCAGCAACAGGATGGCGAGCCCCGAGCAAATGGTGAAGAAGAGGGTGCCGCCGATACTGGCCGTGACAACCCGATCCCCCGCCTTCAACCACCAGGAATAGGAGTGATCCATGAAGCTCACTACTGTCAGCCATTGAATCGCGATAACGATGCCCGCAAGGACCAGTGCGATTTTTGTCTTCATTGAAGATGAGAGGTCAGATTTGAAGCCATTTGCCAGCAGTACTTCTACGGCGGCTTCTGGGTGATTTCAACTGGGCGATCTTCTGTACAAGAGCTTGCCATGTCAGGAAATTCATGAGTTCTCACGAATGCCCGAACGCGATTCGAGACAGCCCCTCTCGCTGACTTTTACATACCGCCGAGATAATGAGCGAGAAGACCGTCAGAACTGCTGATTCCCAAAATATCCATGAGCAATTCAATTTCCATACCGAAATGCTCACGAGCCTCAGTGTCTTCGTACGCTACTGCTTCCAATGAAGGTTGAAATTGCGCCAGCACCCAACGTTTTGATGGGTTTTCCTCGACACCTTCAATCAGACGATCCACTAGACCGTCGAGATTTTTTGCAAGTCGTTCACGCTCCTCGGTCACGTCAGTACCTGGCAGGTGCGCGAGCTTCGCCGCCAGCCGATAGGCTCGCAATTGTTCCGTCACGCCTGCATCCAAGGCAAGCGGTTCATCCATGACTTGTGAGAGAGGATCGTAGGTCATATGGCTTCTTCCGATATGTCGGTTGGGCCGCAGTCCGTTCCGGGCCGATGGTGGGCATCGTGCGCAAGGACAATTCTTGTCACTCGCGGTTGCACAGGACTCCGATTACATCGTTATAGGTACCGATTGGCCAACTCGTGGCGCGCCACCGATAGGTTCCGGGACCGATGAAGCGCATCTCCCATTCACGATATTGCTCTGGAATTCCGGTCAGGTCGGCGTTGTATTTGATGATCAAAACATTTGGGCTGCTGCTGATGATGGTCGCCGAATAGCGCTCCAACTCCTGACCATTCGAGGATTTCCATTTTCTGTCATTCTCGAAGAACAAGGTCCTGAGGTCGCGCGAGGGAGACAATCTCTGGTGCAGATTATCAGGGCTGCAGCCAAATTTCCCTTGAGCACTTTCTGCCCAATTCCCCTTTAGCAAGGTCCAATCAAATCCTTCGGCATGGGCAGTGGAAAGCCCACACAACATGAGAAAAGTCGCGAGATAGCGAACGGGTCGTTGTGTCATCACGGGATAAAAGTGTTAGCTGGTTATTGGTTGGGGCAAGCAGACTATACAGCCACTGAAGCGTGATGCCATTTGAGAAGGTGGATGCGCGCTTCTGGCCGTTTGCAGCCGCTCCATATTGCCAATTCATTTTTTATCCGGCAACTCGATCGCGTCGTCGAACTCATCAAGTATCGTGAGAACCTGACGGTTATTCCGATACTTATTACGCAAGACGCTTAAACGTCGATCTGTTCCTGCGCAATACCTTTTTGTCATTTTCAATAAGAACTCTCGGCGTTCTTTCACTTCCGCATCATCCCCGATATCCCTGGGTTCGCTTCGGAAATGATCACATTGCTTCCTCGTATTAACGAAAGAATGGACTTCGGGCGGGATGTTATGCGCCCAGCCGTTGAGACTCGTAATCGCCGCAAAGAGTATTAATGACGTCTTCAATAAATTCACGCAAAAATCCCTTGATGACGAGGTCAGCTTCTGGCCGGTTGCAGCCGTCCAAAAGCTCAGATTTCACTGGACCCTAGCTAGATTTACGGAGAAACCATCCCCAAGCCTTGCGGTACCAACGAGGCCTTACGATTCCAATATCTGAAACCTCCATGCTAGGTACAATTTTTACCCAACCTGCGGCTGCAGCCCGTCGTTCGAGCTTTTGAAATAGTTCAAGCGTGCTCTCTAGTCTAGCTTTCTGTTGCTCATCCGTGAGGTGCTCGCGCATTTCACGTACTGAGGTTACTAGCGAAGGCAATAAGCCCATCGGAAGCTGAATTTCGTGGCAAGCACCAAAGGTATCAAATGACGCATTAAACCCTTTTGAGAACGACTCAAGCGCGGCGCTCCCGCCACGAACCAACAATGCACCACCAAGCGGAGCGAAATGTTCCGGCACTCCCCAAGCCTGTACCGCCCAATCCGCATCGGCAAGAAAGAGATCTTCAAGCAGGAGCAACGGCACTCGCTCGGAGTTCGCCAGGCATTCCTGTACAACGCTCCACCGAAAAGATTGATTTGCGTCGACGAATTCTTCGGCGTGCTTCCCGTTCCAAGCGAACGAAATTCTTTCACGTCCCGAAGGTGTGTAGTGCTCAATAAATTCGATGATTTCTGACATAAAGGCTCCAATTACTACAAAGGCCGGTATTGGCCGCTTGTAGACATCAAGACATCATATGCCGGTGGCAACTCGCCAATACACATCCGAAGGCAAAGCTTGCCTCAAAAGAAACGCCACGAAAATCTCGGACGAAATGGTGCTGGAGAACCATTCGTCGGAGAGCAGCGCAATTGAACCAGCGCCGAAAACAAGTAAGGTCCCGTCTGGATAATTAATGTTGTTTTGTTTCTGATACGCCCGGTAGTGCATACCTGTAACCGCGTCGCGCCGCTCAATCAGGCATGTAATTCCCCCACCTGCAATTTGAAGATAGTTTCCGTTCTCATCGGTCAGAGATGCGAAAGATGAGGGGCCGTAGCTCCTAAGGCTAAGAATTGCTTTGCGCAGTTGTCTCTCGGAGGGATTTTCTTTGGCAGATTTGTTCTGAATTTCCAGACGCATAGACTTTTCCAGAATTCAAGTTACCTCCTCTCGCCGCAGCAAAGCGATAAGTCTACTTCTGCCGATTGCGGACATATCTTAGTTTTCGAGTCTACAGCGTGACACGTTTTGAGTGAGCGTAACTGAAGTCGCTATCGATGCACCCATCGCGCACATTGAGCGATCCAAGGGAGTCAGTAACTTGATGGTGTATCGAGGAGGGGTTGATACCAGCAACACCTTCCCTACTTCTTTACCATTGCTGTAAAGCACGACATGAGAGGTTCGATTGTCTTCATCACTCCACTCAGAATCCCAGTCATGACGAGAGGCAGATAAGTTACAGTCATTGCCCCTCTTATTCATGCTTACATAGGTATATTCATCTACTCTTCCACCAACTATCTTGATTTCCGCGGTATAGCCAACACCCCTCTTCAAGCTGTGACAAGAGAGTATCCGGGTATCGTCAGCAGCGAAAGAAAGAGAAGACACACACCCAAAAATCAATGGGAAAATTATGAATTTTTCTTTCATTCTTTTTTATCGATCTAATTAATGGAACCAGGGTTAAAGCGATTATCCGCATTAAAAGTGCCGGTTTAGAAGGCCGTCCCGTGTACATACCCTACCGTATTGATGTCCGTTCCTGGCCGAGAGCCGCCAAGCAGAGTCCGACGTCCCCATTGCTGGCGGCGGGGAGAAGCCGCTATTTCCAATCTCCTTTTTCATCTACAAGAATCTGCTTTCCGCGCATGACGATGAGATGCCCCTCATCCTCCACCTGATAGTAGACGTCTTTATTTCTGAACTCATAGCCAATAAACTGGCATGGGGTAACTCCGTCCGCACACCACGAATGCAATGTCTTACCATGAAGGTTTATGCGCATTCCAGTCTTTCGGCTAACTCCCCGATAGGCCACGTCATCACAGACGACAACCCCTTCCTCGCAATGGACCTGAATCTCTATGACATATGATGGCGTAGTCAGTGTGGCCAGGTAATCTGCGTGCGCCACGCTAGAAACCGCAGCCATCAGCAATGGAATATATCGTTTCATAGTTATTACGGCACAATGGTTTTTATACAAGAGCAAGTGTCCTCGGGATTGGGACCGCATGTCCGCAACTGGCCGGTAGCAGACATGGCCGCCTGTAAATATGGACCTACTCGCATATAACGCCAGTAGCGACAATGACCCCATGCGTTGCGGGTCTATCTATCTCAAAGCTGGAAATGCACGGTCTACCATCAGAGAATTCAATCCCAATTCCTCCAGCATATAGACGTGAGACATGAACGTTCCAAGCTTTTCTCCTCGCAAGAACAATTGCGGCTGCCGCCAACTGACTGCTGCAAAGTGACCATGCTCATCATATCTCTCAGTGTCTACACTACGGATTGTTTCCGCAGCATGCGAAATTGCGTACTCGTAGGATTGATGCAAGTTGCTGCACTGAAAAAGTCACGGAGATTCAGGACTGGCAGCAGTCGCCCCCAAAGTGGACACAGGAATTTACTGGTCGTGCTTCGCCAAGAAGTCGTCAATCTCTTGATCGGCAGCTGCCCATTTGGGACCACGCGCTTCATACATGCTCACAAGCCCAAGTAGTTCTATCAAACTTTCTGCCTGAAAACTCATGCCGTCTTTCTCGGCGTACCAGCCGTCATTTCCGGGTGCGGTAACGATGTAAGCCTTCTGGCTGAGGACGAGGTAGGCCGGGACTTCTACGTTTGCAGCCGCGCACAGTAAAGGTTGGGCTTGAGCCATACATATACTCCAATAAGTCCGAGGGCGGGTTGTCTGAGGGTCACCTACGTCCGCTTCTGGCCGATTGCGGACTAGGTGATGGTTCGATCAAGCACTTATTTTTCTTCGCCGAATACGTAGTATTCCTGCATTCCAAGTCCATCTCCTGGTAGCACCCACCAATAAAGCTTCTCTCCCGAGGAAAACTAAGCTTAATGTTTTTGAAGGGCACCAATTAAATTTCTCTCGAACGAGCGTAGCGTTCTACTTCGATTCAGTAGCTTTGTGAATTCTTCGTCTTTAAGAACGTGAAATGTTTTGCCAATCGCCGGTGCGTCACTGGTCATGTCGGAACGGAATCGATACCAATTGTCGTCCGAGAGTCGTAGCCAGAATGTTCCATCGGCTCGTACAAAGACGGACTGAATCTGATCAATGAAGACATTAGAAGTGTAGTGATCAGAATCACTGGGAATGAATCCTTTGGGGAGTGGGGCAGAGAGAGCACACGTAGGAGTTCTTTGCTTCTCAGCCTTGGTCCGAATTTCTATAATTTTGAATGTTCCTCCAGAATATTCGTTCGGGCGAATCAGAAGAGACTTCAGGGCGGCAGCATTCACATAAATTCCGCTAGCAAAAGGATTTGCGCTACATTTTGCACTTCCTCCATCACTTACTAAAATACTCTCCAGAGCTGAAGGTGAAACGCCCAATATCGGAACATCTTCAGCAACACGACCATACCAATGATTTGGCGCTCGCCTGACAAGGCGACGTAATGTTGATAACTCATCTTTTGAGAGCGGACGCGTCATGAACGGCGCTGTAGAATCCGCGTCGCTATCTTCGGAATTCTGTTGGAACCATGAAGGCACTTCGCCCATGAGATAAATTTGCTGGCTAACGATGCCCCACGCGGGTGTCGCCTGTTTATCATCCAGCGTCCATAATCCTGAATTGAGCAACGTCGATGCTGATTCAGGCGATGTGATCCATGAACGCAGTCGATCATATGCCTCTCGTGGAAAGCATTCATGATCGAGAAACTGTTTTGTTTTACTTCGGTGGCATTGCATGGAGAGGCAGGAGCGCGTCTCGGTCAGATAACGCGTCAAGAGTTGGTCGTATCCAAGGCGAAAACGTTGCTCGTCGTCGGTGCCGGAAATGTTTAGCTGCGAGACATAGGGCCTCCATTTCTCCCACATTTCTTTCACAATCTCCTGCAATGCTCGTGCATCGTTTGCTGCACAGACTCTCGTCTCATTCTCGGTCGACGGCGTTACGCAATCGATTTGGAAATCCTTAATGCGTCTCTCGTATCGGCGTTGCAGGCACTCTACATTTTCACCACCACAAGCTGTTAGGGAAACAAGCCATTTGCGCTGTTCCAAGGTAATCGCATTTCGCTCTTCCTTATCACTGACCGTTGACATCATGTATCGATAGGCAGCGTCCATTTTTCCGTCAAGCCGAGCGAGATCTGGTGTATCACAAACCTTTTTCTCAACAGGCTTGTCCGCTTTTTCACACTTGAAGCTTGGATACGACTGAGCGTAGGAACTTTGCACCGTCGACGCCATCGCGAACATCAAGACGAATTGGAAAAGCCATGATAGAACTGTCCTGCAATCATGCAAAGACGCAACGAAAGTGAGATGGCGCACCTGACTCCCCCCATTATTTTTTCTCGAGCAAAGCGGATGTAAATTGAGATTGATCTTGCAGAAAATCAGTTGATGAGGTCTGGCAGGACATCGTGCAACGTTGTCCTGGCTGTCTGCTCCTGGCCGTTTAAAAACGAGAAATCAAACCAGAATGAACAATATCAGTCGGGAACATAATCCTTCTTGCACATTGCATAGGTTTCACGCAAGGTGATGCAAGAATGCCGCAATTGGGATACAAGCATCGCAGAGACTCGCCATTCCATTTCACGCCTATGATCCACATAAGAGGAAGCTCTACGCTCTCGCTCTTGCTCTGACATGTTTTGCAACGTTTGCAGATAGGCCGTGTGAGCTTCGAGTAGCAACGACTCACAATTCTCAAGCACCTTCTTGACGGCGTCATCAACCGACAATGCTGTGTTCCAGACTGCCGTGGACATCTTTTTACCCGCACATGCTGAATATGCTCTTTCAGCGCTGGCAAAAGCAAAGTCAGCAGGCCCTTTGGGCGCTTGGGCCAAGGCGATGCCGGCAAAAAATTGCGACGATAAAGCTATCAATATTACGGAAACGGAAATTCTGACCATTTGGATGAGTCGATAGATAGGCAGGATTGGTCGGTGGCGTTGGAAGTCCGTTTCGGGTCGAAAGCGGCCATTTTCTAAACAATTTGCTGACGATACTCTCTACTGGATATCGATACCGAGTTTCCATCAGGATCTTTCGCGTTGGCGAACTGATACCCATTTGCCTGGTGGGTACTGCCAAAAAGCAGACCTTTCTTCGCAGATTCTTCCTTGAATTTTTCAACATCGTAAACACTGAATACCAGCTTGACTACCGCCTGCCCAAATCTTAGAGATCTGGCCGCCTGATGAATCAGAAGATTGATGCCGGCATCTGGCGCACTCAATTCGATGAGGCCTTCACGTACCTCACCGGTTGTCTTGAATCCAAAATGATCTTTGTAGAATGCACTGGTGACGGCGGGATTGCGGGCATATATCAAAAGCGTATTGAATGATGCAGTCATGGTTTCTCAAGAAGGGATAAAGAAGCTCGCATTGTTGGCCAGGGTATTCAGACGCCGACTTGAACAACAAAAGCTATTTTTCAGCCAGACTTCAATTCATCGCGGACGACTGCTGCTGACAGATAACGGACTCACGTACCTGAGAGAATCAAGGTACGGAGTATTGGAAGCAACTCGCGATAGTCTGACAAATAGCCGTCATTTTGCATATGTCTCGACGCTCGCGCAGAGGCGAATAGTTCATTGCGCACATCAGTCAATGTTGCCCGCTTGCGCTCCTTCGCAGCCCTCATGCTGGCGGAAAGTGAGCCGTAATCTTCGTACCCATTTAAGGACATTACAAAGGCAAATACGTCCTGTGGATCAGTTGGATCAGGAAGACTTTCAATGGTAAGTGGAGTCATAGTCCTGACGTGCCTTGAGTTGACAGCTTCTGGCCGGTTGCGGACTTCGCTGACTTAATTTACCGCTCCTTAAACCTGCTCCAAAGACACTTCCACGCTGCTCGGATCCTGACTTCTCAGCCAATGGAAAACCTCACTTTGACTGATCGACTCCCGAAACGAAGCGATCTCCGATCTCTGTGAGCACCATTGATTGCCTTCGCCCAGTTCGCTGGTCGCCAGACTGTGCTCAAATTTCAACGTGATATGCAGTTGCCGCATGCTATCCGTCTGCGCATCCACATCATCCAGATCGTCGATCGTCTGTCTGGTCAAATCAATTTCAAAGGCTTTTCCCCTTCCCCAATCATATGTTCCCCATTGAAACAGCAGCATGTCGCCGCCGGTCTCTGCTGTCGCTTCAATTCGGGATTGCTCATATTGAGAAAATACCCATTCAAAGAGCTCACTATATCTTCCTTCAAGAAAACAAGATGATGAGTTGATTTGGGATTCGAAATCTTCAAGCGTCATTTTGATTGATCACTGAATTGATTTGATAAACCTGATGTTGATTGCGCTTCATTATCTTCCTGATTTTGTATCAGCTTCAACCATGCAAGCGCACCGGGCACCCGCTGGAAAGAACGCGCTTGCTGTGAACGGATACCCATTTTGCTGGTGGAGACTACCGCAATCCAGACCTCTTCCCGCAGGTTCTTCCTTGAATTCATACGCCAGCTTCAGATGCAATCTTGTTGGGAGCAGCGACATCTATTTGCTCTCGCCAAGCGGCTCGCACCTGCCTTGCTGAAACCATTGGGCCACGAAGTCGACAACAACGCGAACCTTGCGCGGCAATGGCCGTTGGTCAGGAAAAATGAGGTAGGCCGGGGTGGATGGCAGCCTGTAGTCCGGTAGCACCCGCACCAGTTCACCGGCCGCCACCTCCTCCCGCACCAAGAAAGAAGGCAGCCTGGCGAAGCCGCCGCCATGCAGCGTCATGCGCTTGATCAGCGAAAAGTTGTTGACGCGCAGCCAGTGCCGAACGTCCACCACCGACTGCTCTGCATCGTGCAAGAAGAGCCACTGTTCGTCGTCCTTGAAATGGCAGTTGCTCAGGCACGGGAGCGATGCCAGATCCCGAGGGTGAGCAGGCGTGCCGTATCGCTGCAGAGCGGCGGGCGATGCCAGCACCCAGTCATGAAGCATCAGCAACGGCTTGGCAATCAATCGGGGATCCAGGGTGTTGGACAAGCGCACGGCCAGGTCAATGCCATCTGTCACAAGGTCGCGTGCGCGGGTGTTCAGGTCCATTTCCACCTCCAGCTCAGGATAGGCCTCGTGCAACGCGAGCAGCGGCTCGGTCATCAATTCCATTCCAAAAGTGGTCGGCACGCTCATGCGGATCTTCCCTCGCACTTCGGTGCGCAAATTCGACATGGCGCGTTCTGCATCATGGAGCGCCTCCCGCAGGCGCTTGCAATGCTCCAGATAGATCGCACCGGTCTGGGTGATCTGAAGAAACCGCGTCGTGCGGTGGACCAGCTTGGTCCCGAGCGCTCTCTCCAGGGTCGCAACCCTTTTGCTCATGTAGGCCTTGGAACACCCCATACGTTGCGCCGCTTGCGTAAAGCTGCCGCATTCCACGACGCAAAGAAAAGCCATGGCCAGCTCAAAATGGCCTTCGATCGTTTCCAATAGATTAACCCCAAGTCAACTCGACGTTACTCTACAGCAAGATTTTTCTAAAGTACATTGAGTCACGTGCAGCAACTGCACAGCGAACAAACCCGCTGGCGAAGTCCAGAGATATCTCAAGGATAAATCGTGATCTCACTATTTACTGATGCAACCCGACGCTTGCTCCCGACAAGGGCGGGCTGGTGCCCCTGGATGGCTACGGCCGCCGTGGCATTGGCCGTGGCTGTCGGCCCGGCTCAAGCTGGCAAGCTCGGGGTCTACACCTCAGATGCCAAAGGCTTCGATACCCATACCTTCTATTACGACGATGGCCAGGAAGTGGTGCTCATTGACACCCAGTTCCAGCCCGAACTGACTCAGGCGATGGTGCGTCAGATCCAGCGCGAGACGAAGTCGCCCATCACCCGCGTGATCGTCACGCACCCCAACCCCGACAAGTTCAACGGGCTGTCCTGGTTGCATCAGCAAGGTGTCAAGTCAGTCAGCAGCGTTGGCGTGGCTGAAGCAATGCCAGCCGTGCATCGCTACAAGAAGGCCTTCTGGACGCAGACGATGAAGACATTCACCCCGGACAGCTATCCTGCCTACGCCGATATTGAGCAACCCTTCGCCGGATCTCAAACCACGCTGAAGCTCAAATCGGGTGAGACCCTGACGCTCTTTGCATTGCGCAATTCAGGCGTGGCCACGCAGCAGGTGGTGGTGCGTATCGATGAAACCGGTGACCTGCTCGTGGGTGATCTGGTGCATCACAAAGCGCATGCGTGGCTGGAAGGCGGCCTCGTCAAGGGTCAAGCCACGCCCTGCATCGATTGCTGGGTCGCCGCGCTGGACGAACTGCCTGCCCTGTCTGCGGGCCATCCGCAGGCCAAGGTTTTCGGGGGACGCGGTGAGTTCGCGCGCGTAGCCGAGGCGGTGCGAGCGCAACAGGATTACCTGCGGCGCAGCCAGCAGTTGGTGCGCAATTACGTGGTCGGTCTTGGCCCGCGCAAGCTTGAGTTGAGCGATGCCAAGACCGCCCAAGCGCACTATGTGGAGCTTGAAAAGCAAATTGCCCAGACCTTCCCCGACTACAAATTGCCCTACATGGTGCGCTACTCAATCTACGGACTGGCGCAGGCGGAATACGCCAACATCGTTACCCCCGTCTCTACTGGCGCCCGCGCTCCCCAGGTGCTGCTTGAGCACGTCTTTTCTCACGATGCCGACAAGACCTGGTCCCGCCTGGCGCGCTTTTGCAGCATCGCCGAGTGGCAGTCGCTGGTGGCAGGGTGCGTGGTGGACGAACGTCGTGATGGCCTCTACCGCACCGTAGTCATGCGTGATGACACCGCCTATGTGGAGCGGCTTGAACGGTTCTCCAACCAAGAACGGAAGTTGGGCTATTCGATGATCAGCGGCCCGCTGCCGGTGAAAAACTACGTCGCGGAATTGCAGGTTGTTCCCCTCGATGCCAAGCGCTCACGATTGGTATGGCAAGCGTGGTACGACGCGCCGAGCAGCAACGTCGAGGCTGGCACCGTGAAGAATGATCTCACGGCACTGTTTCGCAACGGCATCCAGGGCATGGAGCGGGTCCTGGCCGCGGCCCAATAAATAATCGCGTTCGCCTGCAAAGGCGCAATCTATCTCAACATCAATGAACTGAAGAGGCTTACATGATCGTCGTTACAGGTGCATCCGGAAACGTGGGCAAGCACGTCGTCTCCCTACTCGCTGGCGCAGGCCACCCCGTGCGAGCACTCAGCCGCAGCCCCGACAAGGCGGCAGCCTGCACGGGCGTCGAATGGATCGAGGCCGACTTCGAGCGACCCGATACCTTGGTCCGTGCGCTGCGTGGAAGCACACGCATGGTGTTGATTTCTCCGGCGCATCCGCAGATGCGCCAGCACCAGATCGCCGCCGCCGATGTTGCGCGCTCGGCGGGTGTGAGGCGCATTGCCAAGCTGTCAGGCCTGGGAGCCGGTCCCGACGCGCCGATACGGCTGCCACAGGAACACTACGCCATTGAACAGCACATCGCTCATAGCGGGCTGATCCACAGCTTCGTACGCCCGAATCTCTTCATGCAGGTACTCCTGGGCAGCGCGGGCAGCATCGCAAGCGAAGACGCGATCTATGCTCCGGCCGGAGACGGCGCCATCTCCTTCATCGATGCCCGTGATGTGGCCGAAGTGCTTGTCCGTGAGGTCCTCCGCGACGACCTCGCTTCGTCCGTGCGTGAAATCACCGGCCCTGAGGCACTCAGTTACGCACAGGTGAGCAAGGTGATTGGTCAAGCGCGGGACAAAAACGTGCACTACGTGAACGTCGAGCCCGAGGCCGCACGCAGCGGGATGCTGTCGGCCGGCATGGATCCATGGCTGGTCGAGGCCTTTCTCGAGCTCTTCGCGGTCTACCGCGCCGGCCATGGCTGTGCCGTGTTATCGGCAGAGGTTGAGGCAGTGCTGGGGCGACCGGCACGGCCGCTGTCTCAGTTTGCACTAGAGCATTTGAGCGCCTTCCAATAAACCGCCGCTCCCAGCAAGCCCGCCATCGGCTATCGCTGCTGTCTTTATCCATTCCTGGTGCGCGCGGCATCTCCCCGCGAAGATCGCGCCACCAGGCAGTTGATTTGTATTGAAAAAAACATCATGGAAAAACTGCAATCAGTCCTTATTGTCGGAGATCGTTTTGCTGAGTTCGGGGCCTTGAACGGTGCCATCACCGTGTCTCGATTATCGGGCAGGTACACATATGAATGGATCTCTCAATAAGCCCGCGGCACACAAGCTTGCAATGAGGTCGAACGTCGAGGGCCGTCACCGCGTGAGCGCGCTACTGTTTGAGGCACGCAGGTGGAACACATGGTACCGGACTTGCCGGCGGCGAACTTGGACCTGCCCGGTTCGGCCTTGTCGGATTCTGGTCAATTGCGGGCATCGGGGCAGCGGCCAAATCACCTGCAGATTCGTCGCTTTCCTCTCTCAATCTCTTTCGCGATTCTCCAATCCGGCGGCCAAGCGCTTTGAGCGTATTTCAGCACGGCTGTTGATGATGTACTGCTTCAAACTGACCAGCCCGGAGCGAGTCTGCTCCCAAGCGTCACGATAGGTATCCTTGGACACGTAGTCATTGGGGTAGGACGCATCCCAATCAAGGGCTGCGTCGATGGATTGAACCCACGCAGTCGGTGCACCACCAGCCCATTCGTTAATCATCTGCCCAACGCCAGATTGCAGCGATGCAAGCAGTGAGCTTTCTTCGGAAGACTCAAGGTTCCTGGCTTTCAGATAGAACCGATATCGAATTCCACCAATGTAGAACCATTGCACCGCCTCATCTTTCCTTCCTTCTTTGAACAAGCGTGCTGCATAGGCGATATAGGCGGACGGATGAGACTTGGGCAGCTCTGAGATGACTTGCCCATCTGGTTTCGAGAACACGTCATCTGTTGAAAGCTGAGCTTGCGCAATGGCTGTACTCAACATCAGTGTGAACCCGATGAGGAATTTGATGAAGGTTGGCATTGATGGAAGATGAGTCATCTGACGGATTGAATTTTGTACCAAGACTGATACGCGGTCCGCGGCATGGACGTAGAAGCTGTCAGGAAATGCGGGAGCACGACAGAGGCAAAGAGAGGAGCTTTCCATTCATTTTTTCATTGGAACTCTCCTTGTCTTATTGAGACGTGGATGATGATTTCGATTGCCCTTTCATCTCCAATTTTCGCTGAACCTGGGCTTTGCGGCCCAGGCCTTCGCACCCTTCATGAAAACATGGCGCTACGCACCGTACCCGCCTGAAATTCCTGCGACGGGTAATAGCGGATGCACTCTTGAAACGATGGTCCCGCCACTCATACCGCGTCGCTGGTGCGGGCGCACTGCTCAGGCGTAGAGGTGGAACCCGAAGTAGCCTCCAGGCTGGAAAAATGCTCATCCAGCGTATAGTTTTTACCGTCGACGAACAGCCGCATGGCAGCGCGGCAGCAATAGCCAAAGCGCTTCTGGCGAGGGATGTTCTTTTGATTTCGGAGGCAATTTCAGAAGGGCTGCTGCTGTCGCGATGTGGGCCACTCGACGTGTCATTACCAGCTCACTTTTCCACGTTGTCCTTCGGCTTGGGCGTCGATATCAATACGGTGGCTTTTGTGGCTTCCCGCAACGCAGTCAAAAATGCAGGATCAGTCAAAGGCCGCCCGTGCTGAATCTGTCCATGCTCCATATCGATCAGTTTCGCGATGATGAGGCCAGCAATGGCTCCCCCCACCGCACCTGTGCCAGCGGCTTGGCCGTAACTCATCTTGCCGCTTCCAGCCATCGAACGACCGGCAATACCACCCGCTGCACCTCCCGCCGCACCGGCGACGGCAAACGCCACGGCATTCACATCGCCCGGTTTTGCCCCTGGAAGGAGTACGGCATTTGCACAGTTGGCGTGATCAAGCGGAGCTGCCGCCTGGTCGGTGCGAGAACCAACATAGAAATACAAATGCGGAGCAAGCGCCGTATCACGCGGCAGCCAGATTCCGCCGTCAACGTGCGCTGGTGGAGTCCTCTTGGCAATGGAATCGTCACCGTCGCCATCTTTGTCGCGAATGATGGTGATTCCGCTTGGCGGAGCACGATAGTAAATGCCCTGTGCGTCTTCCCGCTCGGATAAATAGGGGCCGGACGCCAAGGTATAAATCCAGGGAATGTTCAAGAGGCCCAATTTTTCATGCGCTTCCATGGCTGGCGCAATCTCGATGCAGGTCATGCGCGCAGGCTTCTTCAGACTCTCAGGCGCAATCGAGGTGCAGCCCGCTAAAATCATCGGCAGGACAAATATGTAGAAAAGGTAAGGGGATCTTATTTTCATGACGAAGAATCTGCAAAGGAGATAGGTGCCCTTCACGCACGCTGTGTCATTTTTTTTTAGGGCTGGACAGATATTTGCATTGTTCACTGACAAATTACTGACAACTTACTTACGGTGCAGGACCACAGCATTGGGCCGTTGATTGCTGCTTCTGATCGATAGCATTCCATCCCCTCGATCTGAAACCAAGGGGTCGCTACATCTTCCCACCCACCGGCGAAATCCTTATCGGCATTTGGAAATTCGCCAGCCCTGCATTGGCCTAGCGAACTGGCTCGATCCGGCCGTCGCTCCAGACACGAATGAATGTCGTAGTCAATGCATAGGGTTGCTCACGAAAGTCTTCCTCGACGCGCTGTCTTGCGAAAAGCTGGAATTTTTTGCTGTTCTTTGAGCTCCACATCACCAGAAAGTCCCGATTGGGAATCATTGCGTAGAAAGGATCTCCCAGAAATTGGGCTGCGGCTTGCCTGACGCCGGGATCAAAAATGCGAACGGCGTCGTATCCATCCTTTTCCTCTACCGCCAGAAATCGGTCAGGATCGCCGCTGCCCTGGAGCTTTATGTTCTGACTATTCAGGGCCACATTTCTAATGGCTGCCTCAAAAAGTGCATCGTCTCCCACTTTCCAATGGCTGATATCAGTTCGCCTAACATAGGAATATCCACGCTCCTGCTTCAAGACGACGGCCAGCTTGACGTCCGGGAGGAAGTCTCGCATGACGAGCGCCTGATCTCCTCTGCCATTGCGAAGATAGTCAGTCGGGAGGAATTGCAGAAAGACCTGATCCTTGACTTCTGGCCATGGACGAGACGGCTTGGGATCGCGTTCTTTCATCAGCGACATCATCACCGCAAAATGTTCTCGCATCGCATCGGCTCTCTCCTGGGATGTCAATGGCTTGGGAGACAGGCAAAGTTTTGAGCGTAAATGTTGCAGGCCGAATTCGACCTCTCCCATGAGAACCATGTCGATTCTTGAGCCCTTTGAAAAGCTGTTCTTGGGGTACTCCTTTTTCAATAATTCCAGTGCTTCGTTTTGAAGTTGTTCAGCAGTGATGGTGCACGCCATGGTCGTCTGCCAGCAAAGCAGTGCGAGTAAAAACGCCATGCTCCGGAAAAATATTTTCATTTCTCACCTTAATAGGTCTTGGCATATTCTTGCAGTTCCTTGATGCGAGTTGCCGCACGGTCTTGCATACAGCTGATGAACATGACGTTCCGGATGCTGCCATCAATCCAGCGCTGGTATACCGCATTGCAATCCGCCTCGCGGAATTTGATCCAGGCACGCTGGGCCTCCACCAGCGTTTTCTTTTCGTCGCCCTCAAGCGGCTTGACGATGCCCTGATAAACCCGGTTCAGCTTGTCTTCGACTTTCTTTTGCTCGTTTGCCGCGCATTCATTGATGTCCGGGGTGGTGATGGCATTTGAACAGTCGAGCGCATAGCTGTGGCCGGCATAGCCGATCAGTAGCAAGCAGAAAAGCAATCGCTTCATTGTTATTTTTCCTTTTGTTGTCAATTGAGTGATCCGGGCTGTCTGTGATGATTCAAGGTCGATTTGAGTCTTCGCCAAATACTGAAAGTCTTGCTGGCCAACACATGTTTTTGGAACACCCATTGTAGCCGTCCCGTTCGGACGGTGTCGTCCATACATGCTCATTGCCGGCAGAGGCGGCTCCTGCCGCGCGACACTCCACAATCTTGCAACGGTCGCCGACTCAAATGCTGTTTTCGCAAAAATGAATTGCCGTGCTGGCGGATTGTTGTCGGGAAGGTGCGCTCCTATCATTTTCCCTGTCGAGTTCGACTCAATCCCAACATTTCCTCCAGAGGCCAATCATGAGTACAGCAAAAAAAGTCGCCATCGTCACCGGCGCATCGCAAGGCATCGGCGCCGAAATCGTCAAGGCCTATCGCCAGCTCGGTTATCGCGTGCTGGCCACTTCGCGTTCCATCAAGCCATCCGATGACGCCGACGTCGTCACCGTGGCCGGCGACATCGGCGACCGCGCCACCGCACAGCGCGTGGTTGCCGAAGCCCTCGCCCGCTTCGGCCGTGTCGATACGCTGGTCAACAACGCCGGCATCTACATCGGCAAACCCTTTACCGAAAATACCGTGGAAGACTACAACGCCATCATGAACGTGAACATGGCCGGCTTCTTCCACATCACCCAGCTGGCCCTGGCCGAGATCGAGAAGCAGGACGGCGGCCATGTCGTCACCGTCACCGGCAGCATCGACAATGGCATGAGCGGCGGCGTCTATACCGGATTGGCCGGGCTGACCAAGGGCGGACTCAACGCGGCCACCCGTGCACTGGCCATCGAGTATGCAGAAAAGCGTATCCGCTTCAACGCCGTCGCACCCGGCGTCATCAGGACGCCGATGCATGCAGAAGAAAATCTCCAGTTCTTCGGCAAATACCATCCGCTGGGCCGCATTGGCGAAGCCAGCGAAGTGGCCAGCGCCATCACCTTCCTGGAAACCGCCGAATTCATTACGGGTGAAATCATCCACGTGGACGGCGGCCAGCACGCGGGCCGCTAAGCGCCCATCCGCGTCAAGGGCCCGTGTCAGACGCGTGGCCCGATATCACGCCATGGCGCTGCCGGAGCGTTTTCATCGCCATCGACATGCCCCGTTTTTCAAAAAGGAATCCGTCAAATGAACACCGCACACGTCACCGATTATTTCAAGGCCTTGGCCAACAAGGATGCGCAGGGAATCATTGCGCACCTGTCCGACGACATCGTCCTGCACGGACCGATCTTCCCCGAACCCACGCTGGGCAAAGAAGCCGTGGTACAGATCCTGAGCGGCTTCCTGGCGACCATCGACACGCTTGAAGTGAACCTGAGCTTCGCCTCGGAGCGCGATGTCGCCGTGTTCTTCAGCTTCACGTGCAAGGGAATCACCGTCAAGGGCAACGAGCATCTCCACCTCGATGAGAATGGCCTCATCGATCATATCGAGGTGGCGTGGCGTCCGCTGCCCGATGCGGTCCTGATCCAGGAGATCTTCGCCGCCAAGCTGGGCTTCCCAGCGATGCGCCTGGTCCCGGCAGTCTGACCATCATGGATCACGCAAGCTTGCTGTCGAACGCAGCTGCGCTGCCCGGCGCACAGGATGTCTCGCCTTCGTTCGAACGATATACGAATGAGGTCCTGCTGGGCGATCTGTGGAAGCGTCCGCACCTCTCGGTACGTGACCGCAGCGTCATCACCCTCGCGGTCCTGATCGCGCGCAACCAGAGCGCAGACATGCCGTTCTACCTCAACGTTGCGCTCGATCACGGTGTGACCCCTGGTGAAATCTCGGCCATGGTGGCGCATCTGGCCTTCTATTCCGGCTGGGCCAATGCGATGGCGGCAGTCGATGTGGTGCGCGCGGTCTTCCATCGGCGCGGCATGGATGCAACGCCGTTTGCGTCCATCGATGCCGGACCGCATCCGGTCGATGAACAGCTCGAACAGCGGCGCCATGCTGCGGCCATGCACAAGTTCGGACAAGTCGCGCCCGGCCTGGTGCAGCTCACCAGCGAAGTCCTGTTTCAGGATGTATGGCGCAGCCCGGAGCTGTCGCTGCGCGACCGTTGCCTCATCACCATCTGCTCGGTCATTGCCACCGCCCAGACAGCGCAGCTGGCTTTCTATGTCAATCGAGCGCTGGATCACTGCGTGAGCCGGGCGGAGCTGTCGGAGCTGCTCACGCACATTGCATTCTATTCAGGCTGGTCAAGTGCCTATACAGCGCTGGCAGTCGTAAAGGATGTGTTTGAAAGCCGGCCTGACTGACGGCGCGCACCAGCATTGCGCCACTGGCCAATCGCATTCCATTCATTCCCAGAAAGGCAGATCATGAACACAACACAAAAGGTCGCCATCGTGACCGGCGCATCGCAAGGCATCGGCGCTGAAATCGTCAAGGCCTATCGCAAGCTCGGCTATCGCGTGCTGGCCACTTCGCGCTCGATCAAGCCGTCCGATGACGCTGGCGTCATGACGGTGGCCGGCGACATCGGTGAGCGCGCCACCGCACAGCGCGTGGTGGAGCAAGCCCTTGCAAGCTTCGGCCGTGTCGATACGCTGGTCAACAACGCCGGCATCTACATCGGCAAGCCCTTTACCGAAAATACCCTGGAGGACTACAACGCCATCATGAACGTCAACATGGCCGGTTTCTTCCACATCACCCAGCTGGCCCTGGCCGAGATCGAGAAGCAGGACGGTGGCCATGTCGTCACCGTGACCGGCAGCATCGACAACGGCATCAAAGGCGCTTACTCAGGATTGGCTGCACTGACCAAAGGCGGACTCAATGCGGCCACGCGGGCCTTGGCAATCGAATATGCAGAAAAGCGCATTCGCTTCAATGCGGTGGCACCGGGAGCCACCAGCACGCCCATGCAAGCGGGGAAAGATCACGCCATGCTGGGGCGCTTCCATCCGCTGGGCCGCATCGGTGAAGCGAGCGAAGTGGCCGACGCCATTATGTTTCTGGAGGCGGCAGGTTTCATCACCGGCGAAGTTGTGCACGTGGACGGTGGCCGGCACGCAGGGCGCTGACGCCCTGGTCGGCAAGGTGGTGCAGAGATCCAGAAACCTGCGATAGTTGCAAATCCGAACTAAGCAGCGGGAAACATGCGGTCCCAATAGGGCGGCGATCCGATTGCATCGACGAGGAAGGCGGAGACCTCGCGTACCTTTTGCGAGCGCAGCCGATTTTCCGGCGAGAGAATCTGGATGTAGTGCGGGTCGGCATAAGCCGATATCTCCCAGTCCTCCAGCAGCGCCACCAGCCGTCCTTCGGTGAAACTGGCCGGCGAATAAAGCCATGTCGGCATCAGCACGATGCCACGTCCGGCCAGTGCAGCGTTGATGAGCACTTCGGAATTGTTGCTGCGTAACGGGCCGCCCACGACCAGGGGTTCGAATGCTTCGTTGGAAGCGCGCCTGAAATGCCATCGCTGCGGTTCCCTCAGGCCTTTGTAGAGCAAGCAATTGTGCTGCAGGAGATCCTCCGGCGTTTGCGGCGTGCCGCGCTCCTGCAGATACTGCGGACTTGCGGCCAGCACGTAGTGCAGGGAACAAACGGTCTTGCCGATCAAGCCGGAGTCGACCAGGCCGCCCACGCGGATGGTCACGTCGGCGCCTTCCAGCACCGGATCGATGAAGGTATTGGTCAGCGTCAGTTCGACCAGCAGATCCGGATACTTGTCTTGCAACTGGTTGACGAGGTGAGAGATATGCAACCTGCCCAGCGAATCGGGCGCGTTGATCTTGAGCAGCCCGCGGATGCCTTTGTTTGTGTCCTCGAACTGGTCCGATGCTGCATCCAGGAGTTCTACCGCCGGCCGTACGTTGGCATAGTAACGCTGCCCCTGTTCGGTAAGACGCACGGCGCGCGTGCTGCGGTAGAAAAGCTGTTGGCCGAGTTCCGTCTCCAGCGAGGAGATGGCACGCGATACCGACGAGGCCGGCACTTCGAAATGACGTGCCGTCGCCAGGAAGCTGCCGGTGGTGGCGACCATCATGAAATAGCGTAAGGTCTGGACGTGCATGCTGGCCCCTGTGAATGATTCCCGGATTCTAACTGCTGTCGGTCATATGGGCGTCCTCTGTCTGAGGCTCGATAGACCAGCCACGTACGCAGAGATGGCTACGTAGTCAGGGAGTATTCTCCATAATCTTCCTCGCAATCTCATGATCAGTCATCCCCGCAAGGCAACGTCCGACTGTTCGAATTCCCTGCGCAGACGTACTGTGGTGTTGTTTGCCGCCACCTTGGGCTACTACGAGCACAACTCGAATACCTTTTTCGTTTGCCCGATCAGCGAACTCCTGCTGAGAGACGAAACTTACCGCCTCATCCCTGGGATCGGCCAGCATGAATACACGACGCCTGCTATCGACGGCCACCCGATCAAGATAGTCCAAAGAGTCATAGAGCTGACGGTAAGGCAGGCCGGTAGTATCCTGCCCGCTTCGTACCCACTGGGTACTGCTGCTTGTCCTCAAACGGGTCTTCAGTGAGACTGTGCCACTGGATATCACTACGCAGTCCAGATCGGACCGACCGCTGGTCAACAAGGCTCCCACGAGACCACCGCCTCCGCTTTGTCCCACCACGCTGATGCGCTCATAGCCGAGATCGGCTTTGATGGCATCCACAGCCGCATTGACGATGGCCGCTTCCCTCATTGAATGCCGATAAAGCGTGGTATTGCCGGTACTCCCATACATGCCGGGGCGCCCCACCAAAATATAAGGCACGCCATTGACCGCGGCATGACGGTTTGCAAGAACGACTTGTGCCCGATAGTTATTGGCGCCATAACCAGGATTGGTCCTTTCGTTTCCGGCGCCCGCTTCAAGAACGATATCGCCCCAAAAATACAGAATCGCGGTCTTTCCACCGATTGCATTATCACTTGGAAAATAGCGTACACATTCCTCAGTGGTCGAGATGCTGTCGCTGAACACGCCCTTGTCTGTCCACTTTGCCGTGACCCAGACAGCGTTGGGTGTCGCGTCACATTCCGCTTTGGACTTTCCGGGCGTGCCGGATGTGATGAATTTCGGAGGAAAGATTTCGTCGTAACCGGACGGCATAATCTGGGGTTGCCCGGAAAATGCCGGAGTGCACATTGCCGCAACTGCGACTGAAAACAGGGTCTTTGCGCTCAGCACAGGTTGCATAGGCGAGTTCCTCCTGGAAAGCAAATCATCTCGGCACACCTTGCGCTCGCGCTTTTCTCGCCAGCTCGTCCATGTTCGGATTGTCGTTGGCCATCCCGCTGTAGGTGCCTGCGATGTAGCTGGTAGGCAGCCCCAGCATGCAATCCTCAACCACCCGGTTGCCGATGCTGTAGGTCTGGTGATGCGCAGGCCCCGTCCCACGCACGATCAACTGAGTGATCGGCAAGCCCGCTTTCAGGGCCGCCTGGACATAGTGTTCCTGTGATCCAAAGCTCACATCACTATCGTCCCTGTCGCTGGTCACGAACATGCGAAAGCCCGGCCTGGGATGCACGCGCCCGAGCTGCTCAATCGGGTCCCAGATGTCGGCCACGGACTTGCCGGTGTAGTCACTGAACCGTCCTGCGGTGGCCACCCGATATTTGACGGCGGTCACCCCTGATGAGGACACGGCGCACAAAACGTCCTGGCGCTCGGCGATCAAGGCAGCCACCAGGCCACCGCCGCCTGACTGGCCGACCAGGCCAAAGTCTTCGATGCCATATTGCGCCTTGATCTTGTCCAGGGCGGCGTTCATCACCAGGGTCTCGTATCGGGTTCGCCTCAGATTCTGGTTGCCGCTGCTGCCGTCGGTCCCCGGGCGTGCCAGGATCAGGTAGGGAGTACCCCCTCGCCGTTGTTCCTGGTCGGCCCTTTCAATACGCTTGCGCGGGGTGCCTGCCTGATAGGTGGGGCTGACGCCCTTGGTGGAAAGCACATCTCCCGCCATGAAGACAATGGCGCTACGTACCGCCCCGGTGCGGAAATCCTTGGAGGGGAAATAGCGAATGCATTCCTGAAAGCC
>Ga0187843_10000706_pt1 | contig 22761 bp, 24 predicted proteins | sample SpaLakP09_SKY_43_FD_134516 | JGI IMG/M metagenome (GOLD analysis project Ga0187843, IMG submission 134516) | Oligotrophic lake water microbial communities from Sparkling Lake, Wisconsin, USA - SP09_SKY_43 | ecosystem: Environmental > Aquatic > Freshwater > Lake | place: USA: Sparkling Lake...
CGCGTCTTCAAAGGCCTCGAAGCCGCATTCGTAGGGGGAGTTCTTGGCCGCATCGGGCCGATTCGGGCCGAGCAGCGCGCCGAGCACCTGGGGAGCGATCCCGACCACCGTGCCGACCAAAATGAAGAGGATGACGGGCAGGTATTGATCGAGATTCATCTGGGCTTTCTCGGGTCGACTTCAGTGTCTTCGTCAACGTGGCACGCAAGGAGCGGGCCACAAAAGCAAACAGGCGCGCCACCAGCGAATCGAAAGGAACTCGCTCGCGGATCGCGCCCGCCTCAAACCGTGCTTTGACCAACCCGTGCCGGGCGATCTCAGCGACAGGTCGCTTTGGCTGACTCCCGCTTCAAGACCAGCGGGAATCCTAGCCGATGTTCTGGTGCCGTCGGCGAGACTCGAACTCGCACAGCTTTCGCCACTACCCCCTCAAGATAGCGTGTCTACCAATTTCACCACGACGGCAGGTATTCAAATATGCCTGGCAACTAGCGAGGGTTTGCTTGCCAGACAGCCTCGCATTCTATACCGAAAAGTTGGAGCTTCCCGGTAAGGAGGCGAGGGTTTTAGTCGGGATTCAGTTCGCTGCAGACGAAGCCGCGACCGAGGCTGGCGCAGCGGGTGCCACGATGGCGCCCGGGATGGCTGCAGCACCCGAAGCGGCCTGGGCCGGCGCGACCACGGGCGCGCGATCCAGCGCGCTATCGCCGCCGGACGTGGTCGTGCGACCGTTGGACAAGAAGGCCAGGCCCAGCGTGCAACCGAAGAACAGCGTCGCCGCAACAGCTGTGGTGCGCGAGAGGAAATTGGCGCTGCCGGTGGCACCAAAGAGGCTGCCCGAGGCCCCACTGCCGAACGAGGCCCCCATGTCGGCACCCTTGCCGTGCTGCACCAGCACCAAACCGATGATCGCCAGGGCAGACAGCAACTGAACGATCAACACCAAATTTGCAAAGAACTGCATTCCAAACACTCCATCAAAACTCTTGTGACGCGCTCCGTCATGGCGCGCGCCGGGAAAACTCAGTGGGCAGCCGCCCGGCAGATGGCAGCGAAATCGGCCACCTTCAAGGACGCGCCACCAATCAGGCCGCCATCGATGTCTGCTTGAGCGAACAATTCAACCGCGTTGTCGGCCTTGACGCTGCCGCCGTAGAGGATGCGCATGACGCCGGAACGGTCCGTCGCCGCGTGCAACTGGGCGCGCAGCACGGCATGCACCGCCTGCGCTTCGCCGGGCGAGGCGGTCAGGCCGGTGCCGATGGCCCAGACAGGCTCGTAGGCGACGACCATCTCGCCGCAGCAATGGCCCAGCGTGTGAATGACTGCAGCGAGCTGGCGCTTGACGACGGCTTCGGTCTGGCCGGCTTCGCGCTCGGCGCGAGTCTCGCCGACACAAACGATGGGCGTCACGCCATGGGCCAGTGCGGCCTTGGCCTTGTCGGCAACGAGCTGATCGCTCTCCGTGTGATAGGCGCGGCGCTCAGAGTGACCAACGATGACGTAGCGGCAGCCTACGTCGGCCAGCATCGCGCTCGAGATCTCGCCGGTGTAGGCGCCCTGCTCGTGCGAGGAGCAGTCCTGCGCGCCGTAAACGATGGCGTTGCCGGTCAGCGCCAGCGCCGTCTCGGCGATGTAGACGGAAGGCACGCAGACGGCGACGTCGGCGTTCCAAGGGCCCGCCTCCTTGAGGCCGGCCAGCAGCTGGGCATTGGCAGCGCGGCTGCCATGCATCTTCCAGTTGCCCACGACAAGTTTTCTTCTCATGTCAGCTCTCCTCACCAGGTCAGCACGATCTTGCCGATGTGCTGGTTCGATTCCATCAACGCATGCGCCTCGGCCGCCTGGGCGGCAGGCAGCTCACGGCAAACGACCGGCTTGATGCGACCGGCTTCGATCAACGGCCAGACCTTGTCGCGCAGTGAACGCGCTAGGCCCGCCTTGAACGCCGCCGAGCGAGGGCGAAGCGTCGAACCGGTGATCGTCAGACGCTTGCGCAGCACGAGTCCGGCATCGATCTCCGCCTTCACACCGCCCTGCACCGCGATCAACGCCAGGCGCCCATCGTCGGCCAGCGCTTGCACGCCACGGCCGATGTAGTCGCCGGCCACCATGTCCAGGATCACGTCGACACCTCGGCCGCCCGTGGCGGCCTTGGCTTCGGCGACGAAATCCTGTTCGCGGTAGTTGATCGCGACCTCGGCACCCAGCGCCTTGCAGGCCTCGGCCTTGTCAGCGGAACCTACTGTGACCAGCACGCGGGCGCCCAGCGCCTTGGCGATCTGGATGGCCGTCACGCCGATACCGCTGGAGCCACCGTGGATCAGCAGCGTCTCGCCGGCTTGCAAGCCCGCACGGTCGAACACGTTGGCCCAGACCGTGAAGCAGGTTTCCGGCAGCGTCGCGGCTTCCGTCAGCGTCCAGCCCTTTGGCACAGGCAGGCACTGGCCGACCGGCGCCGTGCATAGCTCGGCATAGCCGCCGCCGTTGACGAGCGCACAGACCTTGTCACCCAGCTTGAAGCCGTGAGTGGCAAGGGAATCAGCGTCACCAGCGACGATCTCGCCAGCAACTTCCAGCCCTGGCAGATCACTCGCGCCCGGCGGTGGCGGGTAGGCGCCCTTGCGCTGCAGCACGTCCGGCCGATTGATGCCGGAAGCTGCAACACGGATCAGGCACTCAGCCGGGCCCGCGACTGGATCCGGCCGTTCGGCCAGCTCCAGCACTTCGGGCCCGCCGGGGCGGGTGATCGCGATGGCCTTCATCGCTGCGAGGCTTACTCCGCAGCCGGTGCGTCAGCAGCCGGAGCGACCGGAGCCGGTGCAGCTTCGCGGTCGATCAGCGCCTTCATGGACAGCTTGATGCGACCCTTCTCGTCGGTCTCAAGCACCTTGACCTTGACCACTTGGCCTTCCTGCAGGAAGTCGGTCACCTTCTCGACGCGCTGGTGGGCGATCTGGCTGATGTGCAGCAGGCCATCCTTGCCGGGCAGCAGGTTCACGAGGGCGCCGAAGTCCAGGATCTTGACGATGGGGCCTTCGTAGACCTTGCCGACTTCGACTTCGGCCGTGATTTCCTGGATGCGCTTCTTGGCCAGCTCGGCCTTGTCGGCGTCCGTGGAGGCGATGGTGATGGTGCCGTCTTCGCCGATGTCGATGGTCGTGCCGGTCTCTTCGGTCAGCGCGCGGATCGTGGCGCCGCCCTTGCCGATGACGTCACGGATCTTCTCCGGGTTGATCTTCATCGTGTACAGGCGCGGTGCGAACTGCGACACCTCGGTGTTGGCCGTGCCCATGGCTTCGACCATCTTGCCCAGGATGTGCAGGCGGGCTTCCTTGGCCTGAGCCAGCGCGACCTGCATGATTTCCTTGGTGATGCCCTGGATCTTGATGTCCATCTGCAGGGCGGTGATGCCGGTCGTCGTGCCGGCCACCTTGAAGTCCATGTCGCCCAGGTGATCTTCGTCACCCAGGATGTCGGTCAGCACGGCGAAGCGGTTGGCGTCCTTGATCAGGCCCATGGCGATGCCGGCCACGTGGGCCTTCATCGGCACGCCGGCGTCCATCAGTGCCAGGCAGCCGCCGCAGACCGAAGCCATCGACGAGGAGCCGTTGGACTCGGTGATTTCGGAGACGACGCGCAGCGAGTACGGGAAGTCTTCCTTGCTCGGCAGTGCGGCGATCAGTGCGCGCTTGGCGAGGCGGCCGTGGCCGATTTCGCGGCGCTTGGGGCTGCCGACACGACCCGTCTCGCCGGTGGCGAAGGGGGGCATGTTGTAGTGCATCATGAAGCGGTCTTCGAACTCGCCGTCCAGCGCGTCGATGCGCTGCGCGTCACGGTCCGTGCCCAGCGTGGCGATGACCAGCGCTTGCGTTTCGCCGCGCGTGAACAGTGCCGAACCATGGGTGCGCGGCAGGATGCCGTTGCGGATCTCGATGGGGCGCACGGTGCGGGTGTCGCGGCCGTCGATGCGCGGCTCGCCGGCCAGGATCTGGCTGCGCACGATGCGGGCTTCGATCTCGAACAACAGGCCTTCGACCTCAACCTTGTCGAACGCAACGCCTTCGTCCTTCAGCGAAGCGAAGACGCTGGAGGTCACGGCGCGGCAGGCTTGCGTGCGGGCTTGCTTGGAGCGGATCTGGTAAGCCTCGCGCAGCGGAGCTTCGGCCAGGCCGTTGACCTTGGCAATGAAGGCTTCGTCCTTGGCCGGAGCGGTCCAGTTCCAGGCCGGCTTGCCGGCGTCACGCACCAGATCATTGATGGCAGCAATAGCGACATTACCCTGCTCGTGGCCGTAGACGACGGCGCCGAGCATGACTTCTTCCGACAGGCCAGAAGCCTCGGACTCGACCATCAACACGGCGGCTTGCGTGCCAGCAACGACGAGGTCCATCTGACTGTTGACCAACTCCGACTTGCTCGGATTCAGCACGTATTCGCCGTTGACGTAACCAACGCGGGCAGCGCCAACGGGGCCGCTGAAGGGGATGCCGGAGATGGCCAGCGCGGCGGACGAGCCGATCAGCGCGGCGATGTCGGCCTGCACTTCGGGGTTCAGGCTCACTACATGGACGACGACCTGGACTTCGTTGAAGAAGCCTTCCGGGAACAGCGGGCGGATCGGGCGGTCGATCAGGCGGCTGGTCAGCGTCTCGTGCTCGCTCGGGCGGCCTTCACGCTTGAAGAAGCTGCCGGGGATCTTGCCGGCGGCGTAGGTCTTTTCGAGGTAGTCGACGGTCAGCGGGAAGAAGTCCTGGCCGGCCTTGGCTTCGGTCTTGGCGACCACGGTGGCCAGCACGACGGTGCCTTCGATGTTGACGAGGACGGCGCCGCTGGACTGACGGGCGACCTCACCCGTTTCCAGCACGACGTTGTGGCGGCCCCATTGGAAGGACTTCGTGACCTTGTTGAAAATGGACATGCTCATCTCCTGGTTGTTGTGGACGCGCTCATGGCGCCCGGGGAACCGGGAACGAGACTGGGTTTGGTCCAGATGCCATTCCAGGGCGGTTCAGGGAAGAACCGTCTTGGAATGATCCGACACCACGTCAGCTCGGTTCCGGCAGATAAATGGACAAAGAGCCTGTACTGGGCTTGAGGACCAGACAGGCTCCGTGCGGATTTCAGCGAATTACTTGCGCAGGCCCAGCTTGGCGATCAGCGCGACATAACGGCTGGAGTCAACGCGCTTGAGGTAGGCCAGCAGGCTCTTGCGGGTGTTGACCATCTTCAGCAGACCGCGACGACCGTGGTGGTCCTTGGCGTGGGTCTTGAAGTGCGGCGTCAGGTCGTTGATGCGGGCGGTCAGCAGGGCGACTTGGACTTCCGGCGAGCCGGTGTCGTTGGCGCTGCGTGCGTTGGCCTTGACGATTTCGGCCTTGTTCAGATCGGCGACGGACATTTTGTTTTCCAAAAGGTTTCGGAAGTCCGGCCGGGCAAGACGCACTCGAGGCGCTGCCGCAGACGGTTTCCGGGGTTGACTTGCGGACAAGGGGGAAACCGCCCCTAGCCGTGCTTGTTCCACCCAACTCGCGTTGGGTGTCTTGATTCTGCTTGCGCAAAACCTGCGGATTCTAGCCCAAAGCGGCAAGCGCACTCACGGCACTCAAAGCCAGGCACGCGAACATGCTGCCGGCCGCAGCGGTTTCAAGAGGCCGAACCACGCTGCCCCGCGATTGCGTGACTTCTCTGTCAGCCGCCGAAAACTGCTCTTGAAGCGCCAGCGCCCTGCCCTATCTCTCGGTCATCGGGTGCTGCTCCCGACCCTTTCGAAGCAGCGTCAACCGCCACGGAGTTTTGCCATGTTCTACCTGACCCATCCCCGCCATGTCGCCCGTGTACTACGCCAGTTCGACGCCGAAGCGGACGCGGCCCGGACCCCTGCCCTCGACGTCAGCGAGGACGACAAGGGCTACCACGTCACCGTGGACATGCCTGGAGTGGCCAAGGACGCGGTGAAGGTCCGCGTCGAAGGCCGGCGCGTGCAGGTCGAGACCGTCGCCGAAGAGGCCACTGCGCCGACCGACGGCTCCCGCGTGCTCTACCGCGAGCGTCGTGCCGCCCGCTATGCCCGCAGCTTCTCGCTGCCGGTCGAGATCGACCAGGGGCAGTCTCAAGCTCGCTTCGAGAATGGCGTGCTGACGTTGAACCTTGTCAAGCGCGTCGCCGAGAACGGCGGCGAGCTGACGGTCAACTAAGCGGGACCGGCTGACGCTTGCGCGTCAGCTACCGAGTTCCCAGCGCGGGCGGACTTCAAAGCCGCCATCGCGCCGGGGCTCGGCTGAGCCGCTCTGCACGCGCAGAGCAGCGGCCATCGCGATCATCGCGCCGTTGTCGGTGCAAAGTGACAGCTCGGGGTAGTGCACCCGCACGCCCCGTTTTGCGCAGGCGGCGTTCAACTGCTCGCGAAGCTTGGTGTTCGCGCCGACGCCACCGGCAACGACCAGGCGCTTCAGCCCAGTCATCTTCAGCGCCAGCAGCGACTTCTTCACCAGCACCTCGACGATGGCCGCCTGCGTCGCGGCAGCGAGGTCGGCCTTGGTCTGATCGCAGGGGGAGTCGCCAATCTTCTTCACCTGCGTCAACACCGCCGTCTTCAGGCCAGCAAAGCTGAAATCCGGTTTGCCGCTGTGCAGCAGCGGGCGCGGCAGCGCAAAGGCTTCCGGGTTGCCGAACTCGGCCATGCGTGCCAGATGCGGGCCGCCCGGGTAAGGCAGGCCCAGCAGCTTGGCACTTTTGTCGAAGGCCTCGCCGGCTGCGTCGTCGATGGTTTCGCCAAGCATCTCGTAGGCGCCGACGTCGTCCACGCGCATCAGCTGCGTGTGACCACCGCTGACCAGCAGCGCAACGAAAGGGAACTCCGGCGGGTCGGCCGACAGGAAGGGCGACAGCAGATGCCCTTCAAGGTGATGGACGGGCAGCGCTGGCACATCCAGCGCTGCAGCCAGCGACACCGCCACGCCAGCGCCAACGAGCAGCGCGCCCGCGAGGCCAGGGCCCTGCGTGTAGGCGATCAGGTCGACGTCCTGCAGCGCCAGGCCGGCCTGCGACAGCACCTCGCGCGTCAGCGGCAGCACGCGGCGCACATGGTCGCGGGAGGCCAGCTCGGGCACGACACCACCGTAGGCCTGGTGCATCGTGATCTGGCTGAACAGCGCCTGCGCCAGCAACCTCGGCGGCGCATCGCCGTTGACCTCGACCAGCGCTACCCCGGTCTCGTCGCAGGACGACTCGAACCCGAGGATGCGCTTCACGTCACTCACTTGCCTTCCTTGGCATGGTTGATCGAGTACTTGGGGATCTCGACCGTCACGTCCTGCTGACGCAGCAGCGCCTGGCAGGACAGGCGCGAGTCGGGCTCCAGCCCCCAGGCGCGGTCGAGCATGTCCTCTTCGTCCTCTTCCATCTCGCTGAGCGAACGGCCGCCCTCGCGCACGATGACATGGCAGGTCGTACAGGCGCAGACCTGGTCGCAGGCGTGCTCGATGTGGATGTCGTTGGCCAGCATCGCTTCACAGATCGACGTACCGGGCGCCGCCGTGATGCTGGCGCCCTCGGGGCAGTACTCGGCGTGCGGAAGGATCTTGATGACGGGCATGTCGTTGTTCTCTTAAAGGGCCGAGACGTTGCGGCCGGTCAGCGCGCGGGCGATGGAGCGGTTCATGCGCTCCGCAGCGAAGCCTTCGGTTGCCTCGGCCAGTGCCTTGACGGCGTCGTCGATGGCATCGGCATCGCCGTCCATCGCGGCAAGCAGCACCAGGCGCGCCTCCAGTGCCTCGCGCTCGGTCGCGGGCAGCAGATCGCCGTCGGCGGCGAGCGCGCTGCGCGTCGCCAGGACCATGCGCTCGGCCTCGACCTTGGCCTCGCGCAGCTTGCGGGCAGCCATGTCGCCCTCGGCGCTGTTGAAGCCATCTTTCAGCATGTTGGCAATCTCGTCGTCGCCGAGGCCATAACTGGGCTTGACGGTGATCGCCGTCTGCACGCCCGACGTCAGTTCCTCGGCAGAGACGTTCAGCAGCCCGTCCGCATCGACCTGGAAGCTGACGCGGATGCGCGCCGCGCCGGCCACCATCGGCGGGATGCCGCGCAGCTCGAAGCGGGCAAGCGAGCGGCACTCGCTGACCAGCTCGCGCTCGCCCTGAACGACGTGGATGGCCAGCGCGGTCTGGCCGTCCTTGAAAGTGGTGAAGTCCTGCGCCTTGGCGACGGGGATGGTCGAGTTGCGCTCGATGACGCGCTCGGTCAGGCCGCCCATGGTCTCCAAGCCCAGGGACAGCGGGATCACGTCCAGCAGCAGGATCTCGCCGTCGGCCGCATTGCCGGCGAGCTGATTGGCCTGGATGGCTGCGCCCAGCGCGACGACCTCGTCCGGGTTCAGATTGGTCAGCACTTCGCGGCCGAACAACTCGCCAACGGCGCGGCGCACGATGGGCATGCGTGTCGAGCCGCCCACCATGACCGCGCCGGCCACGTCGGCGGGCTTGACCTTGGCGTCGCGCAGCACGCGCTTCACGGCGGACAGCGTCTTGGCGAGCAGCGGCTGAGCAAGCGCCTCGAACTGCTGGCGCGTGACGGTCACGCGCAGCTCGCCCGAGTCGAGTGCGTCGACCAGTTCCGTCGAGTCGGCATCCGACAGCGCTTCCTTGGCCGCCCGCGCCGCGACGAGCACGGCGCGCTTGTCGTGCGCCGACTCAACGGCCCGGCCGGCGAGTGCCAAGTCGGCCAGCGCACGATCGAAGTCGTCTCCGCCCAGCGCCGCGTCGCCGCCGGTCGCAACCACTTCGAACACACCGCGCGTCAGGCGCGGCAGCGAGATATCAAAAGTGCCGCCTCCCAGGTCGTAGACCGCGTAGAGGCCTTCACTGGCGTTGTCCAGGCCGTAGGCGATGGCTGCAGCCGTCGGTTCGTTGATGAGGCGCAGCACCTTGAGGCCGGCCAGTTCGGCGGCATCCTTGGTCGCCTGGCGCTGGGCATCGTCAAAGTAGGCCGGCACGGTGATGACGGCGCCGAACAAGTCATCGACAAAGCTGTCCTCGGCGCGGAAGCGCAGCGTGGCCAGGATCTCGGCGGACACCTCGACGGGACTCTTCACGCCGTCCCGCGTGGCGATGGCCAACATGCCGGGGCGGTCTTCGAACCGGTAAGGCAGCTGCTCGCGGTTGGCCACGTCAGCCAGGCTGCGGCCCATGAAGCGCTTGACCGAGACGATGGTGTTCTCGGGGTCTTCGGCCTGCGCCGCGATCGCGTCGGCGCCGATCTGGCGGCGGCCTTCGGGCAGGTAGCGAACGGCGGACGGCAGGATCACGCGACCCTGCTCATCGGGCAGGCATTCGGCCACGCCGTGGCGCACGGCGGCGACAAGGGAGTGCGTCGTGCCGAGGTCGATGCCGACAGCGATGCGGCGCTGGTGCGGGTCGGGCGACGCGCCGGGTTCGGAGATCTGGAGGAGAGCCATCAGGCGTCGAGCGCGGCAAGGCGCTGGTCAATGTCGGCACGGAAACGCTGGATGAACATCAGCGCGCGGACCTGGGAGGCGGCAGCGGGGGCATCGTTGGCCTCGTCGAGCAGGCGTTGCACGGTGTCGAGCACGGTGGTTTCGGCCCGGGCAGCGTCATCGTCGAGCGTGGTCAGCGCGGCTTCGCCGTCGGCGTCGTCCAGGGCCTCGCGCCATTCCATCTGCTGCATCAGGAAGGCGGTGGGCATCTGCGTGTTGTTCTCGGCCTGCACCGGCGCACCGCGCAGCTCGCACAAGTACGCCGCCCGCTTGAGCGGGTCACGCAGGCGCTGGTGAGCCTCGTTCACGCGCATGGCCCATTGCATGGCCACGCGCTGCGCGCTGGCGCCCTCGGCGGAGAAGCGGTTGGGGTGGACTTCGGCCTGCAGCGATTTCCAGCGCGCGTCGATGTCGGCGCGCACCTGGGCCTGCTGCTCAGGCAGGCCGAAGAGCTGGAAGTCGTTGTCGGTCAGGCGCATGGTCAGGTGAAAAAGCAAAAAGCGCGGCCGGTGCCGCGCTCAGCAAGAACTCAGGGTCGATCAGACACGGAATGATTCGCCGCAGCCGCACTTGTCTTTCTCGCGCGGGTTGCGGAACTTGAAGCCTTCGTTGAGACCTTCGCGGACGAAGTCCAGCTCGGTACCGTCGAGGTAGGGCAGGCTCTTGGGGTCGATGAGGATCTTGACCTCATGGCCCTCGAAGACCACGTCCTCGGGCGCGACATCGTCGGCGTACTCGAGCTTGTAGGCCAGGCCCGAGCATCCGGTCGTCTTCACGCCCAGGCGCACGCCCACGCCCTTGCCGCGCTTGGCGATGTAGCGCTTGACGTGGCGGGCCGCGGCTTCGGTCAGCGTGACGGACATGGCTTAGGCGGTCGTCGCGTGCTTGGCGCGGTAGTCGTCCACCGCCGCCTTGATGGCGTCCTCGGCCAGGATGGAGCAGTGGATCTTGACCGGCGGCAGCGCCAGCTCTTCGGCGATCTGCGTGTTCTTGATCGTCAGCGCCTCGTCCAGGCTCTTGCCCTTGACCCATTCGGTCACGAGCGAGCTGGAGGCGATCGCCGAGCCGCAGCCATAGGTCTTGAACTTGGCGTCCTCGATGAGGCCGGTCGCCGGGTTCACCTTGATCTGCAGCTTCGTCACGTCGCCGCAAGCCGGTGCGCCGACCATGCCGGTGCCGACGTCTTCGTCGCCGTTGTCGAACTTGCCGACGTTGCGGGGGTTCTCGTAGTGGTCAACGACCTTTTCGCTGTATGCCATGGTGTTCTCCTGTGCTGACGATCAGTGGGCAGCCCACTGGATGGTCGAGATGTCGATGCCGTCCTTGAACATGTCCCACAACGGGGACAGTTCGCGCAGCTTGGCCACGCGGTCGGTCAGCACGCTGATCGCGTAGTCAATTTCTTCTTCGGTCGTGAAGCGGCCGATGGTCATGCGCAGCGAGCTGTGCGCCAGCTCGTCGCTGCGGCCCAGCGCACGCAGCACATAGCTGGGCTCCAGGCTGGCCGACGTGCAGGCCGAGCCCGACGACACTGCCAAGCCCTTCACGCCCATGATCAGGGACTCGCCCTCGACGTAGTTGAACGAGATGTTCAGGTTGTGCGGCACGCGGTGTTCGAGGTCACCGTTGATGAAGGTCTGCTCGATACCCGACAAGCCCTTGACGAGGCGGTTGTGCAGCGTGCGGATGCGCTCTTGTTCGACGCCCATTTCCTCGCGTGCGATGCGGAAGGCCTCACCCATGCCGACGATCTGGTGCGTGGGCAGCGTGCCCGAGCGCATGCCGCGCTCATGGCCGCCACCATGCATCTGGGCTTCCAGCCGCACACGCGGCTTGCGGCGCACGTACAGCGCGCCCATGCCCTTGGGGCCGTAGGTCTTGTGCGCGGACATGCTCATCAGGTCGATGGGCAGCTTGCCCAGATCGACGGCGACCTTGCCGGTGGCCTGGGCAGCGTCCACGTGAAAGATGACGGCGCGCTCACGACACAGGTTGCCCAGAGCCACGACGTCCTGGATGACGCCGATCTCGTTGTTCACGAACATGACCGAGGCCAGGATGGTGTCCGGGCGCAGCGCAGCCTTGAACGCATCCAGGTCGAGCAAGCCGTTGGCCTGCACGTCGAGGTAGGTCACCTCGAAGCCCTGGCGCTCCAGTTCGCGCATGCTGTCCAGCGTGGCCTTGTGCTCGGTCTTGACCGTGATCAGGTGCTTGCCGCGGGTCTTGTAGAACTGCGCAGCACCCTTGAGCGCGAGGTTGATCGACTCGGTCGCGCCGGAGGTCCAGACGATCTCGCGCGGGTCCGCGCCGACCAGTTCGGCCACCTGCACGCGCGCCTTCTCGACGGCCTCTTCCGCTTCCCAGCCCCAGGCGTGGCTGCGCGAAGCCGGGTTGCCGAAGTGCTCGCGCAACCAGGGAACCATGGCGTCCACCACGCGGGGGTCGCAAGGCGTCGTGGCGCCGTAGTCCAGGTAGATCGGGAAATGCGGGGTCATGTCCATGGAACGACTTCTTTTGAGTTTTTACTTGCTGAACGCGCCACCCAGCGCAAAGACCGAATTCGGCGCGGTCACGCGGATCGGCTTGAGCACCGGCTGCGACGAAATCGCGCGCTTGACCGGCGCAGCCTCGACCTCGAAGCCCTTGGCCAGCTGCTCATCGGCAAGCTTTCGCAGGGACACGGAGTCGAGGTACTCGATCATCTTGGCGTTCAGGTTGGTCCAGAGTTCATGGGTGATGCAGCGGCCGCTGTCTTCACCCATGCAGTTGTCCTTGCCGCCGCAGCCAGTGGCGTCCAGCGCCTCGTCCACAGCGACGATGATGTCGGCAACGGTGATGTTCTCGGCCTTGCGGCCCAGCGAGTAACCGCCGCCCGGGCCGCGGGTGCTTTCCACCAGTTCATGGCGGCGCAGCTTGCCGAAGAGCTGCTCCAGGTAGGAGAGCGAAATCTGCTGCCGTTGGCTGATCGCCGCCAGAGCGACGGGGCCAGTATTCTCGCGCAGCGCCAGGTCCAGCATCGCGGTGACGGCAAAGCGGCCTTTGGTGGTGAGACGCATACAGAACTCCTTTGCGAGACGCCCGGACAAGGTTTGTCCAGGGCAAATGATTCGGGGTTAACCCGGGATGCCCGGGACAATAGCCGACTAATTCATTTCCGATGATTTTACTCGACTAATCGAGTGCGCCGCAGGGTAACTAGCTAGCCCCTAGCCACAGGCAGGTTTTTGGCCGGTCAGCGTGGGGCGCCCTTGCGCGCGCTGTCCAGCGGCACGATGTTGTCGTGCACGCGCGCACCGAAGGCCTGCTCGCGGAGCTGACCCAGCTGATCGCGGATGCGAGCGGCCTTCTCGAACTCCAGGTTGCGGGCGTGTTCCAGCATCTGCTTTTCGAGCTGGGCAATACGTTTGGCCAGATCCTTCTCGGACAAGTCCTCGACCTGGGCCGCCGCCAGCAGCTTGGCGTCGTCGCGGCCGGACTCGGCGGAGTACACGCCGTCGATCAAGTCCTTGATGCGCTTGGTCACGCTGCGCGGCGTGATGCCGTTCTCCGTGTTGAAAGCGATCTGCTTGGCGCGGCGACGCTCGGTCTCGTCGATGGCCTTGCGCATCGAGTCGGTGATGCGGTCGCCATAGAGGATGGCCTTGCCGTTCAGGTTGCGCGCGGCCCGGCCGATGGTCTGGATCAGGCTGCGCTCGGCGCGCAGGAAGCCTTCCTTGTCGGCGTCCAGGATGGCGACCAGCGACACCTCGGGGATGTCCAGCCCTTCGCGCAGCAAGTTGATGCCCACAAGCACATCGAAAGCGCCCAACCGAAGGTCGCGCAGGATCTCGACGCGCTCCACCGTGTCCACGTCCGAGTGCAGGTAGCGCACCTTGACGCCGTTGTCGCTGAGGTAGTCGGTCAGCTGCTCGGCCATGCGCTTGGTCAGCGTCGTGATCAGCACACGCTCCTGCACCTCGACGCGCAGGCGGATCTCCTGCAGCACGTCGTCCACCTGATGCGTGGCGGGCCGCACTTCCACCAAGGGGTCGACGAGGCCGGTCGGCCGCACGACCTGCTCGACCACCTGGCCGGCGTTGTCCTTCTCGTATTGCGCCGGCGTCGCCGACACGAACACCGCCTGGCGCATCTTGCGTTCGAACTCGGCGAACTTCAGCGGCCGGTTGTCCAGCGCGGACGGCAGGCGGAAACCATACTCCACCAGCGTCGTCTTGCGCGCCCGGTCGCCGTTGTACATGCCACCGAACTGGCCGATCAGCACGTGGCTTTCGTCCAGGAACATGAGGGCGTCCTTGGGCAGGTAATCCACCAGCGTCGGCGGCGGGTCGCCCGGCTCGGCGCCCGAGAGGTGGCGCGTGTAGTTCTCGATGCCCTTGCAGTGGCCCACCTCCTGCAGCATCTCCAGGTCGAAGCGCGTGCGCTGCTCGACGCGCTGGGCCTCGACAAGCTTGCCCTCCTTGACGAAGAAGGCCACGCGGTCACGCAGCTCCGCCTTGATCGCATCCGTCGCTGCCAGCACGCGGTCGCGTGGCGTCACGTAATGGCTGCTCGGGTAGACCGTGAAGCGCGGGATCTTCTGGCGGATCTGGCCCGTCAGCGGGTCGAACAGCGACAGGCCTTCGATCTCGTCGTCGAACAGCTCGATGCGGATGGCCAGCTCCGAGTGCTCGGCCGGGAACACGTCGATGGTGTCGCCACGCACCCGGAAATGGCCGCGCGTGAACTCCATCTCGTTGCGCGTGTACTGCATGCGGATCAGGTGGGCGATGACGTCACGCTGGCCCAGCTTGTCGCCCACGCGCAGCGTCATCACCATCTGGTGGTAGTCGGCCGGCGAGCCAATGCCGTAGATGGCCGACACCGACGCGACGATGACCACGTCTCGCCGCTCCAGCAGGCTCTTGGTGCAGGACAGCCGCAGTTGCTCGATGTGCTCGTTGATCGCGCTGTCCTTCTCGATGAACAGGTCGCGCTGCGGCACATAGGCCTCGGGCTGGTAGTAGTCGTAGTAGCTGACGAAATACTCGACGGCGTTGTTCGGAAAGAAGTCCCGGAACTCGCTGTACAGCTGCGCGGCCAGCGTCTTGTTGGGCGCAAAGATGATGGCGGGCCGGCCCAGGCGGGCGATGACATTGGCCATCGTGAAGGTCTTGCCAGAGCCGGTCACACCTAGCAGCGTCTGGTAGCTGAGGCCGTCGTTGATGCCTTCGACGAGCTGGGCGATGGCCTTGGGTTGATCCCCCGCCGGCGGGAAAGGTTGGAACAACTGGAACGGCGAGCCTTCGAAGCTCACGAATTCGCCCTTGCGTTCCTCGGTGTCGCCCTCTGGGGCGGGCATGGCGTTCAAGGCTTCTTGCATGGGGGGCATATGGGGTTCACGGGCAAAATTGCAGCCCTGAGTAATCCGTCAGCTTAAGCGCACGCCCGCTGACGCGCCCTCCCCTGCTGCCACCGTACTTTCAGGAATCTCGCCATGTCTCTATTTGCCGATGTCGCCCTTGCCCCCCGTGATCCCATCCTCGGCTTGAACGAGCAGTTCAACGCCGACACCCGCCCGGGCAAGGTCAACCTCGGCGTTGGCGTTTACTACGACGAGAACGGCAAGCTGCCGCTCCTCAAGTGCGTGCGTGAAGCCGAGGCTGCCATGGCCGCCGCCCCCAAGCCGCGCGGCTACCTGCCCATCGACGGCATCGCCGCCTATGACAAGGCCGTGCAGAAGCTCGTCTTCGGTAGCGAGTTGAAGAACGTCGCCACCGTGCAGGCCATCGGTGGCACCGGCGCGCTGAAGATCGGCGCCGACTTCCTCAAACAGCTCAACCCAGCCTCCAAGGTGCTGATCTCCGACCCGAGCTGGGAGAACCACCGCGCGCTGTTCACGCAGGCCGGCTTCACGGTCGAGACCTACCCCTACTACGACGCCGCCAACAAGGGCATCAACTTCGACGGCATGCTGGCCGCGTTGAACGCCGCGCCCGCCGGCACGGTCGTCGTGCTGCACGCCTGCTGCCACAACCCGACCGGCTATGACATCACGGCCGCCCAGTGGACGCAGGTCGTCACCGTTGTCAAGGCCAAGGGCCTGACGCCCTTCCTGGACATGGCCTACCAGGGCTTCGGCTTCGGCCTGAAGGAAGACGGCGAGGCCGTGCGCCAGTTCCTGGCCGCCGGCGTCGGCTTCTTCGTGTCCACCAGTTTCTCGAAGAGCTTCTCGTTGTACGGCGAGCGCGTCGGTGCGCTGAGCGTCGTCTGCACCAGCGACGAAGAGGCCCAGCGCGTGCTGTCTCAGCTGAAGATCATGATCCGCACCAACTACTCCAACCCGCCGACTCACGGCGCCCAGGTCGTCGCCCAGGTCCTGGCCGACGACAAGCTGCGCGCGCTGTGGGAGGATGAACTGGCTGGCATGCGTGTTCGCATCAAGGCCATGCGCGGCGCCCTCGTCTCGGCGCTGAAGGCGGCTGGCGTCACTGAGGACCTCGGCTTCGTCACGGAGCAGCTCGGCATGTTCAGCTACTCCGGCCTGAACGCTGCCCAGATGCAACGCCTGCGCAGCGAGTTCGCCGTCTACGGCGTCGACTCAGGCCGCATCTGCGTTGCCGCACTGAATGAGGGCAATCTGCCCACGGTTGCGGGCGCAATGGCCGCAGTGCTGAAGGGCTGAACGCCTTTTTTGCACCAGTGAAGTGCAAAGGATTGGCGGTTTGACCGCCAATCCCATGCTGCAGCGCACAAAACGGATAGCGTTTTCTGGCACTATCAAAGCTTCCTGATCCTCGCCAAGGCCGGCCATGCTGTATCAACTGTTCGAAACCCAGCGCGCCCTGTTGAGCCCGTTCTCGGAGTTCGCCGCCGCGTCGGCCAAGCTCTACAGCCACCCTCTGTCGCCGTTTGCGCACACGCCCATGGCGCAGCGCCTGTCGGCCGGCCTGGACCTGGCGCACCGCCTGGCCAAGGAATACGAGAAGCCCGAGTTCGACATCAGGTCGGTCGAGGTCGACGGCATCGATGTGGCCGTGCAGGAGCTCGTGGCGCTGGAAAAGCCCTTCTGCCGCCTGCTGCGCTTCAAGCGCTACACGGATGATCTGAACGTGCTGTCGCAGATGAAGGACCAGCCGACCGTCCTCGTCGTGGCGCCGCTGTCCGGCCACCACAGCACGCTGCTGCGCGAGACGGTCAAGCAACTGCTGAAGACCCACAAGGTCTACATCACCGACTGGACCGACGCCCGCATGGTGCCGCTGGAGGTGGGCCCTTTCCACCTGGACGACTACATCGCCTACGTGCAGGAATTCATCCGCCACGTCGGCGGCGCGGACAGCCACGTCATTTCCGTCTGCCAGCCCACCGTGCCCGTGCTGGCCGCCATCTCGCTGATGGCCAGCGCCGGTGAGCCCACGCCGCGCACCATGACCATGATGGGCGGCCCCATCGACGCCCGCAAGAGCCCGACGGCCGTCAACAACCTGGCCATGAACCGCAGCTACAGCTGGTTCGAGAACAATGTCATCTACCGCGTGCCGACCAATTTTCCAGGCGCCGGCCGCGCGGTCTACCCCGGATTCCTGCAGCACACCGGCTTCGTCGCGATGAACCCGGACCGCCACCTGACCTCGCACTACGACTACTTCCTGGACCTGGTGCGCGGCGACGGCGACAGCGCCGACGCGCACCGCAAGTTCTACGACGAGTACAACGCCGTGCTCGACATGCCCGCCGAGTATTACCTCGACACCATCAAGACCGTTTTCCAGGACTTTGGCCTGGTCAACGGCACCTGGGAAGTCGCCGGCCAGCTGGTGCGCCCGCAGGACATCACGACGACGGCTCTCCTGACCGTCGAAGGCGAACTGGACGACATCTCCGGCGCCGGCCAGACCCGGGCTGCGCACGACATCTGCTCCGGCGTGCCCAAGCAACACCAGTTCCACTACGACGCGATCGGCGCGGGTCACTACGGCATCTTCTCGGGCCGCCGTTGGCGCGAGAACGTGTACCCGCAGGTGTGCGACTTCATTGCCAAGTACGAGGCCGCGCCATTGAAGACGACGGCCAAGGCCGTCTCGGTCAAGGCAACGGCCAAACCGGCCGCAAAGCGGACGGGCACGGGCACGGGCACGCGCAACCGGAAAGCGTGAACCTGAAGAGCGTGAACCTCGCGGAGCGGATCGACGCCGCACTGCCGCAGACCCAGTGCACCCGCTGCGGCTACCCGGACTGCCGGCGCTACGCTGAAGCCATCGCGGCGGGTGAGGCTGACATCAACCAATGCCCGCCCGGCGGCGCCGAGGGCGTGGTGCGCCTGGCCGCCCTCACCGGTCGCCCGCCTCTGCCGCTGAACCCTGTCAACGGCATCGAAGCCACGCGCGGCGTGGCCGTCATCGACGAAGCCTGGTGCATAGGCTGTACGCTGTGCATCAAAGCCTGCCCGGCGGACTGCATCGTCGGCGCGCCCAAGGCCATGCACCTCGTCGTCACGGCGCAGTGCACCGGCTGCGAACTCTGCGTGCCAGCCTGCCCGGTCGACTGCATCTCCATGCCCGAGGTGACGACCGCCACCGGATGGGCCGCGTGGAGCGCGCCGCAGGCCAACGAAGCCCGCGAGCGCTACAACTTCCGGCAGTTCCGCCGCCACCGCGAGGCGGAAGAAAACGAGGCACGCCTGGCCGAAAAGGCCCAGGCCAAACTCGCCGACCTGGCGGCAGCGTCGACCATCACCGACCCGGCCCAACTCGACAGAAAGCGAGCCGCCGTCGAGGCAGCCATGGCACGGGCGCGCGCCAAGCGCGCGGGCTGAAGCTCAGCGAGTTCGTCGACGAACGACGAAGCCAGCCAAGCCAAGCCCGGTGAGCAGCATCACCGCGGTCGCGGGCTCCGGCACCGGCGCGGCCAGCACCTCGATGTCGACGCGTGCAAACGCGCCCTGGCTGCTGAAGTCCAACGCGCCCCACTGGTAACCCGTCGGCACGAGGTCCTGGCCCGCGAAGCTGGTGTAAGGGTTACCCGTCACGAGGTGCACGAAGCCATGCTCGTCGGTGCCCTGGTTGGCCGAGGTCTGGCCGCCACCAATGCCAAAGGCGCCATTGGCCAGCGAATAGCGGAAATCATTGGCCTCCGTACCGGCATCCCACACATGCCCGGCACCGCCCACCATCAGCGTCAGCTTGCCGCCGTTGGCCAGGCCGGACAGATCGAACTGCGTCGAGTTGTCGTTGCCGATGAAGAAGTCATTGCTGAGAACGACCATGGCGGCATAGCTGAAGTAGCGGTTGGCGCCCGCGACGTCCACCCCGTTCAGGGTCAGCGAGCGCACGGCCCCCGGGAAGGCCGGGGGGCCAGGCAGCGCGCCTTGAACGCCACCCGAGGCCGTTGCCGCAAAGATCGTGCGCAGTTGCGCAGCATTGCCGTCCTCTGCGGCGCGCTCGATGCCGAGCGAAGCGGCGTAGCCCGCATCGAACGAGTCGAAGCTGCCGTTGTGAAAACCCACCCACAGCGGCGCAATGCCCACGCCGCCGGCCGGGGCGAGCTGGGTCAGCGTCACTTTCACATCGACTGCGTGCGCAGCGCCTGCCAGCGTGAGCGTCGCGGCGGCAAGCATGCGGCCGGTCTGGTTCCAAATGTTCATTGCATCTCCTTCGGGGGCTTGGGCGTGGACCATCCACACCGCTGCGCATCGTCGGCAACGGGCAGCACGCAGTCCTCACCGGGAGGTCACGGCGCCGTGAAGACTGCGACGCCCTGCTTCGCTCCAATGCTGTAAGCCCGCAGCCGCTGGGCCGACTGAGACCCATGCCCCAATACCTGCTCGTCGTCGAAGACGACGACGCCATCGCCGATCTGCTTCAGCAGGAGCTGCACCTGGCCGGCTATGCCGTGCGCCGCGAGGCGGACGGCCGTGAGGCGATGCAGGCGCTGGACGCCGAGCGCTTTGACCTCGTGCTGCTTGACTTGATGCTGCCCGGCGCGGACGGCTTCGACGTCTGCCGCCATGTACAGGCCCGCCACCGCCAGACGCCCGTCATCATCCTCAGCGCGCGCTCGACCGAGGCCCACCGCGTATTGGGGTTGGAGCTGGGTGCGGACGACTACCTCGTCAAGCCCTTCTCCATGCTGGAGCTGCTGGCGCGCGTTCGCGCCCTGCTGCGCCGGGTCGAGCTGCTGCGCCTGCCGGCGGCCGAGCCGACGCTGCGTTTCGGCCCCGACCACCGCCTGGACCTGCTCGGCCGCGAACTGCAGGTGCGTGGCACGACCATCCCGCTGACGCTGCGCGAGTTCGACCTGCTCTATTTCCTGGCCCGCCACCCCGGACAGGTGTTCAGCCGCACCGACCTGCTGGACCGCGTCTGGGGCCAGGGCTTCGATGGCTACGAGCACACCGTCAACAGCCACATCAACCGGCTGCGCCAGAAGGTCGAAGCCAACCCTCAGCAGCCACGCTGGATCGAGACGATCTGGGGCATCGGCTACCGCTTCAGCGCTGCAGCGGGGGCCGCATGAGGCTGGGCTTCACCGCGAGGCTCAGCCTGGCCCTGGCGGTCTTGCTTTGCGGCTTCGGCGCCCTCGTCGCCGCCGTTGGCACCCGCACGCTGGCCACGCAGCAGCAGGAGACGCTGCAGCGGTTGTCGCATGGGCTGGCCCAGCACATCGTCGAGCACTGGCCCGGCCTGGCCGCGAACGGCGCCGTCGAGCGGCATGCGCTAGACGAGGTACTAGCCATGCTGATGGTCGTCAACCCGGCCATCGAGGTCTATCTGCTCGACCCGGAAGGCCGCGTGACTGCCTTCCTGGGCGACACCGCCGTCGTCCGCCAGCGCCGCGTGGACCTGGGGCCTGTGCACGCCTTCCTCGCCGACGCCGCGCTGCCGTTGCGTGGCACCGATCCGCGCGCCACGGCCGGCCCGGGCAGCATCTTCAGTGTGGCGCCGCTGCCGGCCGGTGATGGCTACCTCTACGTCGTTCTGGAAGGTCAGGCTGCAGCGCAGATCGCCGGGCACGTCGGCCACGACCGGCTCTGGCAGGGCGCCGCGCTGATGCTGGCCGCCGCGCTGCTCGCGACGCTCGGCGCTGGCGCGCTGACGCTGACCCAACTCACGCGCCCGCTGCGCCGCCTGGCCCAGCGCATGCATGCCTATCGCGGTGCCGGCGATGCGCCCCTGCCGCTGGCCGCCGACGAGGTTCGCGCCATGGCCACCGCCTTCGATCGCCTGACAACTCGCATCGAAGGCCAGATCGCAGCCCAGGCCCACGCCCAGGCCGCCCACCGCGAGGTCATCGCGAATGTCGCCCACGACCTGCGCACGCCGCTGACGGCCCTGCACGGCCACCTTGAGGCGCTGCAGCGCGAGATCGCTGCATCGGACTCCCAGCGGCGACTGCGCATCGCGCTGGACCAGAGCGACAAGGTGCGCCGGCTGTCGCAGCAGCTCTTCGAGCTCGCCAGCCTGCAGGCCAGCGAGCAGGTCGCACACGTCGAGCGCTTTCGCCTCGACGAACTCGTCAGCGACGCGGTGCAGAAGTTCGCCTTCGCACCCGGCGAGCCGCCGGTGACCCTGGCCGGCCCCGCGCCTGGCCCGCTGGTGCTGGAAGGCGACCTGCAGCTCGTCGAGCGCGCGCTCACCAATCTGATCGACAACGCCTTGCGTCACGCGCCCGACGCCGGCACCGTGCAGGTCAGCCTGCAGCGCGACGCGGCGCGGGTCAGCGTCGTCATCGAAGACCGTGGCCCGGGCCTGCCCGCAGAAGTCAGGCGGCGCCTGGACGCCGGCCAGAGCCTGCGCGAGCCGCCGATCAGCCGGCCTGGAGGCGGCTTCGGCGGCCTCGGGCTGGCCATCGCCCAGCGCATCGCGCAGCTGCACGGTGGCTCCCTGAGCACGCGACCGACAGCGCATGGCGGGACCATGCTCTGCCTTGCGTTGCCGCTGGCGGCCTGAGCGCCTCGCCCACAATGCAGGCATGAACGGTGCCCAAGTCGAACGCTTCTTCGCCACCCTGCAAGCCGCCAACCCGGCGCCGCAGACCGAGCTGGAGTTCGCCAGCGTCTTCGAACTGCTGACGGCCGTGCTGTTGTCCGCGCAAGCCACCGATGTGGGCGTCAACAAGGCCACCAGGCGCCTCTTTGCCGTGGCCAACACGCCGGCACAGATCCTGGCGCTCGGCCAGGACGGCCTGGAGTCGCACATCAAGACCATTGGCCTGTACCGCAGCAAGGCCAAGCACCTGCTGCAGACCTGCCGGATGCTGATCGACCTGCACGGCGGCGAGGTTCCGCGATCGCGCGATGCGTTGGAAGCGCTGCCCGGCGTGGGCCGCAAGACGGCCAACGTCGTGCTCAACGTCGCTTTCGGCGAGCCAACCATGGCGGTCGACACCCACATCTTCCGCGTCGGCAACCGTACCGGCCTGGCGCCCGGCAAGACGCCACTGGCCGTCGAGTTGGCCTTGCTCGACCGAATTCCCGAGGCCTATCTCGTCGATGCGCACCACTGGCTCATCCTCCATGGCCGCTATGTCTGCCAGGCGCGCAAGCCCTTGTGCAATGTTTGCGCCGTCATCAACGAGTGCGACACCGGCCGCAACTTAAAATCGGCGTCCACCTGATCCCGAGCCCATCCATGGCCAGCCTGACCGACCTGACCGACCGCGTGGAGCGCCTGCTCGTGCGACACGACGAAATCCTGCGCACCAACCTGCTGCTGCAGGTGCAGCTCACCTCCATCACCCAGGAGCGCGACAGCCTGCGCTCCCGCCTCAGCGCCGCCCGCGCCCGCGTGGACGCGCTGCTGGAGCGCCTGCCGGCCGACTCGCCCAAGGAGGAGCAGCCGTGAAGCAGATGGAAGTGACCATCATGGGCCAGAGCTACCTGCTCGGCTGCCCCCCCGGCGGCGAAACGGCGCTGACCGCCGCCGTCGCGCAGGTCGACCGCGAGATGAGCGCCATCCGCGATGCCGGCAAGGTCAAGGCACGCGAGCGCATCGCCGTGCTGGCCGCGCTGAATCTCGCCTATCAGCTCGCTGAAACACCGCGCGAAGCCCAGGGTTCTACGCCTGTTTCGTCGCCTGAAGTCGATACCCTGATCAAGCGTCTGGACGAAGCCCTCGGACACGACGGTCAGCTGCTCTGAGACTTAGAATTCACACCGTCCACTGCTTTCCCCGGGGCTTTATTTCCTTCATCCGATGCTCTATGAGCAAGGGCTTGGAAAATGCCGGACGGGCGTGATCGTCTCGCGTCAGATGAACCCGAAGTCCGGCTGACCTCGCCCACCTGATTAC
>Ga0187843_10000708_pt1 | contig 22742 bp, 15 predicted proteins | sample SpaLakP09_SKY_43_FD_134516 | JGI IMG/M metagenome (GOLD analysis project Ga0187843, IMG submission 134516) | Oligotrophic lake water microbial communities from Sparkling Lake, Wisconsin, USA - SP09_SKY_43 | ecosystem: Environmental > Aquatic > Freshwater > Lake | place: USA: Sparkling Lake...
AAGTCGCCGCCAGCTGGTGTATCGTGCCGACGGAAGGGAGCAGTCTGACTCAGCGTTCCTTGCCTTGCTGCGCCAGCTGATAGTCAGTTTTGGCATAGCCTTGCAGATGCAAGTTGGTATAGTCGAGGAAGGTGCGCGAACGGTAGGCTGCGGCGATGTCGCGGGCGAACGGTTTGTCCTTGTCGGCGCTGCGCACGGCGACCAGATTGATGTAGTTGGGCGAGATCTTTTCTGTGATCAGCGCGTCCGTCAGCTTGAGGCCGGAGGCCAGCGCGAAATTGCCGTTGACGAAGGAGTAGTCGCTGTCCTGCAGTGAGCGGGGCAACTGGGCAGCTTCCAGCGCTACCAGTTTGAGCTTTTTGAGATTGACTGCAATATCCTTTTCCGAAGCGCGCAGCGGATCGACCTGAGCACGCAGCTTGATCCAGCCCAGCTGGTCGAGCAGGACCAGCGCGCGTGCCTGATTGGTGGGATCGTTCGGCATGGCTACCAGCGCACCCTCGCGCACTTCCGTCAGCGCCTTGTGCTTGTTGCTGTAGATGGCGATGGGCGCGGTGGGGATGGTGATCAGATCGCTGAGGGCCAGCTTATGCTCGCTGGCGAACTGGCGCAGATACACGATGTGCTGGAAGATGTTGGCATCGAGCGCGCCTTCGGCCAGAGCGAAATTGGGCTGGATATAGTCGCTGAATTCAACCACCTTGACTTTGTAGCCCTGCTTTTCCAGGATAGGCTTGATGCCCAGCTTAACCTGATCGGCGTAGGGTCCCACGCTGGTGCCGATCACCAGTTCGTGCGGGTCCCTGGCGGCGACGTTGTGGCTGGCCAGCATGGCCAGCGATAGACCGAGCAGACGGCGGCGTAGTACGGAACGATGGGATGGCATGGGAATTCTCCGTCAGATTAGGCTTGAAATTGAGCTTGAGTGGGGGATGCGAGATGGCGCTAGCGCCGGTCGAGGCGGCGTGCCAGCCGGCTGCCGCCGAGCTGTATCAGCTGGACCAGCGCGACCAGCACGGCGATGGTCAGCACCATCATGCCGGTGTCGAAACGGTAGTAGCCGAAGCGGATCGCCAGATCGCCGATGCCGCCGCCACCGACCACGCCGGCCACGGCGGAGTAGGACAGAAAGCTGATGGCCAGCACGGTGAGTGCGCTGACCAGACCGGAACGCGCCTCCACCAGCAGCACCCGGAACACCATCTGCCACGGACTGGCGCCCATGGCAGTAGCGGCTTCCAGCACGCCGCGCGGCACTTCATGCAGCTGCTGTTCCACCAGCCGGGCGAAATACGGCACGGCGGCGCAGGCCAGCGGCACCGAGGCGGCCAGCGGGCCGATCGAGCTGCCGACGATCCAGCGCGTGAACGGCACCAGCGCCACCAGCAGGATGATAAAGGGGAAGGAGCGCAGCGTATTCACCAGCCAGCCCAGCACGGCGCCCAGCGCGCGCTGCTGCAGCATCTGTCCCGGAGCGAGCAGGAACAGCAGCACGCCCAGCGGGCCACCCAGCAGCACGGCAACCACGAGGCAGATGGCCAGCATCAGCAGGGTCTGGCCCAGTGCCAGCAACAGATCGGGCAGAATCGCGAGCAGCGTTTCAAGCATGCTGGACTCCTTCCCAGCTGGCAGCTTGCCCGCCTTCCTTGCGGTAGTAGGCCAGTTCGCGTCCCAGCGCCGTGCTACGTACGCTGGCCGTGTCGGCTGGATCGAACTGCTCGGCGATGCGGCCATCCTCCAGCACCACCACGCGGTGGCACAGTTGCGCCAGTGCCGCCAGTTCATGGCTGACGATGACGATGGTGACGCCGAGTGAAATGTTGATGTTGCGTAGCGTGGCGAGGATGCTGCGCGTGGTGGCGGCATCGAGTGCGGAAGTGGGCTCATCGCACAGCAGCACATCGGGACGGCTGGCCAGCGCCCGCGCGATAGAGACGCGCTGTTTCTGGCCGCCCGAGAGCTGGGCCGGATAGCTGCCAGCGCGGTCGGCCAGGCCGACGATGTCCAGACATTCGCGTACCCGCGCGGCCAGGCGCGGTGCATTCAGACGTTGGTGCAGGCGCAGCGGGAAGGCGACGTTTTCGTAGACGTTCAGGTTGTGCAGCAGGTTGTAGTGCTGGAACATCATGCCTATCTGTTCGCGTGCGCTGCGCAACTGTGCAGCAGGCATGCGCGTCAGGTCCTGGCCGTTGATCTGGACCGCACCATGGTCGGGCCGCTCCAGCAGGTTGATACTGCGCAGCAGGGTGGACTTGCCGGCGCCGCTGCGGCCGATCAGACCGACGATTTCGCCGGCTCGCACCGACAGGCTGACTTCGTGCAGCGCCTGATAGCGGCTGCCATCCGGTAGATGGAAAGATTTACTGATGCCGTGTAGCTGGATGAGGTTCTGCATGGGGCCCGCCGCGCTGGTGTTGTAGTGTAGGCGCATGGCCGTGATGGTGGCCATGCGCCAGCCCTGCCGCCGGATGATGCAGCGGGCTGTCAGTGCGGCAGTATGCGCTGTGCGCTGCGCAGCGTGAACGAAGTAATTCGCGTTAGCTAATGCGGCTTTCGAACAAGCGGACGGCTGCCGGCTCGCTCAGGCGGGATGACGCCGGCACCACAGCACCCAGCCACTGGCTGCTAGCAGGCAGGCCGCGACCATGTTCAGCACCACGATGCCGCTGGCCAGATGCAGCACCATGCCGAGGCTGACGCCGGCCTTGACGGCCCACTGGCTGCTGCCGTCGTAGGCATAGTAGCTCACTACCTGCACGCCGTAATACGGCAGTGCGCCGTACCAGCCCAGCCGCTGCTGCTTGAGCGCCAGCGCAGCCGAGACGATGGCCAACATGGCGAAGCCAGTCAGGATAGCCAGCGCCAGGCCGCTATGGGCTTCGCCCAGCCAGCCCAGACAGACGCCCAGTGTCAGCAGGCCGTTGAGTAAAAAAACGCGGGCCAGCCACTTTTCAATTTCCTGCATCAAGGTGGTGATTCTTTCGGGTTTGGTGGTTCAGGCATCGAGCCCGGTAGGCAGGCGCAGTTTGAAGTGGCTGCCGATGCCGGGCGTGCTATCGAGTATAACCTGTCCGCGCATCATGCTGACCACCATGCTGTGCACGCTGGCCAGTCCCAGCCCGGTACCCGTCAGACCCAGCTGGGTGGTGAAGAAGGGTTCGAAGACATGCGACAGATGCTCGGGCGCGATGCCGCAGCCATCGTCGATCCAGTCGATTTCCACGATTTGCTCGCGCAGCGCCGTGCGTACCATGATGTTGCCGCTGCTGCGCTGGGCAAAGGCATGCATCAGGCAATTGTCGAGCAGGTGCTGGAACACGATCTGACAGGCGCCCGGATAGCCCACCAGCCAGAGCTGCTCGGGCATGGTCAGCGTCAACGTGATGCCGCGTGCCTGTAGTTGCGGGCGCCAGTTGTCGGCGCAGTAGCGCAGGCGGTCACTCAAGTCGAAGCGGCTGGCCACTTCCTGCGCCGATTCTCCTGACAGGCTTTTGAACCGGTCCACCAACTGGCTGATCTGGCAGAGCGCCCGGTCCACCAGCGCACCGCCCATTTGCACATCATCGAGCATGCCATCGAGCTGGCTGCGGCGCAGGCTGCCCGTGGCCAAGGTCTGCTGCAGCGACGTTGCCTGCGCCGTGATGGCACTGGCGGCCACGCGTGCATTGCCGAGTGGGGTGTTGAGTTCATGCGCCATGCCGACCACCAGGCGCGACAGGCCAAGCTGTTTTTCCTGCTGCATCAGCGAGTGCATGGCCTGTTCCAGCGCTGTGGTACGCTCGCGCACTTCCTGTTCCAGCCGGTCATGTGCCGTCTGTAGCGCTGCTTCTGCAGCCTGCCGCACTGCCACTTCACGCTGCAGGCTTTCCAGCGTCTGCTGCAATTCCTGATTGCGCTGCACTAGCGAATTTTCCAGCACCGTGCCATGCTGGGCCAGTAGGGCATTCTGGTAGAGCAGCTGGGGGCGTTCCATCACGGCTGTCAGGGTTTCGCCCAGCGAGGTAGAGAGTTCGCGCTTGTAATGGCGCTCCATCGCCACCTGGTCGATAGTGGCTTGCAAGGCCTGCTCAAGATGCCCCCAACGGCGGCCATAGCGGCGAATCGCATACAGGCTGATTTCGCGTAGGCGGCTTGGATGCAGTGATTCGCGTGCCAGCGTGGCGTCGTAGTCCAGCAGGTCCTGCCATGCCTGGCCCGGCTCGCCCTCGACGCACTGGATCAGCAGGCGACACAGGTGCAGCCACGGTTCCCAGTAACCCTCGCTGCCATATTTGTCGTACACCTGCTGCATGTAGTGGCGGCTTTCGCTGGTCTGCTCGCGTGTGGCCGATACGACGGCAAGATTCAGCAGCGCCACGCATTCCTGCGACTCCAGCCCGAACCTGCGTGTGCATTGCAGTACTTGTACGCGGCGCGACAGGCAGTCGCTCCAGTGCTGGTCGGCCTTGGCGGGATCGCCTTCTTCCAGCGCCAGATAGTAGGAGGCGGAAGCTGAGTAATCGATCAGGGTCGTATAGATGGCGGGGCTGAGCGTCTCGCTCTGGGCCAGCATGGCGGCGCAAAACTGGCGCAATTCTTCGTGCATCTCCGCGCTCAGCAGAACGCGGCAGCGCGCGGCTTTCATTTGCAGCGCCAGCGCCGGCTGGGCGCAGCGTTCATACAGTTCAGCGGCGCGGGCCAGGCTGTCCAGCGCTGCATGGTGCAGGCGCATGCGCATCTGTACCCAGTGCAGGGCACGGAAGGCGGCAGCCTGTGCCAGCGGGTGCTGTTCGGTCTGGGCCTGCAGCTGCAGCGACTTGGCCGGCATCAGCAGCGCCTCGGCGGAATTGTCCACGTTGGCGGCACGGTCGAGCAGCTGGAAAGCATCGCATTCGAGCTTTTGCGCAGCATTCAGCTTTTCCGACTGCAGCTGTTGCAGCACCGGGCGCAAATGCAGCATTTCATGGCCGGACAGGCATGCCCGCAGCTTGTGCAGCAGTTGCTCCGCTGGCGCGGCTGCGGCTTGTTGGGAACGGATTTCCGAAGCTGACATGACTATACCCTGTTGCGCACTGGCGCCTTGAACGAGTATCCCATGAAGTGCCGTGCGGCCAAACAGCGACCGGCTGGCAGCTCAGCTGTGTGTTGCTATTTTGCAGCCAACATAGCAAATCGTTAAAGTGTCTGTCAGGATAAGGGCTTGCTGTTCTTCCATTTGCGTTCGATGGCGGCGCGCGTGCCATTGAGCACGATGGCGGCATAGCCGCGGTTGAACAGCTGGCGTGCCTGTTCGCCCTGCGGGTGCAGGCTGCTGAAGCCGATGTACGATCCCTGCGGTGTCGTTTCGAAGGCGAACACCACCTGCTGCACCCCGGCCCGGGTGATCAGCGCAGCGTCGCTTTTGAAGTCGTCCATCATGCTGACCACCATGTCGATATGGCCGACTGCCAGCTTCTTCAGATTGGTTTCTTCCGAGCGGGCTTCCAGCAGATGAATGCCGCGCTCGGCGAGGCGCAGGACTTCTGGCGGATATTCGTAGCCGTTGACGATGCCTAGCCGCAGGCCGGGTTTCAGATCGGCCAGCGATTTGGCTGCCAGCGGATGGCTGGCATGGTAGTAGAAACGGGGATAGGCATAGAACAGGGGCAGGCCGGAAAGCCGCACCTTGCCGGCCAGTTCGGGCGCGTCGGACATGCTGAGGCAGGCCGCCACGGCGCCGGAAAGCACGTATTTTTTGCAGCGCGCATAGGGCACCACCGTCAGCTTGACGGGCGTATCCATGGCGGCAAATGCGGCCAGTACGATTTCATTGGCATAGCCGCTGCCGTCCGGATTGGACATGGGCGCCGCAGCGTCTTCCACCATGATTTCTATGGGAGCGGCGCACGCCAGTGCGCACGCCAGACTCCCTATGCAAATTGCCAGCAACCGGCGCATGGCCCGACTCCGAAAACGTTTCTTACAAATGAATATATGGCTGGTTGCCATGGTAGCGTAAAAGTCAACGGCAGAGTGCCATGCGCATAGCAAGTCTGGCGCGGCTACAACGCCGGTGCGGCAATTTTGGTGGACAAATTGTCGCAAAACGTTCAGATTGGAAGAACTTGCGCTGGTATCGCCCTGAACTTGCGATACGCTGCACCGCAGGTGTGTTTGCCTTACAGTGAGATTCCATGCGTTTTACCGTTTCCGCCCGCCAGCGCTTTGTCTATTTTGTCACGGCTTTGTATGTCGTTGGCGCTCTGCTCTGGATTTTCTTGTCCGATCAGCTGCTGTCTGCGCTGACGGACTCGCAGTCGATGGTCTGGCTGTCCACAGTCAAAGGGGTGTTCTTCGTCGTTACTACGGCCATACTGTTTTACTGGGGGCTGAGGTCGGTTCCGGCCGACGATGCGCCGGCCAACGTGACCCTGATCAATGCACTCACCAGCGGTTTGGGGCAGCAGCGCAGCCGCTGGCCCATGTATCTTGTGGCCGCCATTATTACGCTCAGTACGCTGGCCCTGCATCTGGCCTGGACCACCCAGCGCGACCCCATGCTGATCCTGTTCATGCTGCCCATTGTGCTCAGCGCCACGCTGGGCGGCATGGGCCCCGGCCTGACGGCGACGGCGCTGGCCGCCATCAGCACGGAATACTGCCTGATTCCGCCGGTCTTCGACTGGCATGTGGGCGACCCCGACATCCTGCTGCAATGGGGTTTCATGCTGGTCAATGGCGTGGCAGTGAGCGTGCTCAGTGAAATGCTGCAGCAGGCCATCAACCGGGCGGAAGCCAAGCGGCAGCTGCTCGATGCCGTGATCTCCGGCACTTCGGATGCCATCTTCGTCAAAGATATGCAGGGCCGTTACCTGCTGGCCAATCAGGCCACGGCCGGCTTTTTGGGCAAGCCTGTCAACGACATACTGGGGCGGGACGATAGTGCCCTATTCGATAGTGGTTCGGCCCAGGTCATCAGGGATACAGACAGTGCAGTCATGGCGAGTGGTGCGATCCGCTCGCATGAGGAACATCTGACCCTGCCCGATGGCAGCGAGCGCGATTTTTCCGTGACCAAGGGCCCCATCCTCAACCAGCTGGGGCAGATCGGCGGCATCTTCGGCATTTCGCGCGACATCACGGAAGCCAAGCAGGCTGCATTGCAGAACCGGCTCAACCAGCAGCGTTTCGAAATGGCCATAGAGGCCACCAGTGATGGGCTGTGGGACTGGGATCTGCGCACCGGCATAGTCTACCGCTCGCCGCAATACTATGCCGTCACCGGCTACGTGGCGGCGGAAGATACGCACGATCTGGCGTTCTTCAAGCGGCTGGTGCATCCGGACGATCTGCCGCATGCCATGGCCGCCATCGAAGCCCATTGCGCCGGCAAGACGGCGGGCATGGATTTCGAATTCCGCATGCAGACCCGCAGCGGCGAGATTAAATGGATGCATACGCGTGGACGCGCCACTGAATTCAATAGCGATGGCTCGGTGGCCCGCGTGGTCGGCATCCTGGCCGATATCAGCGAAAAGAAACAGGCGGCAGCGGCGCTGCGCGAACAGCAGCAGCGTCTGTCGCGCGTGATCGAAGGTTCGGATCAGGGCTATTGGGACTGGAATGTACAGACCCAGCAATTCGAAGTCAGCGCACGCTGGGAGGAAATGCTGGGTTACCGGGCTGGCGAGATGAATGTCTCGCTGAGCAATTGGAGCAATCTAGTGCATCCGGACGATCTGCCTGTGGCCATGGCTTCGATTCAGCGCCATCTGAGCGGCAACAGTGCCAGCCACGAAGCGGAATTCCGTGCCCGCGCCAAATCGGGCGAATGGCGCTGGATACTGACGCGTGGCCGCATCGTCCAGCACAGTGCCGATGGCAGGCCGCTGATCATGTCCGGCACCCATACCGATATCACTGATCGCAAAAATTCGAACTGGCCCAGCGCGAAGCCAGTACCGTGTTCGAAAGCAGCTACGAAGGCATCATGGTGGTCAATGCCGATCTGCTGATCACCAAAATCAATCCGGCCTTCACCCGCATTACCGGCTATACGGCGGAAGAAGTGATAGGCAAGCCACCCAGCATCCTCTCGTCTGGCCAGCAGGACCCGGCCTACTACCGCACTATGTGGGATTCAGTGCTGCACAAGACTTTCTGGAGCGGCGAAATCTGGAACCGCCGCAAGAGCGGCGAACTGTATGCCGAACTGCTGTCGATTTCCACCGTGCGCAATAGCGCCGGTGAAATCGAGCACTATGTGGGCGTGTTCTCCGATATCAGCCAGCTCAAGGCCCACGAAGCGGAACTGGACCGCATTGCCCACTACGACCCGCTGACCGGCACGCCCAACCGGCGCCTGCTGACCGACCGCATGGAGCAGGCGATAGCGCGCGCCACCCGCAGCGGGCGCGCGCTGGCGGTCTGCTTTATCGATCTCGACGGCTTCAAGCAGGTCAACGACCGGCTGGGCCATGCTGCCGGCGACACCCTGCTGGTGGGGGTGGCGCACCACCTGCAGCATATGCTGCGCAGCGAGGATACGCTGGCCCGGCTGGGCGGCGACGAATTCGTGGTGCTGCTGTCGGATATCGCCACGCCGGAAGAATGCATGCTGATCCTCGACCGTGTGCTGCAGGCCATTACCCGCCCAGTGCAGGTGGAAGGCGAAGCGATCTGCGTTACCGCCAGCATAGGCGTGAGCCTGTATCCGACCGACAATTCCGATGCCGACGCCCTGCTGCGGCATGCCGATCAGGCCATGTATCTGGCCAAGGAAGCGGGCAAGAACCGCTACCATCTGTTCGATCCTGAAGCTGACCGCCAGGTGCAGGAACACCGGCGCTTCCTCGACGCCATCCAGCAGGCGCTCGATAACAACGAACTGGTGCTGCACTACCAGCCCAAGGTACATCTGCGCAGCGGCCAGCTGGTCGGGGTGGAAGCCCTGCTGCGCTGGCAGCATCCGGAGCAGGGCCTGCTGCCGCCGGCGCAGTTCCTGCCTGCCACCGACGGCAGCCCGCTGGAACAGCCGATCGGCGAATGGGTGCTGCGCACGGCAATGGCCCAGGGCGCCAGCTGGGCCCGTGCTGGCCGCCCTACCAGCATCAGCGTCAACATCAGCGCCGACCATCTGCTGCATGGCAGCTTCGTCAGCCATCTGCAGATGCTGCTGGCAGAGTATCCCGATATGCCGCCTGAACTGCTGGAACTGGAAGTGCTGGAGACGGCCGCGCTGGCCGATATGGAGCTGGCGGTCAACATCCTGCTGCGTTGCCGCGGACTGGGCGTGCATTTCGCGCTCGATGATTTCGGTACCGGCTATTCATCGCTGACTTATCTGCGCCAGTTGCCGGTGGACCTGCTGAAGATCGACCAGAGCTTCATTCGTGACATCCTGAGCGATCCCGATGACCGTGGCATCGTCGAGGGCATCATTCGTCTGGCTGGCGCCTGCCATCGCAATGTGATCGGCGAGGGAGTTGAAACCCTGGAGCATGGGACTGCGCTGCTGCAGTTGGGCTGCGAACTGGCGCAGGGCTATGGCATCGCCCGACCCATGCCGGCGGCGCAGCTATTCGACTGGCTGGCGCGCTGGCAGCAGGAGGAACCCTGGACGCGCCTGCCGCCATGGCCTGCTGCAGAGGGGCGAGCTTAACGGGCGCCGGCAGCGAACTCGCGCTGCGGCAAGTGCAGCGTGACGCTGGCAACGGGCGCATCGGCTGCTTCGGCCAATGTGATACGGTACTCTCCCGCAGCGATCTTCCATTTGCCGCGCCGGCTGTCATACATGGCCAGTGTGCGCGGATCGATCTGTACCGTGCTGCTGGCGCTGGCGCCAGCCTGCAAGCTTAGTTTGTCCCAGCCACCCAGCCGCTTGGGGGCTTCCCAGCCCGCGCCGATTTTGCTGACATAGACTTGTGGCACGGCCTTGCCCGCCCGCTTGCCCGTATTGGCAACACTGAAACTGACGCTGATGCTGCCGCCCTGAGCGCGTGCTTGCAGCTGCTCGTAACGGAAGCTGGTGTATGACAGGCCATGGCCAAACGCGAACAGCGGATTGAGCTGGCGGCGCTCAAACCACTTGTAGCCGACGGCTGCACCTTCGATATTGTAGTCAGTATCGAAGCGCACATCTTCGGCTAGACCACGGCCATCAAGTACAGGGCGCGGCAGCTGGGCGGTGCTGGCCGGGAAGGTAGCCGGCAGACGTCCCGAGGCATCGACTTCGCCGGTCAGCACGCGTGCAATGGCGGCGCCACCGGCGCTGCCCGGATACCACGCTTCCAGCACCGCCCCCACCGTATCCAGCCAGGGCATGGTGACGGGCGAGCCGGTTTCCAGTACTACCACGGTGCGCGGGTTGGCGCTCGCCACGGCACTGATGGTGGCGTCCTGATTGTGCGGCAGTTGCAGGTCCGGCTGGTCGAGCGATTCGGCGGTCCACTGGGTTGCAAAGACGATGGCCAGATCGCTGCTGGCGGCCAGTCTGGCGGCAGCGGCGGCATCCTTGCCGTCGTGGTAGACCAACTTCGCCTTCAGGCGTTTAGCCAGTTCCTGCATGGGCGAGGAGGGCAGATAGGTGATCGGGCCGGGGAAACTTTCCGGTCCTTCGTTCGGCACTACCGGCGCGCCGGCCGGATACACCTGCGACGAACCGCCGCCCGACAGCACGCCCACATCGGCATGGCCACCAATGATGGCGATGCTGTGGTACTGCTGGCCCAGCGGCAGCAGCTGCTGGTGGTTCTTCAGCAGCACCATGCCTTCTTCTGCACCGGCCTGCGCGATGGCAGCATGGGCGGCGTAGTCGATCTGGCTGTCCTCCACCTTGACCGGATGTTCGAGCAGACCGTTGGCTACCATGGCGCGCAGGATGCGCAGCGCCATATCGTCTAGCCGCTGCATGGGCACGTGGCCGTTTTCTACGGCTTCCTTGAGCGGCTCCCGGAAGTAGGGCGAGAGGTCGAACGGCCAGCCCGATTGCTGATCGAGGCCGTGCAGTGCGGCCGGCACGGTGGAGTGGGTAGCGCCCCAGTCCGACATCACATAACCGGTATAAGCCCAGTCTCGCTTGAGCACCTGATTGAGCAGGTAATCATTCTCGCAAGCGTAAGCGCCGTTGACGCGGTTGTAACCGCACATGACCGAGCCCGGATTACCGCGCTCGATAGCAATCTGGAAGGCCAGCAGGTCGGACATGCGGGCGGCCGCATCATCGATTTTTGCGTTGACTTTGGTGCGGCCGGTTTCCTGATCGTTGAGGGCAAAGTGCTTGACGCTAGCGATCACGTGGTTGGACTGGATGCCGCGGATCTGCTCGCCGGCCATGACGCCGGCCAGCAGCGGATCTTCGCCGCCATATTCGAAGTTGCGGCCATTGCGCGGCTCGCGCTGCAGATTGGCGCCGCCGGCCAGCAGCACGTTGTGGCCGGACAGGCGGGCTTCCTTGCCTATCATGGCGCCGCCCGCATAGGCCACGGCAGGATTCCAGCTGGCGGCAGTGGCGATGCCGGCGGCCAGCGCCGTGCGCGCGCGCGGCGCCGGGCCCGGTTGGGTAGCCACGCCCATGCCGGCATCGGTTAGCTGCTGGTGCGGTATGCCCAGCCGTTCGACGCCATACACGAAACCGGCCGTGTAAGGCACGCCTTCGGCCGGTTTGGCCACGCCTTTGAAATCGGTCGAGAAGTAGCCAAACACCAGCCGCAGCTTTTCGTCCAAGCTCATCTGCCCCACCAGCTGGCGGGCGCGTTGCTCGCTGGCCGATAAGGTGGCCGGCTTGGCCGCAGGAGCGGCGCCGCGTTGTACTTGGGCCGGTGCAGCGCCAGCCTGTTCGCTGGCTTCCGCAGCCAGCGCGGCAGTACTGCCGAAGGCGCACAGCAGGGCCACGGCAGCGGGGATGCAGCGCTTGACAACGTTTTCAAAAAAGCGCGCAGAAGAATCGGCGCAGGCCAGAACAGGATAATCCGAAGGAAGGGGTTTTTTCATGGTTGTCTCGTCAGCTTGCGGCGCAAGCGCTATCGTTATGGATGTATTGCAGCGGGAAATACTAACACGATTATTACAAAATGTTAATAATTCATGCTGGCTCGTGCGCGGCCTGCAACAGGCCGAGCTTCAGGGCTGGCGTGCCACGGCCGCAAGGCGGGCAGCGGCATCCTCGGCGCTCATGCGTTCGTTGCTCCAGAACTGATTGATGACATCCCACATGCGCGCCACCGTGTGGGCCGGCTGGGCCATGCCATGGGCGAGACTGGGCAGCAGGGTGCCGCGCCGTGCGCTGGCCTTGAAGTCGGCACTGGCGCGGCGCGCGCAATCGTCGAAGCGCTCCAGACTGACATCCTGCCGCACCGGAATGGATCCTTTGGCCAGATTGAAGGCCAGCTGAAAATCCTTATCCATTACGGCGTGGGCCAGATCGCGCTGGGCCTGTTTGTTTTTATCGTTCACCTGAAACATGGCCAGCGCATCGATATCGAAGGTGAAAGCGTGCGCCGTGCCGGGCATGGCCACGCACAGGATATCGCTGCCCGGACGTTTGCCCGCTGCCTGCATTTCCGCTTTGGCCCAGTCGCCCATCAGCAGCATGCCGGCTTTGCCGTGGGTGAGCATGGCAGTGGAGGCTACCCAGTCCTGGCCGCTGGACTGGCTGCCGCTGTACTGCTTGAGGCGGCGGTAGGTGTTCAGCGTGCGCACCATCTGCGGACCGGCCAGTGCGGCCGCATCGAGCTGCACGAAAGCGCGCTGGTAGAACTAGGTGCCCCCCACCCCTATGGCCACGCTTTCGAAGGTGCCCATGTCCAGCCATGACTGGCTGCTGTGCGCCACCGGCATGATGCCGGCTTTTTTCATAGCGTCGGCCACGGCGAAGAATTCGTCCCAGCTGGCAGGTGGGCGGGCATTGACTTTTTTCAGTGCCGCCGCATCGATCCACAGCCAGTTGACGCGGTGGACGTTGAGCGGCGCGGCTACATACCGGCCGTTGTACTTCATGGTGTCGCTAACGCTGCGCGGCAGCAGCGTATTCCAGTGGTCGCTGCTGGCCACGTCGTCAATGCTGGACAGGCCGCCACGGTGTGCCCATTCCTGTATCGCGGCGCCTTTGATCTGGGCCGCTGTGGGCGGATTGCCGGAGTTGACGCGCGAGGCCAGCATTACCATGGCCAGCCCGCCGCCGCCATTGGCGACAGTGAAATTCTTCCAGACGTGGCCCTTGCGGTGCAGGCTGGATTTGAGCTCGGCCACTGCACCGGCTTCGCTGCCGCTGGTCCAGAAGTGCAGCACTTCTACTTCGCCGCCATTGGCGCTGCCCATGCTGCCTGCTGCCGGTAGCAGCATGGCACATAGCAGCAGGCTGGCAGTGCAGCGCTTCATCGCTCGGCCCTCTGTGCCACGGCGGCATTGGCGGGCAGGCGCAGCGTGATGATCAGGCCGTGCGGCTGGTTATCCGACAGCAGTATGCGGCCATGATGGCGCTCGACGATTTCCTTGACGATGGCCAGCCCCAAGCCGCAACCATCGCCCTGGCTGGTAGCGCGCACGAAGCGCTCGAATACGCGGGCGCGGTCGGCTGCGGCGATACCGGGACCGTTGTCGATGACCTTCAGCAGTGCATAGTTGCCGCCTGCTTCCGTCTCGGCGCTGACGGTGACTTCGGCCTGCGGCCCCGCGTAGTGCAGGGCATTGTCGATCAGATTGGTGAGTGCTTCGCGCAGCAGCGGGGCATTGGCATACACCATGACTGGCGTGGCTTCGGCCACACCGAGATCGGCACCGGCGCGCAGGGCCCGTGGCACCAGCTGGGCCACCAGCTCCTGCACCAGCTTGGTGAGATCCACGCTGCAGCGTTCCAGTGCGGTGGCGGCGCCGGGTTCGGCGCGCGCCAGCGTCAAGAGCTGCGACACCAGATGGGCGCTGCGGACGGCGCTCTGGTGCACCAGCGTCAGGCGGCTGCGCTGGGCATCGTCGCTGGCCGCTTCCAGTGCCAGCCGGGTCTGGCTTTTCAGGCCGGCCAACGGGGTGCGCAGCTGGTGCGCGGCATCGCCGATGAAGCGCTGCTGCGCACCCACCTGACTGCGCACCGATTCCAGCAGCTGATTCAGCGCATTGGCCAGCGAATGCAATTCGACCGGCGCCAGATCGAGCTTGAGTGGCGTCAGATCGTTGGGTGCGCGCCGTTCCACTTCACGGCGCAGACGCGCCAGCGGGGCCAGCCCCGCCTTGACGCCGGCCCAGACGATCAGGCTCATGGCCATCACCAGCAGCGACAGTGGCAGCAAAGTGTCGGCCAGTATCGAGCGTGCCAGTTCCTGCTGGTTGGCGCTGCTGCGCGCTACCTGCACCAGCATGGTCTGATCGGGTTCAGTCACGCCGCCATACGCCACATACAGCGCGGCGATGCGCATGGCCTTCTGCTTGCCGTCGTCGCCGGCGACTTCGCCGTCGTAGAAATAGGGTGTATCGAGCTTGTGGCTGGCAGCCGCAGGCGGCGCCGGTAGCTGGTTGTTACCGAGGATGAAGCGGCCCGGTGGCGTGCTGACGGTGTACATCACGCGGTCTTTCGGATCGGCTTCGAGGATTTCCTGCGCGGCGCGGGGGAAGTCGATCAGCAGCCCCTGTTCGATCGGTTTGACCTGCCGTAGCAGGGCGCGCGAACTTTGCACCAGACTGGCGTCGATGGCGCGGTTGGCGTAACCGGCTGCGAGCCGGTAGGTGACCATGCCGCCCGCCAGCCACAGGATTAGCTGCGGCAGCAGTAGCCAGAGCAGTAATTTGCGCTGCAGGGAGACCATGCCGGCCGCTAGGGCGCGCTGCGTGCGGCGCTATCGGCCTTGAGCAGATAGCCGAGGCCACGCACGGTGCGGATATCGATGTCGGAACCTTCGAGCCGGCGGCGCAGGCGGTGGATATACACCTAGATGGCGTTACCGCCGCCAGGGCCGGCCGCATCGCCGGACCAGCTCTGGGTGATCTGCTCTTTGGTGACGACATTGTCGCGGTTGACCAGCAGCAGTTCCAGCAGCGTCCATTCGCGCGGGCTAAGGTCGATGGCGGCGCCGTCGATGTGGGCCCGGCGCAACATCGGATTGAAACTCAGTTTGCCGAAACCCAGCTCGGTATTGGCCGGAGTGGCCGATTGCACGCTGGCGCGGCGCAGCAGGGCGCGCACCCGTGCATCGAGTTCGGGGAAGTCGAATGGTTTGGTCAGATAGTCGTCGGCGCCGGCATCGAGCCCGGCCACGCGGCTATCGAGCGAGTCCTGCGCCGTGAGAATGATGACCGGCATCTGGCGGTTGTTGGTGCGCATATTTCGCAACACTTCCAGCCCGCTCACCATGGGCAGGCCCAGATCCAGAATGCTCAGATCGAAGTGCTGCTTTTGCAGCAGAAATTCTGCCACCGGACCATTCGGCGCGTGCTCCACGGTATAGCCGGCCCCGCTCAGATGGGCGCTCAGTGCGTCGGCAAGGATGGCGTCGTCTTCGGCAAGAAGTATATGCATGACGGCAGTGTAAACATCTCTGAAAGCTTAGACCAGAATTTTTTCAGACTCATCAGAAATATTTACTCGATTTTAATTAACTGCTAGACTTTATTAACGATCTTTAATGATTGATAGACGGAGACGCACTGCGAGGCCCCCAGCCCGCCGTGCTCCATAACAAGACCTACAGAGGAATAACGTGGCCAATTTTTCCCCCGCGCTGGCTGCCAGCGCGTCGCCTGATGCAGCAGCACCACAACGCAGCGCCCTGGTGATCGTCACCCTGCTGTTCTTTATGTGGGGCCTGCTGACGGCACTCAACGATGTACTGATTCCCCATCTGAAGGCGATCTACACGCTCAGCTATGTGCAGGCGATGCTGGTGCAGTTCTGCTTCTTCGGTGCGTATTTCCTCGTCTCCGTGCCGGCCGGCCTGCTGATTCGCCGGATCGGCTATCAGGCTGGCGTGGTGGCTGGGCTGGTACTGGCCGCAGCTGGCTGCGCGCTGTTCTATCCGGCCTCGCTGGGCGGCTATGGCCTGTTCCTGACCGCCTTCTTCGTGCTCGCTAGCGGCATCACCATTCTGCAGGTGGCCGCCAATCCCTACGTCACCATACTGGGGCCGGCCGCTACGGCATCGAGCCGGCTGACGCTGACGCAGGCCTTCAATGCGCTCGGTACCACGGTAGCGCCAGCGCTGGGGGGCATGCTGATACTGTCCGGTGCCAGCATGTCGGCGCAGGAGGTGGCCCAGCTGCCGCTGGCTGTACAACTGGCGCACAAGGCGCAGGAAGCGGCCGCCGTGCAGGGCCCGTATCTGGCCCTGGCCGGCTTGCTGCTGCTGTGCGGCGTGGTGTTTGCGCTGGTGCGCCTGCCGCGCATCGAGCAGAGCACCACGCAGGCAGGCAAGGCCAGCGATCTGTTCAAGCAGCGCCGGCTGATGCTGGGCGTGCTGGCGATTTTCCTGTATGTGGGCGGCGAAGTGAGTATCGGCAGCCTGCTGATCAACTTCCTCGGTGAACCTGCGGTGGCCGGCCTCAGTGCGGCTGCTGCTGCGCCACTGGTGAGCTACTACTGGGGTGGCGCCATGGTGGGCCGTTTCATCGGCTTTGGTGTGATGCGCAAAGTCAGCCCCGGCAAGGCGCTGGCCGTCAACGCGGCCTGCTCGGTGCTGCTGATCCTGTGCGCCGTCTGCTCGGGCGGAGCGCTGGCCATGTGGTCGATCCTGGCGGTGGGGCTGTGCAACTCCATCATGTTCCCGACCATCTTCAGCATGGCGCTGCACCGTCTGGGACCTGCCACGGGGCAGGGTTCCGGTCTGCTGTGCATGGCGATTGTGGGCGGCGCCATGGTGCCGTTCGCACAGGGATGGCTGGCCGATCTGTTCGGCGTGCAACTGTCTTTCCTGCTGCCGGTGCTGTGCTATCTGTATGTGCTGTTCTTTGGCATCAAGTACGCCAGTCTTTATATGAACTCTCAACCCGCAGTTTGATATTGCGGGTGTTTTAAGAGCAAAAAACCAACAGAAAATCAGAGGGTTTCCTCAGGTTTCCCTCTTTTCAGGCCGCGTCCGTTGACATAGAAGATTAACGGCGTGTAATTTGCTTAAAAAATGAAAACGTTTTCACGAAAACTGGCAAAAACAGGGATTTTTTTTGTATTTTCGAGATAACGTTTTCAGATTCTGCGCGTGGCGCACAAGGAGAAGCGGGACCAGAACTGACCAGACAGTCTGTAGTGCAGGGCGCCCGGGCGCCGCAGCACAGAGAGCAGGACATCGACGCGACCTGAGTGCCAGCAGTGCACGGTACAGGTGGCCAGTCGGAATTTTCATAACTACAAAGTGGGAGGCATATGTATCCATCTACGCATAACACATGGTTCAGGACGAGCGCGCTGGGCGCCGTACTGATCGCATGCGGCATGCTGTCGGCTTCGGCCCAGAACAGCAGTAATACACCAGCAGGTGGCGCGGTGGTCAGCGCCAGCGAGAACGACGGCCTGCAAACCGTGGTGGTGACCAACCGCCGGCCGGAAGGCAGCCAGAAAGTGGCGGGCGTGGTGCAGTCCATCAGCGCCGAGCAGCTGCGTAAGGACGGCATTTCCGATCTGCGCCAGCTGCAACTGGCCGTGCCGGGCCTGAGCATGGCGAATCAGGAAGGCAATCTGGAGATCTTCATCCGCGGCGTTGGCTCCAGCAACAATACCGAACTCGGTGATCCGGGCGCGGCACCGCACCTGAACGGCACCTATATTCCCCGTCCGCGCGGGCTGGGCGTGATGTTCTACGATCTGGAGCGGGTCGAGGTGAACAAGGGCCCGCAGGGCACGCTGTATGGCCGTAATGCCATGGCCGGCACGCTCAACATCATCAGCCAGAAGCCGGTGCTAGGTGAAAGCGGCGGCTATCTGCAGGGTGAAATGGGCAACCGCAAATCGCACGGCATGGAAGGCGCATTCAATATTCCGATTTCGTCCACGGTGGCGATGCGGGTGGCCGGCTACGAAGCCAAGAAAGATGCGGGCTTCAAGAATATGTCCACCGACGCGCAGGCCAGCAAGCTGCCTGCGGCCGGTTCCGAGAACAACCATGCGGCGCGCATATCGCTGCTGGTCAGACCCAGCAATGCCTTAAATTTTTCCCTGATCGGCGACACTGGCAAAGAGGGCGGCACCGGTTATCCGGGCGCGAATATCTACAGTGCCGTGGTGAGCACGGGGCTGCGTCCAGAAAACCTCGCCCTGCGCAATTTGGTGTACCGTGGTGAGGCGGGAGAACTTAACAACAAGCTCAATGGCTTGCAGGCCAAGCTTAATTATGATTTTGGCCCGGTCAATCTGGAACTGAGCGCCAGTCAGCGCAAGGTCGATTTCCTCCAGCGTAATGCGGCCTCGGAAGGTCTGGCCTATCCGGGTCTGGATCTGTCCACGATTAATTACGATAACTATTCGACGGTGTACTGGCAGACCAAGTCCAAGAGCAAGATCTATGAAGCGCGCTTGTCCTCGAACGACAAGAATGCCTTCAAATGGAGCACGGGTGCCTTCCACTTCACGGAAGACCAGTCGGTCGGCTACCTGTCCACTTCGGATCGTGGCTACTGCTGCTTCTCCGGCACAGAATTCTCCATGCCTATCGTGCAGGGTTCGTCCAGCGCCGTATATGGCGATGCATCCTACGATGTAAGCGAGCAACTGCGCGTGTTTGGCGGCGCGCGCTATTCGGAAGAGAAGAAATACCGCTGGGGCATAGGCGGCAACTGGGCACTGACGTTGGGCGGCGAAGACTATGGTTGCTGCATCGCTACCCGTCTGGGCACGCCGGGCTTTGTGCCGGCGCTGCTGGGCCGTCCCAACTTTAACCTGAGCGATGTGACCACTCAGGCCCAGATCGCCCAGTTCCTGATCGAAGGCACCAAAACGCCGGGCGAGCGCGATACGCTGGTGGCGCAGATTCAGGCGATTGCCAATGGCAGCAACCCGAAAGGCACTTGCTTTACCCGTCCGGATATCAATAACGGTAGCCAGACCTGCCCGAAAAATAACCCGAGCGATACCAAGGGCGGCTTCAGCTATGCCAACCTGACCATTCCTACCCAGCAGGTGGGCAGCAGCAAGGCTTCCTTCCCTGACATGCGTCTGGGTACGGAGTTCAGCATCGACCGCGACCATCTGGTGTATGGCAAGATCGCTACCGGCCACAAGTCGGGTGGTTTCAACGATAGCTTCAATGGCAGCACCATTCCGGAAACCTATAGCCCGGAAAAACTGATCAGCTATGAAATCGGCAGCCGTAACGCCTTCAAGCTGTTTGGCCGTCACGCGATCGTGAATACCACCGCGTTCCACTACGGTTATGACAATCAGGTGTTCCAGGATCTCACCTGCATCAACATGGACACCACCCAGACGCCGGCCACCTGCAAAGGCTATTCGCTGGCTAACCGTAACATCGGCCAGTCGCGCATCGATGGTCTGGAAACCGAAGCCAAATTCGTGCTGCCAGCGCGCTTCCGTCTGGATATGAATTTGACCCTGCTGAAGACCAAAATCTCCTCGGGCGTGGTGGCCGATGCACGTGCCGTTGATTACGGCGACGGTGGCAAGGCACCGCTGATCAATCTGGCCGGTAACCGTTTGCCGATGGCGTCCAACGTCAATCTGGCGGCACGTCTGACCCAGTCAATCGATGTCGGTCCCGGCACGCTGGACTGGCAGGCACTGGTGGCCTATCGTTCCTCGTTCTACCTGACTCAATTCAACGAGCAGGACATCGTGTTCAACAACGGCAAGCGCCAGACAGCACTGCAGGCTGGCTTCCCCGACATGCAGCGCGGTTTTGCTACCGTCAATCTGGGGCTGGGCTACACGCTGGACCGCTACCGCTTAGAGATGTGGGCCGCCAACGTGGGCAATGTGGAAGCTTCGCAGAAGGCGCTGGTTGGCCCGGCGCTGAATATCCGCTTCCTCAACGATGCGCGTTCCTATGGCCTGCGTCTGCGTTACAACTTCGATTAAGCTGAGGCTTGCATCCTGAGCGCACCTGTGCGCTGACAGGCCAGTCCGGTAACATGCGGAGCTGGCCTGTTTTTTTGCCTGCACCTGGCATCTGACTGGAGAATAATTTGAAGATTTCCATTTCCCCTTTTTGCCCGCTGCTGGTGGCGCTGGTGTTACTTGCAACGGGCGCGCGGGCACAGACCGCGCCTACAGCAGCCTTCCCCGGCCTGTACGCCGATCCGCAATCAACGGCCGCTGAATGGGTGCGTACCCACGCCAGCGACCCGCGCGCCGCCGAGATCGCAGCGGCGATTGCGCAGCAGCCGGTTGCGCGCTGGTTCGGCGGCTGGAGCGGCGACATCACAGCAGCCGTGGGGCGCTACATGGAGCGGGCCGACGCTGCGCGGCGGACGCCGGTGCTGGTGGCCTACAACATCCCCGGGCGCGATTGTGGCCAGCATAGCGCCGGCGGGGTAGGCTCGGCCAACGCCTACCAGCAATGGATACGCGGCTTTGCACAAGCGCTGGGTGAGCGGCCCGCCATCGTGATACTAGAACCTGATGCGTTGCCGCAGATGGATTGTCTGGATGCGACGGCAAAGGCCGAACGCATGCAGTTGTTCCAGTATGCGGTGCAGCAGTTTTATGATCTGGCACCCCGGGCGCTGCTCTACATCGATATCGGCAATAGCGACTGGCTCAAGCCGGACGAAGCGGCCAAGCGTCTGCTGCTGGCCGGAGTCGCCAGCGCACAGGGTTTTGCGCTGAATGTGTCGAACTACCGCAGCGATGGCGAGAGCAAGGCTTATGGCATTGCCGTGGGCGAGGCGATGCGTGCGCTGGTGGGCTGGAACAAGCCGTTTGTGGTCGATACCAGCCGCAATGGCGCCGGGCCGGTCAGCAAGCAGTGGTGTGATGCGGCGGGCCGCAAGCTGGGCCAGACGCCGCGTGTGTTTGGCAGCGCTGGCCAGCCCGAGATGGCGCTGTGGATCAAAGCGCCTGGTGAAGCAGACGGCTGCGCCGGTCCGGCCGGAACGTTTATGCCCGAACTGGCGCTGGGCTTAATTCACGGCCAATAGAACGGGGCGGCGGCCGGGCAGGGCCGGCGTGCGGCGGCCTCCTGCTGCCGCCAGCTTGAATACATCGACCACGTCGACCAGCCGGTGCGACTGCTCCTGCAGGGCGCTGGCAGCGGATGCGGCTTCCTCGACCAGTGCGGCATTCTGCTGGGTGGCCTGGTCCATCTCGACGATGGCCTGATTGATCTGTTCTATGCCCTGGGTCTGTTCGGCGCTGGCGGTGGTGATTTCGCCCATGATGTCGGCCACGCTGCGGATGCTGTCGACGATGACGTTCATGGTGTCGCCCGCTTCGTTGACGAGACGCGATCCGCTTTCCACCTTGCCCACCGAATCGTCGATCAGCTGTTTGATTTCCTTGGCTGCCGCTGCCGAACGCTGGGCCAGACTGCGCACTTCCGTCGCCACCACGGCAAAGCCGCGGCCCTGTTCGCCGGCACGCGCCGCTTCCACTGCGGCATTGAGCGCCAGAATATTGGTCTGGAAGGCGATGCTGTCGATCACGTTGATGATGTCGACGATGCGGTGCGAGGAGCTGTTGATTTCACCCATGGTCTGCACCACTTGCGCCACCACCGAGCCGCCCTTGACGGCAATGTCGGAAGCGGAAACGGCCAGCTGGTTGGCCTGGCGGGCGTTATCGGCGTTGTGTTTGACGGTGGCCGTCAGCTGTTCCATGGCGGAGGCGGTCTCTTCCAGCGAGCCGGCCTGCTGCTCCGTGCGCGCAGCCAGATCGAGGTTGCCGCTGGCGATCTGGCCGGAGGCGGTGGCGATGTTGTCGGCGCCGGTACGGACTTCGTCGACGATGTGGGTCAGCGCCGAGTTCATGTCGCGCAGTGCGCCCAGCATCTGGCCTGTCTCCTCGGCCGTATCGACGCGGATCAGCATGGTCAGGTCGCCGTCGGCCACCTGGCGTGCCACGTCGACGGCCTGATGCAGCGGGGTGGTGATGGTGCGGGTGGTGAGTACGGCCAGCGTGACGGCGATCAGGCAGGCGGCCAGCGCGATGACGGCGATCAGTACGATGGTCTGTTGGGCCTGGGTCTGCGATTGCTGGCCGGAGGCCGTCATCAGTTCTTCCTGATAGGCGATCAGGCCGTCGAGCTGGGTGGTGTAGATCTGCAGGATGGGGCGCACTTCGTCGAGCAGGTTATGCAGTGCGGCGTCGCGCTGGCCTTTGCGGGTATTGTCGAGGAAGGTGGTCCGGGCGGCCAGATATTTGCGGCGCGATTCTTCCAGTGCGCGCAGCTGCGCAATGCCTTTTTCGCTGGTCAGCACCTTGTCCAGTTGGCTCAGGGTGTCTGTGATGACGCGGGTATTTTTGGCGATGCTGGCGTATTCCTTTTCCATATCGTCGGCTTTGTCCATCAGCAGCAGGTTGCGCATATTGAGCGCCTGCTCGTTCAGTTCATCCTTGACGGTATGCACCAGTACGGTTTTCGGATAACGATCCTGATTGATCAGGCGGAGGTCGTCGCTCAGACCGCTGACGCGCAGATAGGCCAGGGCGGCAACGATGATGAGCATGCCGATGACGATGGCAAAGCTGAGGCCCAGCTTCTTGCCGATGGCTAAATTCCTGAAATTCATAGGGGGGGACTTTCACAATAACGGGTATGTCGAGTGGCAGCCTGAAGCAGGCCGCACGCTGGCTCGAGCCAACTTGTTTTCAATTGAGGAGGTGCAACATTAAATTTTTGAATGAAGACTCGGGTTGA
>Ga0187843_10000709_pt1 | contig 22734 bp, 15 predicted proteins | sample SpaLakP09_SKY_43_FD_134516 | JGI IMG/M metagenome (GOLD analysis project Ga0187843, IMG submission 134516) | Oligotrophic lake water microbial communities from Sparkling Lake, Wisconsin, USA - SP09_SKY_43 | ecosystem: Environmental > Aquatic > Freshwater > Lake | place: USA: Sparkling Lake...
GGATATGCCAGACCAGGTGAACCCGCTGCCGCCACTGACCCCGACGGCCACGCCCTCCTCCCTCACCGGCGCCCGCATCCTGGTGGCCGAGGATACCGAGATCAACCGCCAGTTGCTGCGCATCCTGCTGGCGCGGCGCGGCTGCATCCTGCAAGAGGTGGAGAACGGCCAGCTGGCGCTGGAGGCCATCCGCAGCAGCAACTATGACCTGGTGCTGATGGATTGCATGATGCCCGTCATGGACGGCTACCAGGCCACCAGCGAGATCCGCAGCTTCGAGCAGGCGCATGGCCGCCCGCGCACGCCCATCATCGCCCTGACCGCCAGCGCCATCGAAGGCGACCGCCAGCGTTGCCTCGACGCCGGCATGGATGACTACCTCAGCAAGCCCTTCACCCAGGTCGGCCTGATGAATGCGGTGGAAAAGTGGTTGCAGAAAGCCTGAGATCAACAAACCTGAGTTGAATTCAGGAAAATCCCTAAGGAAATAAAACAACTGCTTAAATTGTTTTATTTGATTTATTTGTTTGGCCGTCTTATGATGGTTCCTGAGCGCACATGAATATTCCAACACAGCGCATTTATCAGGAGTGTCATCATGAAATGGTTCTACGATCTGAAAATCGCCCACAAACTCAATGCCGGCTTCCTGGTCGTGCTGATGTTCATCGTGGCGCTGGGTGGCTTCTCCATTACGCAGCTGGCCCAGGTCAACCAGAGTTCCGCCGATATCGCCCGCAACTGGTTGCCCAGCATCGACGGCCTGGCCAAGATCAGCCTGGCGATGGCGCGCTCGCGCAGCTTCGACATGCAGCAATTGCTCACCGACGACAAGAAGGAAGAGCTGGCGTCGCGCGAACGTGGCAACAAGCAGATGGCCGTGCTGGAAAAGGAAGTGACGCGCTACGGCACCCTGATCTCGGAGCCGCGCGAAAAAGAGCTGTACCCGGAAATCCAGCGCAACATTGCCGCCTACAAAGCCGCCCATGAGCGCATGGAGAAACTGTTCATCGATGGCCAGAAGCAGACTGCCTATGGCGTCCTCCTGAACGATTCCACCCCCGTCTATCGCAAGCTGCAGGACCAGATCAATGAACTCAGCGAGGTCAACGCCAAGGGCGCAGCCGTCTCGGAACAGCAGGCCAACACCGTCTACGAGCAGGCCCGCATGGCCATCTTTGCCCTGGTGGCCACCTGCGTCGTGCTGGCCCTGACCCTGTCCTGGTGGATTGCCCGTCTCGTGGCCCGCCCGCTGACCCAGGCCGTCTCGATTGCCCGCCAGGTGGCCGATGGCGACCTGACCGCCCGCATCCCTGAGAACGCCGGCCGTGACGAAACCGGGCAGCTGATGGCAGCGCTCAAGCAGATGAACGACAACCTGCTCACCATCGTGCAGGAAGTGCGCACCGGCACCGACACCATCAGCACCGCCTCGGCCGAAATCGCCACCGGCAACATGGACTTGTCTTCCCGTACCGAACAACAGGCGGGTGCCCTGGAAGAAACCGCCTCGGCCATGGAAGAACTGACCTCCACCGTGCGTCAGAACTCCGACAACGCCCGCCAAGCCAACCAACTGGCGGTCTCCGCATCGGAGGTGGCCCAGGCCGGAGGCCAGGTAGTGGGCAAGGTTGTTCACACCATGGATGCCATCAATGAATCGTCGCGCAAAATCGCCGACATCATCGGCGTCATCGACGGCATCGCCTTCCAGACCAATATCCTGGCCCTGAACGCCGCCGTGGAAGCAGCCCGTGCCGGCGAACAGGGACGCGGCTTCGCGGTGGTCGCCTCGGAAGTGCGTTCGCTGGCCCAGCGCAGTGCCTCGGCAGCGCATGAAATCAAGGCCCTGATCGACGACTCGGTGGCCAAGGTCGATACCGGCACCAAGCTGGTCGGCGAAGCCGGCCAGACCATGAACGAGGTGGTGGCCAGCGTCAAGCGCGTCTCCGACATCGTGGCCGAAATCACCGCCGCCGGCGCCGAGCAGAGCCAGGGCATCGAGCAGATCAACAATGCGGTCGTGCATATGGATGAAAACACCCAGCAGAACGCCGCCCTGGTCGAACAGGCTGCGGCTGCCGCCAAGGCCCTGCAGGAACAGGCCGCACGCCTGAGCCAGACGGTGGGCGTGTTCCGCCTCGAGGCCAGCGACCTGCCGGCAACGGTGAGCGCCAAGCCGGCCATGATGGCCGCTGCCCCGCGCAACATCACCCCGGCACGCCCGGCAGTGAGCGCAGCGCGTCCCAAGGCCATCGCCGCGTCCGCACCGTCGGCACGTTCGTCGGCCCCGGCCAAGAGCCAACACGACAGCACCGACAACGGCGACTGGGAACAATTCTGAGGACCTGAGGACGACATGGACGCCTTCCAAAAAGAAATCGACGAACGTACCAACCTGACCTCCAGCAACAAGTTCGAGCTGCTGCTGTTCCGTCTCGGCAATCCCGAAGGTACGACCGACAAGCCGGGCGAGCTGTATGGCATCAACGTCTTCAAGATCCGCGAGATCGTCCCGATGATGGACATCACGGCTGCTGCCGGCATGCGCTCCCCGATGCTGGGCATGGTCAACATCCGCGGCCAGGTGATGTCGGTGGTGGACCTGCCGGCGGTGGCCGGCTGCAAGCCGGGCCATGGACTCAACATCCTGCTCATTACCGAGTTCGCCCGGCATACCCAGGCCTTCGCAGTGGAATCAGTGGAAGAAATCGTGCGCCTGGACTGGAGCCAGGTCCTCCCGGCCGACTCCAATGCCTCCGGCAACGTGGTCACCAGCATCGCCCGGCTCGATTCGGCCCAGGACGGCGGCCGCCTGGTGCAAGTGCTGGACGTGGAACAGATCCTCAACATGGTTTCGCCGGTCAAGGAGCAGATCCAGCCCCCCGCACCGGGTGGCAACGAACTGAAGATCAAGCCCGGCTCGGTAGTGCTGGCCGCCGATGATTCACGCATGGCGCGTGCCCTCATCGAGCAGTGCCTCAACGATCTCAAGCTGCCCTACGTGATGGCCACCGACGGCCTGCAAGCCTGGAAGAAACTGCAGGAGCTGGCCCGCGAAGCGGAACAGGAACACAAGCCCCTCACCGACAAGGTCGCCATGGTGCTGACCGACCTCGAAATGCCGGAGATGGATGGCTTCACCCTGACCCGCAAGATCAAGGCCTCGGACCTCTACAAACATTTGCCGGTGGTGATCCATTCTTCGCTCACCGGCGCGGCCAACGAAGACCATGTGCGTTCGGTGGGCGCCAATGGTTATGTCGCCAAGTTTTCACCGCCTGAACTGGCAGCAATGCTGCGCAAGGTGCTGCCCCCCTGACGGCACCTACTGCAGAGCCAGGAACGGCGCTTTTTACAAGCGCACGGCCGACACCCCGTCGGCCGGCAAGACCGGCCCCACGCCACCCTGACGGTGCCGTGGGGCTTTTCTTCATATGGCCGCGGCGCAGCACCCCGCCAATCCGGGCTGGCTTGAGCTATCTCAAATTATTTCGAGGCCAGGCTCCTAGAATCGGCAGTGAACATCCCTCCGGCGCGCCCGCGCCCTGCCGGCGATGCGGATGTCTCCGCCCCGACCCGCGCGCGGTCGTCCTGTACCAGGAGGCTGGCCATGGTTCCCACTTCTGAACGTGTCGTTTCCCTCGTCCCTGGCGCCGGCAGCAAGGGGCCGGCCCAAGGCATTCCGGCCCTGCTGGCTGCGATGGATGCCGAGCATCGGGAAGTGCTGGAGAGCGTGGCTGCACTGGCGGTGGTGCCGCCGGCGCGGTTTGCCAGCGCCTATGCGGCCCTGGTTGCGCAAATCGAAGCAGGATTCAGGGAAGAAGAACAGATGATGGACCAGATCGGCTACGGCGAGATCCGCGCCCATCGCCGCGACCATGCCGAGCTGCTGGCACTGCTGCATCGCCTGCGGCCCTACCTGGACGATGGCAATGCGCCGCTGGCCGACATCGTCATGGGCATGATCCCGGCCATGCTGGTGCGGCACATGGCGGGAATGGACCAGGCGCTGGCGCTGGCCTTGCGCATGCAGGGCCCAGCATCAGGCCAGCGCTGACGCGCCGCACGCGGACCGGGTCGTCAGGAACGGTGGAGAAGTCAGGTCAGGCCAGGTCGGGCAGGGAAACGCGGATGATCTCCGGCCCGGTGCCGTAATCGGCCAGCGTGGCCCGGTAGAAATCAATGAACTCGTCGGCCGGCAAGGGCTTGGCAAACAGCCAGCCCTGGGCAAAGTCGACCCCGTGCCCGCCCAGGTAGGCGGCCTGTTCCAGGGTTTCCACGCCTTCGGCGACGATGAACAGATTGAGGCTTTTGGCCATGGCGATGATGTGATCGATCACGGCGCTGGTGGCAGCGCCCGTGCCGATGGTGCTGACGAAGGACTTGTCGATCTTGAGCGCATCCATGGGCAGCCCCTGCAGATACTGCAGGTTGGAGTAGCCGGTCCCGAAATCATCGAGCGCCATCGAATGCCCCAGCTCGCGCGCCCGCGCCAGCGTCACGCGGGCCGAAGCGATGTCCATGCAGCCGCGTTCGGTGGCTTCCATCCAGAGCTGTTCGGTGCGGATGTCGGTACCGGCGAGGGTCTGGCTGACCACATCGATGATGCGCCCGGTCTTGATGTCGTGGGCGGCTACGTTCACGGCCACATGCAGTGCGCGGTCCGCGCGCAAGGTATCGCCCAATTCATCCACCACGGCGGCGATCACGAGGTCGGTCATGGGCAGGATCAGGCCGCTCTCCTCGGCCAGCGGCACGAACAGGTCGGGCCGCACGATGCTGCCGTCCGGCCGGCGCCAGCGGATGAGCGCCTCGGCACCGACGCAACGCCCGGTGGCCAGCTCGATGATGGGCTGATAGAAAACGATGAATTCCTTCTTGCGTACCGCCAGCTGCAAATCGGCCAGCGGTGACAGGCAGGCCTGCGAGACACGCAGCACCAGCAGGACCAGGATCAGCCCCAGCAGCACCCCCACCGGCAGGAACCAGCGTTGTTCAGCGGTCATCACGTCGAGCACGTGCTGACCGTCGGTGAGGGCCGCGGCCGTCCAGCCATCGCGGCTGACGGTCGAGACGAAGAAGCCATCGAAATCCTGGGCGCCTAGCCCGCGCAGCGCACGGCCGGCCATGCCGGCCGACACCGGCATGCCGTATTGCGCCACCAGCCCGAAACCATTGCGTGCAAGGACCACGTGCACGCCGTCTTCCAGTACCACATCAACGAATCGTTGCCGGTGTACCAGCGCCACATGAGCACCGTACTGGAGCGCCATCATGCTGGGTCCGTCGGCGACGAAAGAACTTTCTGCCAGCGCCACACCGATGCCGTCAGCGGTGGTAAAGGCCAGTTCCGGCTGTGCCCGGCGCAGCGCCTGGGTACGTCGATCCCAGGAAGTGCACTTCAACTGGCCGGACTCGTAATAGCCCATTTCCTCGATGGCGCCGGAATTGACGGCGATCAGCCGCATCTGTGCGATGTGATCATCCGAGCAGGGAAAGAGCAGCAAGGGCGACAGCGACCTCAACGCGCTCTGGCTGTTCTGGAAGGTGGCCTCGGCCCGCTCCACCACGCTATGCGCATAGCGCGCCAGGCGCTCATGCTCGGACTGGATCACTGCCTGGCGCGACAGCCACAGCATGCCGATCACCGGCACCGTGGCCGCCACGATGGTGGCGATGATGGTCAGGACCACCACCTTGCTTTTGTTGTTCACATTCCCCCCTAGTGCCGCCGCTTGCGTCGCGGCCCGTTCGCCCCGGAATTCCTGTCGGATGCTCATCATTAGACCGCGAACAAACAATTAAATCAATTTAATCATTTTATAAAATGATGAATCGTCTTTGCATCAGCTGGGAAAAGGCCCGCTCAACAGCCTAAAAATTCGGCATTTTTCCTTATTAATCAATGAGAAAGGACATTCTTCCCGCAGACTGGAGTGGGCTTTTCGCCTTGACAACACAGTGGGGCCAGAACAACGAATTTATCGTTTATTCCCACGCAGAATCATTTTTTTAGCGATTTCAATGATTTTGTGCTTTAATGATTCCATCAATCAATTTTCAAGGGATCGATCATGCGCCTCAACCTGCCCGTCACTCAACAAGAGCGCGAGATCGACGCCCACTGCTCCATCGTTTCCAAGACCGATACCAAGGGGCGCATCACCTACGTCAACCCGACCTTCATCCACATCAGCGGCTTCACGGAAGAAGAGCTGATCGGTGCGCCGCAGAACATCGTGCGCCATCCCGACATGCCCGAGCTGGCCTTCGCCGACCTGTGGAGCACCCTCAAGGCCGGCCTGCCCTGGACCGGACTGGTCAAGAACCGCTGCAAGAATGGCGACTTCTACTGGGTCAAGGCCAACGTCACACCGATCTGGGAACGCGGCAAATGCACCGGCTACATGTCGGTACGCACCAAGCCCACGCGCGCCGAGATCACCGCCGCCGAGCAGGCCTACAAGGAACTGAAGAAGGAAAGCGCCCGCATCGCCGTGCATCGCGGAGAAGTGGTGCCGACGGGCCTGCGCGGCAAGCTGCGCCAGGTTTCGCAGGTCTCGCTGAAGACACGGCTGGATCTGGGCTTGGCCACGGCGGCCGCCGGCATCTGTGCACTGGCCTTGCTCAACGGGCAGTGTGCCGAACACGCCAGCAGCCTGCCGACGCTGGCCGCTACCGGCGTCGCCCTGGGAAGCCTGGCGCTCATGCGCATGACCCTGGCCAAGCGCATCTTCACCCCTTTGCGGCGCGCCGTGGCGCAGGCGCGCCGGGTGGCGGGCGGTGACCTGTCGGCCACCGACCTGCTGGCCCGCCGCGATGAAATGGGGGCGATGCTGCAGGCCATGGAACAGATGCGGGTCAACCTGGTGGCATCGGTAGGCGACGTGCGCCGCAGCGGCTTGCACATTGCCCAGGCCACCGGCGAGATCGCACGCGGCAACATGGACCTCTCTTCGCGCACCGAATCACAGGCCAGCAGCCTCGAAGAAACCGCTGCCAGCATGGAAGAGCTGGCCTCCACCGTGACCCAGAACAGCGAAAACGCCCGTCAGGCCAACCGCCTGGTGGAAGAAGCGCTGGCCACCACGCGCGATGGCGAAGCGTCCATCGGTCACATCAACGACACCATGGATGCCATCCACAAGAGCGCCGAGCAGATCAAGCAGATCACCGGACTGATCGACGGGATCGCCTTCCAGACCAATATCCTGGCCTTGAATGCGGCCGTGGAAGCAGCACGCGCCGGTGAACAGGGACGCGGCTTTGCAGTGGTCGCCGGTGAAGTGCGCAACCTGGCACAACGCTCGGCCCAGGCCACCAAGGAAATCAAACAGCTCATCGACGAATCCTCGCAGCGGGTTGGTACCGGCGTGAAGCTGGCCGGCGACATGCGCGACACCATGGGCGGCATCATGCGCGCGGTCACGCAGGCCGCCACCGCCGTGGCCGAGATCACCGCCGCCTCGGGCGAACAGCAGACCGGCATCCAGCAGGTCAACGAAGCCGTGGTCCTGATGGATGAAGTGACCCAGCGCAACGCGGCGCTGGTGGAAGAAGCAGCAGCCGCCGCCGGCAGCCTGGAGGAGTCGACGCAGCAGATGATCCAGGCCATCAGCGTGTTCAACCTGGACGGCATGGCGGCCACCGTCGTGGCCTTGCCCACGCACGAAAACACGCGTGTGGCCCTGCCCCGCGCTGCCTGAACTGGAGGGCGCGGCTCCAGCCCCTGATCCGGAGCCATCGCTGAGGAGGCGAACATGGGACACAGCGAAGCATTGATGGCCAACGAGTGCGCCAGCCAACGCACCCATGCCGATGACGCGCCCGACACCCGGGCGCTGGTCAAGGCTAATGCACGGTACCGCCACATCATCGGCAACACCCCCGCCATTATCTACAGCAGCGTACCTTCGGGCGATTTCCAGCTCACCTTCGTGAGCGAAAACGCCTCCCGCGTGCTGGGCTACGAGCCCTGGGAAATGCTGGACGACCCCAACTTCTGGTTCAACCACATCCACCCCGACGACACGGCCGCCATCTTCTCCAGCCTGGCCATGCTGTTCGTGGAAGACCAGAAGATCTACGAGTACCGTTTCCGCACCCACGACGGCAGCTACCTGTGGATGCACGACACCCTGCGTTTGATCCGCGATGCGGAAGGCACACCGCTGGAAGTCATCGGCCTCATGACCGACATCACCGGCCGCAAGCAGATGGAAGACACCCTGCAGCGCCAGGCCGAGGAACAGCGCGCCCTGATCGAACAGCTCAAGATGGCCCAGGCCCAGCTGATGCAGTCCGAGAAGCTGGCCTCCATCGGCCAGCTGGCCGCCGGGGTGGCGCACGAGATCAACAATCCGATCGGCTTCGTCAACGCCAACCTCAACACCTTGGGCAACTATGTGGCCACGCTGCTCGAAGGCATCAAGCTGTACCAGTGCGTCACCACGGGCAAGCTGCCTTCCAGCGTGGCACAGTCGGAGGTGCAAGCCTTCGAGGACCGCGCCGACCTGCAATTCCTCAGCGAAGACGTGACCGAACTGCTGGCCGAATCCAACGAAGGCCTGCAACGCGTCAAGAACATCGTGCAGTCGCTGAAGGATTTCTCGCGCACCGGCGAAAGCAACTGGCAGATGGCCGACCTGCATCGCGGCCTGGACAGCACGCTCAACATCGCCAACAACGAGCTGAAGTACAAGGTCACCATCGTCAAGCAATACGGCGAGCTGCCCATGATCAAGTGCCTGGCCTCGGAACTGAACCAGGTCTTCATGAACCTGCTGGTCAATGCGGCCCAGGCCATCCATGAGCGCGGCAGCGTGACCATCCGCACCGAACGCTGCGGCCAGCGCGTGGCCGTCTGCATCAGCGATACCGGGCACGGCATCGCGCCGGAACACATCAACCGCATCTTCGAACCTTTCTTCACCACCAAGCCAGTCGGCAGCGGGACCGGGCTTGGACTGTCGCTGTCCTACGGCATCATCAAGAAGCATGGCGGCGATATTCATGTCAGCAGTGAACCGGGCAAAGGCACCACCTTCCGGATCGAATTGCCCATCGATCCCGCCAGCGCCCAGCCGCCGAGCAAGGCCTCGGGCGAAACAGGAGACGCATCATGACCGCCATCCAGAGCCAGGAACTCCAGACCCTGCAACAAGCCGACCCGTTCGCCCTGCCGCCGCCCTGCGTGCTGCTGGTGGATGATGAACAGAGCATCCTGTCGGCCTTGAAACGTACCTTCCGCCCCCAGGGCTATCGTCTGCTCACGGCCACCAGCGCCGAAGCCGGGCTCGACATCCTGGCCAGTGCCGATGTCGACCTGGTCATCTCCGACATGCGCATGCCCGGCATGAACGGCGCCCAGTTCCTGGCCCAGGTCAAGCAGCAATGGCCGGCCACCATGCGCATCCTGCTGACCGGGTATTCGGAAATCGGCAGCACCATCTCGGCCATCAACGATGGCGGCATCCACCATTACCTCTCCAAGCCTTGGGAAGACCGCGAGCTGCTCATGGTGGTGACCCACGCGCTGGAGGAACAGCAGCTGCGCAAGCAGAAGATGGCGCTGGAACGCAAGGTGCGCGAACAGAACCTGCAACTGGCCGATTTCAACCGCCAGCTGGAACGCCAGGTACAGGCCCGCACGGAAGAACTGCGCCAGACCGTGCTGTTCCTGGAGAACGCCCAGGAAGAAGAACAGAAGGCCTTCCTCTCCATGCTGCATGTGTTTTCCGACATCAGCGAACTGCGTGCCGGCCTGGCCAACGGCCAGTCCGCCCGCATTGCACGCTGGTGCGAACAGCTGGCGCTGCGCATGGGCATGAACAGCCATCACGCCAAGGAGATGATGATGGCCGGCATGCTGCACGGCATCGGCAAACTGGACCTGCCTGATGATCTGGTGAAAAAACCCATCGAAAAGATGAGCAGCGATGAACTGCAGCGTTTCCTGTGGCATCCGGTAAAGGGCCAGATGCTGCTCACCCCCATCCCGACCCTGGCCGAGACCGGCGAGATCATCCGCCACCAGCACGAGCGCTATGACGGCCGTGGCGTGCCGGAAAGCCTCTCGGGCGACGCCATCCCGATGGGCGCGCGCATCCTGGCCGTGGTGCGCGACTTCGAGGGCCTGTGCAATGGCGGCATCACCAGCCACAACGTGAGCCCCGAAAAAGCCCTGTCCATGCTGCGCGCGCACGCCGGCCATCGCTATGATCCGGTGGTGGTCAACACCTTCATCGCCATGATGGAAGAGCAACGCCTGGCGCTGGAACAGCAGACCCGCCTGCTGGCCCCGCAAGACTTGCGCGTGGGCATGAAACTGGCCGAGGACCTGCGCACCAGCTCCGGCGTGTTGCTGCTGAACAAGGAACACGTGCTGGACGAAGCCATCCTGGCGCGGCTACGGCGCTTCGAGCAGATCGATGCGATGCCGCTGAAGGCGAGGATCGTGTTGCACTGATGCAACCGGTGCTTGTCGGTCCGCACAAGTCTTGACGGGAAGCCTGTCAGCCGACAGGCCTACCCGGGAATTTCCCGATTGCCCGACCGCCTCAGGGCTGGTGCAATCAGCATGACCGGGCGCGTTGCGCCCGTTCGCGTTGGGGGACGCGATGCTGTTCCACTATAAAAATGACACCATGACCAGAATCACCCGAAATACCTGCCTGTTCCTGCTGATCGCCTTTAGCCTCTTGCTGGCCGGCGTAGCCGGGCTGTCGCGCCTGAACCAGAAGGAAGTGCGCGACAGCCTGTCGCTGGACAGCCGCTGGATCCGCGACGATATCGAATCGCTGCTGCGCCGCTATGAACACGGACTGCGCGGCACCCGCGGCGCCATCCTGGCCATCGGTGCCAACGACCTGAGCCGGGAGAAGCTGCTGCGCTACATGGACAGCCGCGACCTGACCCAGGAGTTTCCCTGGGCCGGGGGCTTCGGTTTCATCCGCTACGTCACGCAGGCCGATCGCGCAGCCTATGACAAGAAGGTGCAGGAGGATCACTTCCTGTTTTCCAGCATCACCGAGATGACCGCCAATCCCGGCGAGCGCTACGTCATCGAATACATCGAGCCCATCGGGCCCAACCGCCAGGCGCTGGGACTGGACATCGCCTCCTCGCCGCAACGCCGCTCGGCCGCCGACCACGCCATGCTCACCGGCCGCGCCGAACTGACCACGCCGATCAGGCTGCTGCAGCGGCAAGGCAATACCGCCAACGGCTACCTGTTCCTGCTGCCCATCTATGCCGGTTCGTTCACCCCGCCGACCATGGAACAGCGCCAGGACAAGATCATCGGCTGGGCCTATGCGCCCTTGTCGGTGCACGACATTCTCTCCGAACTGAACCGGCGCTGGAGCATGCATGCGCTGGAGATCCTGGTGGAAGACGTGGCCACGGATGAACCCGCCGTGGAGCTCTTCCGCAGCGAAGGTTTTGAGCAGCTCGCTGGCGGCGTCAGTCTCGACACCGCCTTGCCCCTCTATGGACGGGCCTGGAAACTGGTCGTGCGCGCGGGGCCCGAATACACCTATGCGCACCAGTTCATCAGCGACCGCGCCATGCTGCTCTCGTGCGCGACGCTGGTCATGCTCATCGTGGCCATCGCCCTGGCCTACCATAGTTTCTCCACCCGCGAAGGCAAGCTGCAGGAAGCACGTGCGCTGCTGGCCGCCGTAGTGGACAGCTCACCGGATGCCATCGTGACCACCGACGCCCAGGGCCGCATCACTTCCTGGAACAAGGGCGCTACGGACACCTTGCGGGTACCCGAATCCATGGCGCTGGGCACGCCCCTGGCCACGCACGCGGCATTGCACGATCTGGACCAGCGACGCAGCGGGCTGCAACCGCAACCCGGCCCGGGCGCCGCCGCTGACCGGCACGAGTCGCCACACGTGATCAGCCTGCCGGGCGAGGCCGTGGGCTATGCCTCGGCGTTGCTGTTCCCCTTGCGCGACAACAGCGGAAAGCAGATCGGCAAAGCCTTCATGCTGCGCGACGTCACCCGCGAAAAACGCATCGAACGTGAACTGCACCGCATCAACGAGGAACTGGAACTGACCGTGCAACAGCGCACCCATGCGCTGCACCAGGCCAAGACCATGCTGCAGACCGTGCTCAACGTGATGCCCTCGCTGGTCGGCTACTGGGACAAGCATCTCATCAACCGCTTCGCCAATGCCTCCTACGAACGCGTCTTCGGACGCTCCCATGGCGAAATCACGGGCATGTACATGCCCGACCTGGTCGGCTACGAGCTGTTCGAATCGGCGCTGCCGCATATCGATGCCGCGCTGGCCGGCGAGAAACAGACCTTCGAGCGGACCTTCACCGATGAGATCAATGGCTACAAGCACGTCCTGACCACCTACATCCCCGACATCACCGAAGAAGGCGACGTGATCGGCTTCTATGTGGTGGCCCATGACGTCACCGAAATCACCCACAACCGCAACCAGCTCAGCGATGCCCTGGCGCAGAACCAGTCGCTGCTGGACCAGGTGCAGCAGTCCAACGCCCTGCTCAACAACGTGCTCAGTTCGGCCACCGGCGTAGCCATCATCGCCACGGCACCGGATGGCGTGATCACGCTCTTCAATCGCGGGGCCGAACGCATGCTGGGCTATCGCGCCGAGGACGTGATCGGGCAGATGAAGGAGGAAGCCTTCTCGGGCCGCCTCAACAATCCCGCCATCCGTGCCCAGGCCACACTGGATGAGAAGGCCGTGAGTGACCTGCGCTACCGCCGCAAGGATGGCGTGACGCTGCCGGTCACGCGTCAGCAAACCTCGATGCTGGATCACCGCCAGCGCCACATCGGCGACCTCTACATTGCCATGGACATGAGCCTGCAACGCCAGCAGGAAGCCGAACTGGCAGCCGCCCGCGACCAGCTGATGCTGGCCGCCGAAGTGGCCAAGCTGGGCGTGTGGGTCTGGGACCGCACCGGCGACACCTTTGAATTCAACCGCCAGATCGCCGAGATCTACGGCATCAGCGATGGCCGCAGCGCGCAGGTGACCACCTATGAGGGCTGGCGCAGGCGCGTGCATCCCGACGATGTCGGCTATGTGGAATCGGCCCTGCAGGCGGCGCTGGCCGGTACCGGAGAATTCGAACCGGTGTTTCGCGTAGTGCGCGCCGACGGCAGCATCCGCTTCGTGCAGGCACGCGCCCACGTGGACCGCAACGGCATGGGCGCGCCGGTGCGCGTGATCGGCATCAATCTGGACATCACCCAGCGCATCGAATTCGAAAACAACCTGGTCGAGGCCCGTCTGAAAGCCGAACAGGCCAACTCCGCCAAGAGTCTGTTCCTGGCCAGCGTCAGCCACGAGATCCGCACCCCCATGAATGGCGTACTGGGCATGATCCAGCTGCTGCAGAGAACGCAACCGCAGCCGGCCCAGCGCGACTACCTGAACAAGGCCGAAATCTCGGCCAAGTCGCTGCTCAACCTGCTCAATGACCTGCTGGATTTCTCGAAGATGGATGCCCAGCAGGTGCAATTGGATTTGCAGGCGTTTTCGCTGGAACATTTCCGCCACGACCTGACCGCAATCCTGGCCGGCAACCCGCCGCAGGAGGGCGTGAGCCTGCACATCGAACTGGATGGCGACCTGCCGCAGCGCGTGGTGGGCGATGTCTATCGACTGCAGCAAGTGCTGGTGAACCTGATCAGCAATGCCCTCAAGTTCACGCATCTGGGCCGCATCGACGTAGCACTGCGGCGGCTGGCGGCGGACAACACCCGGCAAGTGATGCTGCGGGTGGAGGTCAGCGACACCGGCATCGGCATTGCCCCGGAACGTCTGAAGGACATCTTCGATGCCTTCACCCAGGCCGAAGCCTCCACCACCCGCCGCTATGGCGGCACCGGGCTGGGGCTGGCCATCAGCCGCCATCTGGTGCAGCTCATGGGCGGCCAATTGCAGGTGAGCAGCGAACCGGGATGCGGCAGCCGCTTCTGGTTCGACCTGCCCATGGAGATCGAGGACGCCACGCCGCTGTCGCAGGCGCCTGCAGCGCACGAGCACACGCAGGCCGAGCATGCGACCGCCGGCGAGGCTGCGCGCGAACTGGAAGGCGTGCATATCCTGCTGGTGGAAGACAATGCCGTCAATCGCCAGGTCGCCACCGGCCTGCTGTCCCTGTATGGCGCGCACATCAGCTGCGCCGAGAATGGCAGCACGGGCGTGGCCATGGCCAGTGATCCCGAGCGCCACTACGACCTGATCCTGATGGATCTGCAGATGCCCGGCATCGACGGTATCGAAGCCACCCGGCGCATCCGTCGCCAGCAGGATCTGCGCCACATCCCGATCCTGGCCATGACCGCCAATGCCTCGCCGGAAGACCGCCGCCGCTGCATCGATGCCGGCATGGCGGGACACATCGCCAAGCCCATCGACGTGAGTACGCTGGTGCCGACATTGCTGTCGCATCTCCAGCATGACCGGAGCATCGCTGCGCAAGAGCCGCTACCCGCTGAGGCCACGCGCGTGGACGTACAGCCCGCCGAGCGCCAGCAGGTCGACCTCCATGCCGATCTGATGCGCCGCTACCGTCAGGCCAGCGACGTCTATCGCACCACGCTGGATGCTGCCGGGCCAGAACTGGAACGCCTCTTCGCGGACTACGACACAGTGCTGGCGCAGGCTTCGCCGGGCGGCATCGAGCAGGCCGCCCATGCGCTCAAGGGCTTGTGCGCCACCATCGGGGCCAGCGGCCTGGCTGCTTATTTCGCCGGTATCGAGCGCGTGTGCCGCGCTGGCGAGGGTGTGCCGTCCGATCGTCTTTTCCCAGCCTGGCGCGAAGAACTGATCGCGGTGCGGCGCGATACGGGTGTGGTCTTGCAGCAACTGGCGATGCAGGCGCTGCAGGGTGTTTCCGGCTCGCCGGGGCCGGCTGCGCCGCAGGCCGCCGCGGAGCCGGCAACGGCGACAGCAGAGGCTTCCGATTTCCCTGATAGGCAGGCGCTGCGGGCCTTGCTATTGTCGAGCAACCTCGAAGCGCTGGACCTGGCCGAAGCTATCGGCAAGCGCCATGGGCTGATGCAGCAGACGCGCTACCAGCAGTTGTGGGAACTGATCGAGAAACTCGACTTCCCGGCGGCGTTGGCCCATCTCGATGACCATTTCGGAGAACCTCGTTGAAACGCATCCTGGAAGAACTTTCCTCCCTGCGCGGCAGCCGTCCGCGGGTCCTGCTGTGCGATGACCAGCCCATCAACATCCGTCTGGCCAATGCCCTGCTCAAGGGCGACTACGAGATCTTCATGGCCACCAGCGGCATGCAGGCCATCGAGCTGTGCGAAAAGGTGGCGCCGGACCTGATCCTGATGGATGTGAACATGCCGGGCCTGAGCGGCTACGAGACCTGCGAACGGCTCAAGCAGAATACCGCCACGCTGGGCATCCCGGTGATCTTCCTGACGGCGCTGAAAAGCGAAGAAGACGAGGTCAAGGGCTTCGATGCGGGCGGGGTGGATTTCATCAGCAAGCCCATCAACGGCACGGTACTCAAGGCACGTGTACTGACCCACCTGACGCTGAAGCTGCAATCCGATTTCTATCGCAACATCGCCGTCACCGATTCGCTCACGGGCCTGTTCAACCGCCGCAAATTCGACAGCGAACTGGCCGAGAAGTGGGAGCTGTGCAAGCGCTCCGGCCAGGCCGTGTCGCTGCTGATGATCGATATCGACTACTTCAAGAAGTACAACGACCATTACGGCCACCAGGCCGGCGACCACTGCCTGGCCGAAGTGGCACACGCCATCCGCAGCAATTTCCACCGCAGCTACGATTGCGTGGCGCGCTATGGCGGTGAGGAGTTTGCCTGCATCCTGCCCATGGCCGGTCCCGAACAGGCCCTCACGCTGGCCAACGCCGTGTGCGAATCCGTGGCCCGCTTGCATCTGCCGCATGCCCGCTCGGAAGCCAGCAAACACGTCACGCTGAGCATCGGCGTGGCCTCGGTACAATCCCCCGGCCACAGCAGCACCCCGGCCTCGCTGATCGCCCTGGCCGACCAGAACCTCTACCAGGCCAAGGCGCATGGACGGGCCCAGGTGTTCGGCGGGGCGCAGGTCGACGCCGCCACCCAGGCCCCGGTGCTCTGACCAGCCAGTGCGCCCCAGCGCCACTGCACCACCTGACAATACCCTCCCGGCCGGGGCCGCCATGCCGGCCCCGGACCAGCCCCAGCACTTGGCCCCAAGCGCGATTTCCAGCCGTTGCGGCCGGCGGTGAGGCGCTCAGTGGGGCGTGCCCGGCTCCCGCCAGTCGCTCCGCCACAACGCGATCTCGAATAAATACGAGGTATTTTTCGAATTAAATTGAACTATCTGTCCTGATTTTCAGCCTTCGTCGACTATTTTCGACATCCCGGTAAAACTGCGTTCTCTTCCCGCATGTCCTCGACTTCGGAGCGCAGCCCGCTCCGACGAGGGAGCGGGTTAGCCCATGGACCCGTTCGATGCGTCCGTATCGGTCAAGGAAGAAAACATGACAACTGCACATCTCGCTCATATCGTCGGTGGTGAAGATTCCCACGGCGGACCGCTGGTCCGCCTGCTGGAGGCCGCCGGATTTCACGTCGCCCACCACCCTTCGGCCGACCAGTTCCTGCAACAGACCACCGGCAACGCCCCGGGCGGCATGGTGCTGGAAGTTCACATGCAGAATCTGGATGCGCCGCGCCTGCGCTCCCTGCTGGATGAACGCGAACTGGGCCGCCCCCTGATCGTCATCACGGGGGCGCCGCCGGCCACTGCCCCGGAAGACATCCGCTACGGCGTGCGCCCGGAAGGAGCCCCACGCCTGCCGCAGTCACCCACTGCCGAACACGGCACCCCGCCGATGCTGCGCCAGCAGCTGGTGGAAGCCTTCCGTGGCGCGCTCATGCCCTTCGATGAATCCGGCCCGCAGATGCAGCAGCGGCAGGAACACTACCAGCGGCTCAAGACCCTGACCCGGCGTGAACGTGAAGTGCTGGAACGTCTGGTGAAGGGGCGGCTCAACAAGCAGATCGCCGCCGAACTGGGGACCTCGGAACGGACCGTGAAGGCCCATCGCCAGCAGGTCATGCGCAAGATGAACGCGGGTTCGCTGGCCGCGCTGGTGGCGGCGATGACGCGCTACTGAGTGAAGAAAAACAACGGGCGGCCAGTGCCGCCCGCGCCCCCTGCTCCATCAGGTCCGCCGGCGCTCAGCCGGTGACCGACTCCTCCGATTCCACCCGATTGCGTCCGCTGCGTTTGGCCTGGTACAAGGCCTGGTCGGCACGCGCATAGGCTTCTTCGAAATCCGTGCCCGCTGCGGCCCAGGCCACGCCGAAGCTGGAGGTGACCGGCCGCGCCGACAGGCACTGGAAGCGTTCGCCGGCAATGGCCTGGCGAATCTTGCCGGCCAGTACCACGGCCTGATCCAACGCCACGCCGGCCAGCAGGATGGTGAATTCTTCGCCCCCCACGCGGCCGATGACACCCTGGCCGGCAAGAGTGGTGCGCAGGCGTGCGACCAGTTCGCGGATCACGGCGTCGCCGGCGGGGTGGCCGAACTCATCGTTGATGCGCTTGAAGAAATCGATGTCCAGCACGACCAGCGACATCGAAGAGTGCTGCAGGATCTGGTGCGCCTGCTCGAACACCGCGCCGCGATTGAGGGCGCCGGTGAGATTGTCATGGCGCGCCTTGTAGTCCAGCTCATCACTCAGTTGCTTCAGGCGCGCATTGAGCAGGTTCAGCTCGCGCTCGGTGCGGTCGCTGCGCGAGATCAGGCGGCGGCTCTGGCGCATCAGCTGGCCATAGTGCTGCACCAGTTCTTCGAGCGCCGCGCGATGGCTGGCCGGGTCGCTGGCAGGATCGGCCAGCACCGCATTGGCGCGGTGCAGGGCTTCGGCTTCGGCCGCGAAAAGGTCGCCGCCGTCCATCAGCTCTGGACCGCGTGATCGTGGAAGACCAGTGCGGAGAAATCTTCCTGCAGCTCCTGGCCGAATTCGAAGATGGTGTCGTCTTCCTCATCGTGGTACCAGTTCAGGAGCACTTCGGTACCGCTCTCGGCCTTTTCGTTCAAGGCATCGAAGAGCGAGAACAGCATCTTGGTGCTGGAGCTGTTGAAGTAGGCCAGCGCCACGTTGACGGTGATGGTGCTGCCCTGCTCATCGTCGGCCAGGAAGCGGCGCAAGGTGGTGATGATCTCGCCCCAGAACTGGGCGGCATTCTCGGGATAGGATTCGCCCTTCAGCGAAAGCGTGCGCTGGTCGAAGCGGAAGTCCACTTCGGGAGAGCTGGCGCTGGCGGCGATGAATAGATTGTCCATGGTGTCGTGTGTCAGAGGCAGCGGGCCCTCAGATGGTGGCCCGGAGATAGAAGGTCTGCGCGCCGTCGTCGGCGGGCTGGGAGAATTCGAAGTCCAGCGGCGCACTGGCATCGCGCGCCACCGTCAGGAAACCCAGGCCCGCACCCTTGCTGTCGGCCGGCGTTTCGGCACGCAGCATTTCCTTGTACGCAGCCTTGATTTCTTCATTGGTCAGCGAGCGCAGGTGTTCCAGTTTCTCGCGCAGCTTGTCGGCCATGTCAGCATCGACCGGATTGGCGCAATGCAGGAAGTAGCGGCCATCGGTCTGGGTGATGTAGACCGCCCCGTGGCGCATTGGCGGCTCTGTGACTTTTCCTTCCTTCTCATGCAGGTCTGCCGAGTAGTGCACGATGTTCTGCGCCATCTCGATGAAGGAAGAGAACAATTTGCGCCGGGTCTGCGCCAGCGCGCCGGTGTGCTCGGCGCGCAGTTTCACGGCCTCGGCCATGGCGGCGATGATGGTCTGGGAAAAATAGCCGACGTAGTAGAAGACGATGTCGCGCCGTGCAACATAGCTGTGGAACTCCGCCCACTCTTGCTGGATACCGTTCATGCGTGTGTTCCGTGTTGAGAATCTTGATGAGCGGCGTCCAGGCGGACGCCGAAGAAACAGATATCGTCACGCCGCCGCTGCGTGCCCTGGTAATGCGCGTGGATGTCCATGACCACGCGGCCCAGCGCCGGCATGGCCAGGCTGCCGTGTTCCAGCAGGGTGCGGCGCAGGCGCTGCTTGCCGAAGGCGATGTGCTTGGGGCCGCCGATCTGGTCGATCACGCCATCGGTGCAGACGAAGATCATGGACCCCGGTGCCAGGTGCTGGCTGTGGTTGTCCCACTGCATGTCGTCGGGCGTATCGACGTAGCCCAGACCGACGCGCTTGCCTTCGATGGTCAGCACCTCGGTGCCATCGGCTACCAGCAGGAACAACGGCATCTTGGCGCTGCTGCTGGTGAGGGTGCGGGTGGCGCTGTCGAACCAGAAGAAGCAGGCATCCATGCCGTCGTCCGATTCGGAGGGCTTGCCGGACTGGCCGTGCTGTCCCAGCACGCGCTTCATGCTGCGGTTGACTTCACGCATGAGACGCGCCGGATTGTGCGGGCCGTGCAGTTCCAGCGCCTGCTTCAGCGACGACGAAGCAATCAGGGTCAGGAAGGCGCCCGGCACGCCATGGCCGGTGCAGTCCGCCACCGCAGCAAACCAGCCACCGGGATGCGGTTCGAAATGATAGAAGTCGCCGCCGACCACATCGCGCGGTTCCCACACCAGGCAGGCATCGGCCAGCGCCTCGGTCATGGCCGCGCGCGAGGCGCTCAGCATGGCGCGCTGGATCACGCTGGCGTAGTCGATGCTTTGCATGACCTGGCGATTCTTCTCTTCCTGCATCGCCACCAGTTCGCGCATGAGCGCCAGGCCCGCACCGAGCCCGGCCAGCTGGCCCTGGTCGACGATGATGAAACCATCGGCCAGGGTCTTGTCGCCCGAGGCCACGGCCAGTGCGCCCAGGGTTTCGATGGGGGTATCGGCTTCGACGATGAGGGGGTCCTTGTCCATGAACGCGATGCAGCTCTTGCGCTCGTAGAGCTCGCGGTGATACGGCTTGGACATCTGGGACATGAAGATGTGGCGGCTGATGAGCCCGATGGGCCGCTGCCGCTCCACCACGGGCAGGCTCACCAGCTCCTTGTGCTGGCCGAAGATCTCCAGGACGGTAGCGTTGTTCTCATCGAACTGCACCACCGGCACCTGGACCGCCAGCGCTCCCGCTGTCGGTTGGAACAACTTGCTCCCTGTCGCCGGAGTCAGACTGAAATGACTTTCCACCGTGCTCGCCCGCGTCGTGATTTTTGGATAGACCGGCGATCATATTTCATTCCTGTGACAACAATGTGACGCTGTTGAGCGACAAGTTATCTTGCAAACGAGACGACCTGTCTCTTCAGTGGAGGCCATCACGACGATAGGCCAATAGCGACTGGTTAAAGCAGGCGCTAGGATTTGCAAGTGAGCTTGTGGATTTGCGGGCGTCAGCCTCCCCCACAGGACAGATGAGTTGGAACACGGCCCGCTTCGGTGGGCCGTTCAAGTTCCTTACAGACGACACACGTTCTTCAGATCACGAAGAACCCATGCGTCCCGTCCCTCCCCAATTGTTCCACCAAGCCGAATTCCCAATCGAGATAAGCCTGCATGGCGCTGGCCGCATTGTCAGTCCCTTCATAGGGACGGCGATAGCGGTCGATGCGCGGCGACAGCAGATGGGTCTCGCCTTTCTCCAGCGGCAGGCCGGCCTGTGACCATGCTGCATTGCCGCCCTCCAGCAGGAACACCGGCTGGCTCACCAGCGCCTGCAGGTCCGGCACCGCAAACTGCGCCAGCAAGGCGCTGCCGCACGTGATCACGAAGCGCGTGGCCGCGGGGAAGCGGCGTGCGGCCGCCGCAATCTCCGAGCGCAACACGAACCAGGCCCCCGGCACATGTCCGGCCACATAGCGCGCGCTCAGGGCCACATCCAGCACCACCGTACCGTCATCGGCCTGCAGCCAGCGCTGCAACTGCTGCGCGCTGATGCGCTGCTCGGGCCGCAGCGCCGCCACCGGCAGCTCGCGCGGGGCGTCGCCGCTGACCGTGAAATCGGCCGCCGTCATGCCGTCGACCACGAACACTTCCCACGCCATCTGCGCCAGCCAGGAGGCGGTCATGTCAGCACGCACGCCATCGTCATCCACCAGCACGATGCGCGCGCCGCGCACGGGGGCATTCATCTCGGTTTCCTGTACCAGCTGTCCGCCGGGCGCGGAGAGAAAGCCCGGCAGATGTCCGGACCGGTATTGCTCGGGCGTGCGTACATCGAAACGGTAGACGGTGCGGTCTGGCTGCGCCAGTTCGGCCAGCCGCGCCAGCGGGATGCGCTTGACGCCGGCACGATCGGCCACGCTGCGCGCCTGCCGACGCGCCTGTTCGCGCTGGCTGGCCTCGACCGTTTCCGGGAAGCGGCGCGCCTGTCCGTGTTCCAGCGCCTGCCCCGCCAGGGTCCAGCCGATGGTGCCATTGCGCAATGCATGGACCGGATTGGGCAGGCCTGCATTGACCAGCGACTGCGTACCGATGATGCTGCGCGTGCGGCCCGCACAGTTGACGATCACCCGCGTCTTGCGATCGGGCGCGATGGCGGGCAGGCGCAGCACCAGCTCCGCGCCCGGCACGCTGATGGAACCGGGGATGTTCATGTTCTGGTATTCGTCGAAGCGGCGTGCATCGACCACCACCACGTCTTGACCGCTGTCAAGCAGGGCCTTGACCTCTTCGGCCGCCAGCGACGGCGTATGCCGCTTCGATTCGACCAGTTCGCCAAAGGCCTTGCTGGGCACGTTCACATCCTGGAACAGCTCGCCCCCCGCTTCGCGCCAGCCCCGCACGCCACCGGCCAGCACGCCGACCCGGCTGTAGCCGAGCGCACGCAGGCGCAGCGCGGCGCGCACGGCCAGGCCTTCGCCATCGTCGAGCGTGACGATGCGCACGTCGCGGCGCGGCAGGCGCGCAAAGGCATTCAACTCCAGATGCGAGAACGGAAAATTGGCCGCAAACAGCGGATGGGATTGTGCATGCGGCGCTTCCTCGCGCACGTCGAGCAGGGCGATTTCCTCGCGCGCCAGCAAGGCGGCGCGCACTTCGGCATGACTGACAACGGGCAGGGCGGCAGTAGCGTTTTCTTGACTCATGAGGTAGCAGTTTCGATGGACAGGTCCCAGATGTTGGGCAAGGTGGAATTGGAATAACCCGAGATGAACGGCACCCGCCGTCCATCGGGATGGTAGACCGAACGCCGCACCGCGCCGATGTTGGCGCCATAGACGTGGATGCTGACGGAGACCTGGTCGGCATGGGCATTACTGACCTGGTGCACATCGTGCAGCGAGGGCAAGTCAGGCGACACCGCCTCCACCTGCCCCGCCTGCAACAGCGTGCGTTCGCCCACGGGCTGCAGTTGCTGCGCCTGCCAGGCAAAGGATTGCGCGTATTCGGCCCCGCGCAGCACGCCGATCAACCCCCAGACCGTGTGGTCATGTATGGGTGTGCGCTGACCCGGTCCCCATACAAAGCTGACCACCGAGAAGCGCTGCGCAGAGTCGGCATGCAACAGGAACTGCTGGTAGCGCTCGGGATGCGGCTGGGCATAGGCATCGGGCAGCCAGTCATCGTGGGCGACCAGTTGGCGCAGCAAGGCGCCGCCGCCGTGCAGGATCGCAGCCTGGTCGGCCTGCGCATCGAGCAGCCCGGAAAACCCGGTCACGAATTCACGCAAGCGCCAGAGCTGCTTGCCAGCTGGATGGGGTGTGGACATGTCTCCCTTTCTGTAGAC
>Ga0187843_10000713_pt1 | contig 22688 bp, 16 predicted proteins | sample SpaLakP09_SKY_43_FD_134516 | JGI IMG/M metagenome (GOLD analysis project Ga0187843, IMG submission 134516) | Oligotrophic lake water microbial communities from Sparkling Lake, Wisconsin, USA - SP09_SKY_43 | ecosystem: Environmental > Aquatic > Freshwater > Lake | place: USA: Sparkling Lake...
ACTAAAGCCCTGACTGGCGATAACGAGTTCGCGGTCCGCGGCACTGTGGGGAGCTACGGTCAAAAAGATTTGAAGTTATCTGGCCAAACCGCCATCACTGACAAACTGTTTATTGGTGCCGCGGGTGCGACTTATAACCGCGATGGTTTTGGTACTTACGTGAACACTGGCGATGAAAACTATAACAAAGATATCCGCACTGGCCGTGTGAGCCTGCAATATCAAGCACTTGATAATCTGCGTTTTAGTTTTGCTGCCGATAAAACCCAAGACGATAGTAATTCCAAAGGCGGACATCGTTTAACTAACAGTTTGTTGACCGGTGAAGCGCCACTGGACAATGTCTATGACTCGAAAACTAGCATGCCGGTTGATAACAGCGTCGAAACTAGCGGTCATTCATTGACCATGGCTTGGGACATCAATGCCAACTGGACGTTAAAAGCCATTACTGCCAAACGCGAAGGCGTGACGGATACCAATATCGACTTTGATAGTACCATTCGGCCATCGCTGGATGTTCCGGCTTTCTATGAAGACGAACAAACGTCCAATGAATTGCAGTTGCTGTTTAACAACGACCAATTCAAGTTCGCGTCTGGCCTTTATTCGTTTACTGGTGATGCCTGCGGTGCTTTTGGTACGGTATTAGTGGCAGGGCTTGGCGTCACTATCGAAAATGGTGGTTGTGTCAACACGGATTCGATGGCTGCATACGCCCAAGGCACTTACCAAGTGAACGAGCAATGGTCGTTTACCTTAGGTGGCCGTTACACCCAAGATGATAAAGATGCAGCAGTGTACCGTTATGTTTATTTGGGGTACAAATTGCCGCGTGACACTGCCAACAAAATCGGTGTGCAATCAGATTTTAGCGGTGATGAGAGCTTCAATCACTTCTCACCCCGTGTCGGTTTTGAATATCAAGCCAATGACCATGTGATGATGTACGGCAGTTACACCGACGGCTTTAAGTCGGGTGGCTTTGATATGCGTGGTAACCAATCGGTCAACCCGAATGCTGGCGACCCGTATCAGCCAGAAACTGTGGATACCTTTGAACTTGGCGTGAAAAGCGAGTTGTGGGAGCGTCGTGTCCGCTTAAACGCGGCAGTATTCACCTCCGCTTATGATGATATGCAAGTCACAGTGCAACGCGCCGTCAACAACACCGTGGCGTCGCAAGTGCTAAACGCCGCTAGTGCTGATATTAATGGCTTAGAGTTAGAAGCTGTGGCGGTGGCCAGCGATGCGCTGCAGTTTAACTTAGTACTGGGTTACACCGATGCCAAGTTCAATGAAGTGATGTTCTATGATGCGGCCACGAAGACGACCACGGACGTCTCTGGATTATGGTCATTTGCCAACACACCAGAATTTACAGGCACCTTGGGCAGTAAATACACCATGGGGCTGATGGGCGGAGAGTTGGTGGTTAATGCCAACTTGTACCATCGCAGTGAAACGCAAATCTTTGAAGTGCCGTCAGTGCTCGATTTCGGCGGTTACACCTTGTTTAATGCCGGCGCGACTTGGTATGACGCCAGTGGTAACTGGGACGTGTCACTGCAAGGTCGTAACTTAGGCAACAAAGAAACACGCATCGCTGGTTACAACTTCCCATTATTGGCGGGTGAGCAAACGATTACCGCTTATTATGGTGACCCAAGAACGGTAAGTTTGTCAGTGGGTTACCGCTTCTAAACGCAGGTGGTCAGTAAAGGCGACTCTCGGGTCGCCTTTTTCGTCTGCAGAGGTTTTGCAAGTCGCGGTAATGATGATGGCGATTGCCAACAGACTCAGTCTTTGTGCTAGGCTGAACAAGTATTTTCAAGTAGATCAGAGATCTGCGCGGCACCCCAGTTAAAGAGTAAATCAAGTTCATGATTGCAATTATCGCTGATGATCATCCGTTATTTCGCGTTGCACTTTCGCAAGCGTTACAAGCGATTTTGGGCCAAGCCGCCGCTTTGTTTCAAGCGCATAGCATGGCACAGTTGTGGCCTTTGTTACGCGAACACCCTGATACCCAATTAATCTTGTTAGATTTGAAGCTGCCAGATGCCGAAGGTTTTGCCGGATTAACCGCGCTTCGCACTGAATACCCAGATATTTCGATTTTGATGGTATCAGCCATTGAAGATCCCGCCGTGATTAAACAAGCCATGCAATTGGGCGCTTCAGCTTATTTACCAAAATCGGCGCCACTGGAGGTCTTATCGGCGGCAGTTGCAGCTGTTTTGGCGGGAGATACTTGGTTGCCTGCCGAATTAGTGACTGCGGTTAGCCAAGCCAAAGATTTAATCGATCATGATTTTGCTTCACGCTTAGAGCAACTGACACCTCAGCAGTTTCGCGTGCTGAAAATGATTGCCGATGGTTTGCTCAACAAACAAATTGCCTATGAAATGAATGTGCAAGAAACTACGGTGAAGCAGCATGTTTCAGCGATTTTGCGCAAGTTAAACGTCAATAATCGCACCTTGGCGGGAATTTTGTTTGAAAAGCTGAAGCTGCCTGATTTATTGCAATAACAGCAGAGCCTTCATGCAGTGTATTTGTAGCCAATCTTTAACCATTTCGCTGTTGCTAAGCCAGTTTTCTATGGCAATATGCAATGAGTTAAGCGTTGTTTATGGCGAGTTCGATCTGCTTGGCAACATGGGTAATGTTTGGGGTCGCTTGGTAACTCAGTGAAAACAGTCGTAGTCAGTGTCAAAACTGGAACATTTCTCCAAGGTTGGATTTATAAAGTGCAGCATTCTTTGCTGCTGCGCTCGATTTTACTGCTATCTGGTTGGTTATTGCTTTTCGAAATAGGCTGGTTAGTCGAGTACACCAGTCATGCCAGTGTTTGGTTTCCTGTGTCTGGTTTCACCTTTGCTGCTTTACTGTTGATGGGGCTGACGGCACTTCCTGCGTTACTCGTCGGTTGTGTGGTGATCACCTATATTTCTGCATATCACTATCAATTGCCTTTGTCCGCCTTAGAGCTGTTCAAAGGTGGCTTATTGTTTGGGTTAGCGCACATTATTCCATATGGCGTTGGCGCGTTATTACTGAGATTTTTAGCGCGAAATGGCATTCGCGATGTCACGCAAGTGATAGTGTCTTTTTTGGTCATTGCCGCGGGTAGTTCATTATTGGCGACTGGACTGGTGTTAAGCGCCTTGGTTATTTCCAATATGATGCCAATCGCCGATGTGGCCAAAACTTGGTTGCCGTTTTGGATTGGCGATATGGCCGGTGTGATGGTGATGGCGCCATTTTTTGTGGCGTTACTCAGTAAGTTAGTGCCTGGGGTTTTGTATCGGTTAACTGATTTATCAGCCTTACAACCACAGCGAGCGAGTCGACTTTTTTGGCTGAAATTATTGCTTAACGCCTTGCTGCTGTCGTTTGCGATGGTGCTGGCCAATGTCACTCAGTCACCGAATAGCGCCTTTGCTATCTTCTTTTTAGTCATTCCACATATGTGGATCGCGTGTTCCGAATCGCCGTTTTATAACGTATTCAGTGTCGCTTTTAGCAGTTTCTTGATTGCTTTTTTGGTCCATGTGCTCGGGTTGATGGAGTTCGTGATGGTCTATCAGTTTGCGATAAACGTGATTGCTGCCAATACCTTATTTGGTTTGGCACTGCCAACTTTGCTGGCGGATAACCTGCAACTACGGAAGGTGGCGTTTACCGACAATTTAACGCAAGTGGCTTCGCGTGATCGCTTAGAACAGCGGGCACTATTGGAGATTACCAAAGCGAGACAAGACGACGAAAATTTCAGCTTGATGGTGTTTGATATCGATAACTTCAAGCAAATCAATGATGAGTTTGGCCATCATATCGGCGACCATGCGCTACAGCAGCTCTGTTTAATTGCTCAGCATTCGCTTCGACCTGATGATTTGTTGGGGCGGTTTGGCGGTGATGAGTTTGTTATTCTGTTACCGAGAACCTCGATGCAAGAAGCGCAACAAATTGCCGAGCGCATTCTCGATGAATTGCAAAATGTTCGTGTGGCCGATGTGCAGCGTTTAACCGCTAGTTTTGGCGTCGCCATGCTGCATATCGACGATGACTATGACCGGCTGTTTATGCGCGCCGATCAAGCGTTATATCGGGCAAAATACCAAGGCCGCAATTGTGTGGTACTGGCCGAACAACCCGATTGATTGTGATTGTCTGAGCGACACTAGGTGTTGTGCTCAGACAAATCTGTTGGAACTTGTTCAGTTTCTTACTCGTCAGGCAGCTGCAAAGTAAGTAGGGCAAGACCACTTATCAGTAAAATGGGCAAGAGTACCATCTGACTAAAGATATCTAATTCCAGCCGTTGGCTCAGCCACAGCGTTGCAGCAGTTTGAGTGATAAATACTATCCAAGCAGCCACTTTCCTTGTGTCGTTCATCATTTTCCCTTTGTATGTAATCTCAGTCTCCAGACTGATTTTTGGTATATGCCGTAAAGCTATTAATATATTCCTGTTTTGAATAACAGTGTGATAATACAACATTTCAAGGGGATTACAGAAGGATGAAATTGCTGAGAATACAGCGAAAGTAACTGTTTGCTGCTTTATTAAACGTTGTGTCCCTTTATGTGTAACAAGTTGATAAGCCAAAGATTTATTGGCTTAAATTATCTGACTGAAAACAAAGACAGCAACGTTAAGGATGAAATCTTAGCTAGTTTGCAACCATTGCCGACCTATGGGCAAAAACTCATCTGCGCTTTGGCGCAAGGCAAAAGCGGTCAGTTGGTCGACGCCGACGACAGTGCAACGGGTTGAGTACTTTTGTTTGATGTGACTCAGCAACATCGAAAAATCGCCATCGCCAGACAGTAAAATCACTTCATCAACGGAGTTGGCATATTCCAGCATATCAATGGTAATACCAACGTCCCAGTCCCCTTTACTGGTACCATCACTGCGTTGAATAAAGGGTTTGAGTTTTACGGTAAAACCAATATGACGCAGTGCATCTTGAAATTTACGTTGTTTGTCGTCGGCACGTTCGATGGCATAGGCAAAGGCATGCACAATTTGGCCGCGTTGCTGCAAAAATGCGAAGAAATTGCGATAGTTCAGACTGCAGCCGAACTGGTCGCGACAGGTGTAATACATGTTTTGCACATCAACAAATACCGCAATATTAGGCAAAGTAACCTCTGAACCCAGCAAAAACTCACTATAACACAGCGAAAACAGTCGTTATCTGTTAAAGTAGCCATTACTTTAAATCGCGGTTGCCAGTCAGCACTGCGGTGCTTTTTTCACGCAGGAAATGCCATGACGAATAACCAAATTTTACGCCGGATCCGCTACGCCCTCGATTTAAACGATCAAAAAATGATGCAAATTTTTGCTCACGCTGAAGTGACGGTGACCCGTGCTGAAGTGAGTGATTGGCTGAAAAAAGATGACGATAGCGCCTTTATTGCCTTGCCAGATATTGCTTTAGCGGCATTTTTAAACGGGTTGATTATTGAGCGTCGTGGCAAAAAAGAAGGTGAACAACCGCCGGTTGAGCGTAAATTAACCCACAACATCGTGTTTCGTAAGTTAAAAATTGCCCTCGATTTAAAAGATGACGATATTTTGGCCTTGTTGCAACTGGCTGATTTTAAACTGAGTAAACATGAATTAAGTGCATTTTTCCGTCGTGTTGATCACCCGCATTACCGCGCTTGCCAAGACCAAGTACTGCGTAACTTTATTCACGGCGTGCAGCTGAAGTTTCGCGCCAGTAGCGAAGAATAATCTGCGCTGATGACCCAAAGTTTTTAATGCATTTATCGCAATAAGCGCTGTAACAGGCGCTTTAAACTGGTTTCTTTCAGTGGCTTCAACATGAAGTGAAAGCCCGCATTCATCGCCGCATCGCGGGTACTTTGTTGTTGGTCGGCCGAGTGGATCACCACCGGCGCTTGCACCGCAAAATGTTGTTGTAACTGAACCGCCACCTCGACGCCCGTCGCGCCAGCATCCAAGTGATAATCAAACAAAAGTAAATCTGCTTGACCATGAGCTTGCATCAGTTCTTGCAATGCCGCCAAGGCCTCCGCGGGATTTGCGGCAACTAAGACCCGACACTGCCAGCTGCGCAGTAATTCGGCAACAGCCGTGCGTAGCTGCGTTTCGTTATCTAATAACAACACGGTTTTGCCAGCGAAATTCATTGAATTTTGTACGATTGGGCTTTGGCTGCTGACAAGGTTTGGCGTCGGCGCCCGAGGTACGGTAATGGCAAAACAACTGCCGACACCTAAAGTCGATTGCAAAGTAAGTGGGTGATGCAACAACAGGCTGATGCGCTGGCTGATGGCTAAACCAATACCAAGACCGCGTTGGTCGGCGTGAGTTCCCTGTTGAAATTCTTGGAAAATATGCTGTTGTTCGGCGCTGCTGATGCCAATGCCGGTATCCAAAACCTCAATGCGAATGGCGGGAGTGCCATCAGGCAAGTGGCAACGCCGACAACCTAAGACGATTTTGCCGCGTTTGGTATAACGAATGGCGTTCGACACTAAATTCTGGATCACGCGGCGCAATAAGCGATTGTCGGTATGCACAAAAGCACTGCAATGTTGATAGTGGAATTGCAGTTGTTTTTCACCGGCCAGTACTGTGGCCTCGCGGGCGATATGGTCCAGCAGCTGGTGCAAACTAGAAACCCCTGGTTGGGCTTTCACCACGCCAGAATCGAGTTTGGTGAGTTCCAATATACTCGCCAGCAAATCCTCAGCCGAATTAAGCGAGCTCGCCAAGTTTTTCGCCAGTTGCTGTACTTGCGGTAACTGCTGGGTTTGTTCGCGAATCAGGCCACAAAAGAGTGCGGCGGCATTAAATGGTTGCAACAAATCATGGCTCGCAGCGGCAAAAAAACGGTTTTTGCTGATGGTTTGCTCTTCAAGTTGTTGTTTGGCGCTCGCCAATTGTTGGTTCAACTGCTCCAACTCCTGTGTGCGTTCGGTAACCCGTTGTTCTAAGGTGCTATTGCTGCGCTCTAGTTGCTGCGCAACTTCGACAAAAGAACTGACGTCATTGTAAGTGGTGACAAAACCGCCGCCTGGTAACGGATTTCCTTGCATTTCGAATACCCGACCATCGGGTTGGCGCCGTTGAAAACGATAACTGCTGCCTTGGCGCAGGAAATTCAGCCGTTTTTCAATTTCGACCTCAATATCATTACTCTGATGACCAAACCAGCCGCGAGCGGCGTTATGGCGCAGTAAATCGAGTACCGGCCGACCCACTTCAATTAAGTCAGCTGGGTAGTTAAACATTGATATATAGCGTTGATTCCACGCAATCAGCCGCAGATCGGCATCAACGACACTAATCCCCATACTGATATTTTCAATGGTCGCGCGCAGTAATGCTTGATTAAACAAATACACTTGGCTGGCTTCATCAACAAATTGAGCGACTGAATCCATTGGCAACGGGTTGTTTTTGCTGGCTGCACTCAGTAATAAGCGCATCGAGGCGCCGCCAACCACCGCTGACAGTGAGCGTTCGATGCCTTGTTGCAGATTCAGTGGTGCCAGTTGCGTCATCACTGGGCTGGCCGTTTTTAAATGGCGTTGCAGCAGTTGCCGAGCTTCGCGCTCACCGGCAAAACGCCGTACCAATAAATAGCCGTCTTGGATGGATAACCGTGGCAGTTCGCCCGCTGGTTGTTGCTGTTGCGGCCGTTGTAAAAACCGCGCACTTTCCAGCCATTCAGTAAAACGGGTTTGGCTGAGCTGGCTGACTAATAGCAACATCAACACGTTGGCGGTTAAACTGAGCATCACACCGATACTGATCGGGTCAAACTGGCCGTAAAAAAGCTCGGCGGGAGCTAAATAAGTCAGGCCAAAAGGCCCGTCGCTTAACCACTGCCAACTGAGTAAACCCGCACGATTGAGTTGGGGCAGCAACAGCATATAAGCCCAAATGATCGCGCCACTGGCCAGGCCGGCAATTGCGCCTTGCCGGTTCACTCGACGACTACTGAGGCCAATGATCAGCGCGGGCGCAAGTTGCGCAATCAGGGCAAACGCCATCAGGCCAAGCTGCGCAAGACCTGTTTCTGTGCCAATAAAACGGTAGTAACAATAACCAAGCGCGAGCACGGCAAGCATGGAGGCGCGGCGCAAACTGGCAATTTTAATCAGCGGTTTACCATCACTGGGTTTTTGTTGCTGGCGGTACATCAGTGGCGTCAATAAGTCGTTAGTGATCATGATGCCAAGTACCACTGTCGCCACAATCACCATGCTAGTGGCTGCCGAAAAACCGCCCAAATAAGCGAGTAGCGCCATATCGGTGCGGTTCGCTGAGAGGGGCAACTGCAAGACTACCAAATCAATGTTGGCGTTTGGCCCCAGTAACATGACGCCAGCCAGTGCCACTGGCAGTGTAAACACGCTCATTAGCAATAAATAAAACGGGAAGATCCAGCGGGCATGACGCAAGTGGCGTAAGTGCTGAATTTCGACAAAGCTGACGTGAAATTGCCGTGGTAAACATAGGGTGGCGATAAAGCCAAGCAGCACATGGATCCAATACACTGAAGTCGAGGAGGCATTGGTCTGGATTTGTTGTACTGCGGGTGCCGCTGCGGCTTTGGTAAAAATATCGCCGATGCCATCATATAAACCGAAACAAACAAAACTACCCACTGCCAATAGCGCTAACAATTTCACCAAAGATTCAAAGGCGATGGCACTCATCAAGCCAGGGTTTGGCTGATGCGCTTTGGCACTTCTGCCGACAAACAGCATGGCGAATACCGCAAGCCACAAACTCACATACAAGCCTGTATCTTGATGCCAAGCTTTTGCTGTATTGGGCGTTGTCATCACCAAAGCATCAATAGAAGTCGACACCGCTTGCAGTTGCAGTGCGATGTAAGGGATCACCGCCATCAATACGATAAGCGTGGTCATGACGGCTAACAAGCGTGAGTGGCCATAGCGGGTGGCAATAAAGTCGGCCACAGAAGTAATGCGATAACGTCGACAGGCGATAGCGATGCGCGCAATCAGACCAAAGCCGAACCAAAACAATAGCAATGAACCGATGTAAGTTGGCGGGATCCACCAGCCATTGACCGCAGCCTGGGCGGTGACGCCGTAAAAAGCCCACGAGGTACAGTAAATGGCCAAGGCAAAACTAAACACCCAAGGCGCTAGTCGATGACGGCCGGTAATATGGCGTCCCAAACGCCCGACACTATACAACACCACCAAATACAGCAACGATAGCACCGCGATGCTGCCAATGCCGATGGGGCCTGCCGGCAAAAAATCAGGGCTCAGCGTCATTGTGGCCTGTGGAATATACAAAGGAATTCCTTGGATTGTGCCTGAGATTCGTTGCCTTGCAAAGCGGCTTAACGAGCGGTCCAGCCGCCATCAAGTACCAAGGTTTGCGCGGTCATATGCCGAGTTGCTGCTTGGGTTAAAAACAGCGCGGTCGCGGCGATTTCATCGACGCCAATAAAAGCCTTTTGTGGCATTGGCGCTAACATAATTTGCTCAATGACTTGTTGCTCAGTCATTTGATGCTCTTTGCACTGCGCGGCGATTTGCGCATCAACCAGCGGCGTTCGCACATAAGCGGGGCAGATGGTGTTGATAGTAAAATCAAAATCGGCGTTTTCTAACGCGACCACTTTGCTAAAACCGAGCAAGCCATGTTTCGCTGCGACATAAGCCGATTTAAACGGCGATGCCACCAAAGCGTGAATTGAGCCAATATTGATTACTCGGCCAAAGTGACGTTCGCGCATGCCAGGCAACAAGGCTTTAGTCAGCATCGCAGGCCCAGTTAACATCACCTGCAGTAATAATTGCCATTTATGCTCAGGGAATTCGTCTAAGCGCGCGACATGTTGAATGCCGGCATTGTTGATTAATACGTCAATCGAACCAACTTGTTGCACCATCGCATCGATGCTGGCTTGGCTGGCTAAATCTAGCGCAACAGCGCTTGCAGAGAAACCTTGTTCCGTCAATGCTTGGGCAAGTTTGGTGGCTTGCTCTAGTTGCAGATCGGCCAAAATGACGTGGTGCTGATGTTCGGCAAAATGTTGCGCCAGCGCCAAACCAATACCTCCGCAGCCGCCGGTAATTAAAATCCGCATCTGAAAATCCTCGTAAGCTAATGATGAACTAGGCTATGCCGAGCTCTGCTTCAGGGCAACGGTACTTTAGTGCTATATCAGTGCTATATCTCGAGGTTCAGTTGGAATACACGCTGGTGCCAGTGCTTCCGCTTTTTCGGTATTGAAATGATCGATGATAGCCGGCGATGACAGCCAAAAAAGCACTGTCGAAAAAAACAACGGGGTACCAATTTTCCTCGAATTTATTGCCAGAATTTTTGTGCTTCTAGTACATTTTTAACCGGTTCAGCATGAAAATCAGAGCAAGTGGGAGTTTATGGCTTTTGACTTTAACCATCGCTTTATCTGTGCTAGATTGCGAGCATATCGATTTTTAGCTAGCAAGCTGCCAGCGACGAAATATGCTAAAGATAAAGTGCTAACGACACGAAATAACCTAACTCTTTGCAATTAATCGTCAAATGTATGCAGTTGCTAAGTTTATAACTTTTATCTGAGGACTAACCATGTCTGTAACCACGCCATTAATCACTAATGACGCCGTCGTGATGGGGCTTTTGGCCGCCATTCTTGGTTTCATTTTTTATACCAGCCACAGCGAAAACCCCAAATGGCAACGTTTTTACCGTTATGTGCCCTCAATTTTGCTTTGTTATTTTATTCCGTCGCTGTTTAATACTTTCGGCGTGATAGATGGCGAACAGTCAAAATTATATGATGTGGCTAAGACCTATTTACTGCCCGTTTGTTTGGTGCTATTAACGCTTAGTGTTGATTTTAAAGCAATTTTAGGCTTGGGTAGCAAAGCGCTAATCCTATTTTTAACTGGCACAGTTGGGGTTATTATCGGCGGGCCAATTGCGTTATTGGTGGTCGGCAGCATTTTCCCAGAACAACTGGGCGGCGAAGGTGCAGATGCGGCTTGGCGTGGCATGGCGACTATTGCCGGTAGCTGGATTGGCGGTAGTGCCAACCAAGCGGCAATGAAAGAAGTTTTTGAGCCAAGTGGTGAAATTTTCTCGGTGATGATTACGGTCGATGTGATTGTCGCCAATATTTGGACTGCAGTGTTGTTGTGGATGGCTGCAAATTCAGCAGCAATTGATCGTCGTAACGGTGCCGATACTGCGGCAATGGAGCGACTTAAAAATCAAATTGAAAAATATCAGGCTGAACATTCGCGGAATCCTTCGACTTCAGATCTAATGATGATTATTGCAGTCGGTTTTGCTGTTGCTGGTCTTTCACATTTGTTGGCTGACTTTATTGCACCTTGGATAGCTGCCAATGCGCCAGAATTAGCTATGTATAGCTTAACTAGCGGGTTTTTCTGGATTGTTGTGCTGGCGACAACCTTTGGTTTGTTGTTATCGGGCACCAAAATGAAGCGTTTAGAAGCCGTTGGCGCTTCAAAAGTCGGCTCGGTGATGGTGTACATTTTGGTCGCCACCATTGGTATGCATATGGATATTTCTGCCATTACCAAATACCCAGTCATGTTTTTAGCAGGGTTAGTCTGGATTTCTATCCACGGTGGTTTAATGCTGCTGATGATGCGCTTATTGAAGGCTCCGGTGTTCTATATGGCGGTCGGTAGTCAATCAAATATCGGCGGTGCAGCCTCTGCGCCAGTGGTTGCCGCGGCGTTTCATCCAGCCTTGGCGCCGGTTGGCGTGTTACTCGCAGTATTAGGCTATGCGTTAGGGACTTATGGTGGATATTTGTCAGCATTGATGATGCAGGCAGTTGCGCCTTAAAGGCCAACACGCTTTCTTCAGGTTAGTCGGTCAAGATACTTAAATAACACCCGCTCGTGTGATTACGAACGGGTGTTTTTTTGTGCTGATTTTTGCGTGGTAGCTGCTGATTGACCTTTTGGGCAAATCGCTGTTGATTCTCGAACAAGCAATTCTGGAATAAACACGGGTTGTTGTTCTGTGGTATTCAGCTGATGGCCTGCCGGACGCGCATGTTTAAATAATAATTCGGCCGCTTGCATCGCAATGGTGCTGTTTGGCTGATTTGCTGTGGTGAGTGGCGGCCAAGTTTGGCGCGAGAATGGGCTGTTTTCAAAGCCAACAATCGAGAGCTCACTTGGAATATCGACATGGGATAACCGCGCTGAAAACAACGCGCCCGCGGCAATCTCATCGTTACAAGCAAAAATGGCGGTGGGACGCTGACTGAGGCTTAATAAATGTTTCGCCCCTTTGACTCCTGATTCAAACGAGTAACTGCCTGGGACGACAAACTTTGGATTAGTCTGAATGCCGCGCTTGGTGAGTGCCGCGTTAAAACCTGCCAAACGTTCGCCGCTGGAGCTGTGCTCTTCGTCACCACATAAAAATGCGATGTCGGTGTGCCCGAGTTCTAACAAATGATTGGTGATTTTAAAGGCGGCAGTAAAGTCGTCAACTAATACGCAGTTGGTTAATTTGGGTGATGGCGTTGAACCCGAGATGATCCGCACAAAATCTACACCGATTTTTTCCAAAGCTTCGGCAATTTCCGGCATTTCTGAAAATGGTGGCGTCAGCACTAATCCTGCAAGCCGTGCGTGCTGTACCAGTTCTATCACTTCTTGCACAATACCGGCGGACTTCGCATTCGTCGGATGAATTAATAACTCGTAGCCATTTTTGCGACAAGCATCGAGTAAACCTCTTTGCATATCAATTACATAATAAGCGTTTGGGTTGTCGTAGATATAGCCAATACTGTAGGAACGAGTTCCCGCGAGGTTTCGCGCAGCTGCATTGGGCTGATAATTTAACTGTGTAATAGCTGCGTTGACTTTATCCAAGGTGGCTTTTTTTACCGAAGGTTCATTATTCATCACCCGCGATACCGTTTTGATCGACACACCCGCCAAGTCGGCGACATCGTTGATGGTTGCTTTCATTTGAATACCCTAAACAAAATTGCTGTTAATTCGCCGCTTGCACGCGACCGTTTGCGCTTAGATTTTGGCGAATGTTGGCAAAGAATGACAGCGTTGGTCATTTTGTAATAATTATTGACTAAATGGATACAACTTTTTTGGCCAAACAGCAATTGTTTATTTGCAAATTAAAAGCTAACCCCAGCAGTTATTCAGGGGTTAATTTAATTTATTCTATATAAATCAGCTGCATAAGTAATTTTGCTGTTTTTCTGTGCGCAGATCTTGCTGGTCCGTTGCGGCAGAGCGCAAAAATTCGACTACACTCTGCGAGAAAAATGTCGGCTAAAAAATCGGCTAAATGCGTTTGCAAATCGAAATATTTTTGTGTATGTTGAACCTCAATGACAGCGTTGTCATTACAGGACAGAAAAAAAATACTCATCGCATACAAAAAAAACAGGAATGGGAGAAGCTCATGTCGCACACCAAATTGAATAAATGCGCCTTAGCTGTGAAATTAGGTTTGTTCGTAGGTACAGCGGTGATGGCCGCTCCGACCATGGCGCAACAAGCCCCAGCTGCAGCGGCAAAAGATCAAAAAGTTGAAGTGATTGAAGTTCGCGGTATTCGCGCATCACAAGAAGCGAACTTAAACGCTAAACGTTTTAGCGATACCATCCTCGACGTGGTTACCGCTGAAGATATCGGCAAATTTCCAGACAAAAACGTTGCTGAATCACTGCAACGGGTACCGGGTGTCACCATCCAACGCCAATTTGGTGAAGGTGCGGGTGTATCTATCCGTGGTTCAGGCCAAGATTTGACGTTAACCACGTTAAATGGACAAAACGTGGCATCAACGGGTTGGTTTGTGCTTGAACCAGCGCGTCGTAGTTTCAACTATGAATTGCTGCCATCAGAATTGGTTGGCAATTTAGAAGTTTACAAAGCATCACAAGCTGACCTCAACGAAGGCGGCATCGGTGGTACTGTTGTTGTTAACACGCGTAAACCACTAGAGTTAGATGCAAATACTGCTTATTTCTCAATTGAAGGCAGCTATCAATCAGATTCTGAAGCAGTCGACCCACAAGCTTCAGGCATGTACAGCTGGAAAAACGCTGAAGAAACCATCGGTGCTTTAGTGTCAGTTGTTCATCAACAACGCAGCCTGCAACGCCAAGGTAACGAAGCGTTCTGGGAATGGGGCGCAGGCCCTGTTGCTTTCGAACAAGATCGTGAACGTTCAGCCTACACCGCCACTTTCCAATACGCGCCAACTGACAAGCTGAATTTAGTGTTCAACGCCATGAATATGGAAATGGCAGCTGATAACACTAACTATGCCTTGTGGTTAACTCAGGCTGATAGCAGCTGGGGTGCTGGTGTGACTGAAAAATGGCTGGGTGGCGATGGCAAAACTCCAGGCAAACAAGGTACACAAGTTAAAGGCCCATTAAATGTGGCTTATTATCAAGCGCGTCCACGCGAAGCGACCATGACGTCGAAAGTGTATGACCTGAAGTTTGAATACGAAGGCGACAACTACAAGTGGGCAACCCAAGTTGGCGATACTAGCTCAACTGGTGGTACCGACTTTGAAATGGTTGTTGACGATGGCACCGGCGGTACAGCAATTCCTAACGGCACATATGATTTTACGGGTGGCAGCCAAACTTGGAACACTGGTAGCTTCAACATGTCGACTTACGATCCGGGTTCATTGGCGATGGGCACAGGTCCAAACTTCAATAAAACACCAAAAACTGACGGTGAGTCCTACTTACAATCTGACGTGACTTTCTCTGTTGATGCAGGTCCGGTTAACGAGTTTAAGACCGGTTTCCGTGTCGCTGATCACAACACCACCAGTCGTCGTTTTGAATTCCTGCAACGCGCTGGTTTTAACCCAGTGCTCTCCACTGCTGGGATCCAAGATGGCAATATGGATGTGGGTGCAGGCAATTACAGCATCCGTAAATTCGATGCGAAAAAGCTGAAAGATTGGGCGAAATCGAGCATCGTTGGTCAGCAAGAAGATTTAGGCGCATACAGCGAAATCGATGAAAAGAATGCCGCAATTTACGGTATGGCTGTCTATAGCACTGAACAAGTTCGCGGTAACGTCGGCCTGCGTTATGTTACCACTGACGCGACGTCAACCTATTATGTTGCTGGCAAGCGCACGGAATCATCAGCAGATTATGCTGAATTCCTGCCAAGCTTTAACATGGTCGTTGATTTAGCTGCAGATAAAATTGTTCGTGTGTCAGCGGCTCGGGCATTAGCACGTCCACAATATGTGGATATGTACGTGAACCCGAACGTGATGGGTACTAACGATGACACGCCTAACAACCAACGTTGGATTGTCGGCAATATCGGCCTGAAACCATTTATCTCTGACCAATTTGATATTGGTTTTGAATGGTATTACGACGCGAACTCAATGGTTTCTGCAGGTCTGTTCTTAAAAGATGTGAAGAACTTCGTCAACATCACCCAAGGCACAGCAACTGCAGCTGAGATCCCATTCCCGTTGACTCGCCCAGCGGAAGCGGCCAATGGCTGGATCACTGAGCAAAAAGGCAACGGTAAAGACGCTTCAATTCAAGGTATTGAATTGCAGTATCAATCTTACTTCGGTAATGGCTTTGGCACTATCGTCAACTACACCTACACCGATACTTCAACAGATGCCGACACCTTCACTGATCGCAACCCGTTCTTAAGTGACAGCTCGCGCAATTCATATAACTTAACGGGTTATTATGAAGACGATCTGTTCCAAGTTCGTTTAGCGTATAACTGGCGTAGTGAATATATGATCCGTGAGTCAGGTTCATACGGCAACCGCCTGCATGATGACTTCGGTTCATTAGATTTAAGCGCGGTGTATCATGTGACTGATTACATGGACGTGAAGTTAGATGTTAATAACCTGACTGAAGAAGGTTCACGTCAGTTCGGGAACAATCGTCAACAAACCAACTACTCTGGTTTCGTTGATGGCTTCCCGTTATACGAATATGAAATGGCGCGCCGTATTTCTTTAGGTGCAAGTTCCCGTTTCTAATGAGTTAGTTAGAGTCTTATTGCTGCGGCCATTTTGGGGTTAACTTCGCCAAAATGGCCGCAATTCTAGACTGATACTGCATGATGATGCCGAAAAGCCGCGATGGTTTTCGGCACTGTTTAAAGCCATCTGTAACAGAAAAGTTATCGATGGCTTTGGGCAGAACTCTTCGCAAAACACCAAATTCATGGTATTGCTGAGAGCCCTTTTTAGCTATTTCGGAGCCGAAGTATGAGCTTACCTGTTGTCCCTTTGCACAAAGATGTGCACGGTGCCTTAAAATTAAACGCCAGCCGCAATTTAAATGAATTTGCTAACCAGCATATGTTTCCTGTGTCAGTGCACGAATTTGTGCGCGCCGGTGCTGAATTCCCGGTAGTTTTTGTTAAAGATGCAGCGACTGGCCAATTCCGTTCAGTGATTTTGACTGGCTTAATGCCCAACGAAAATATCTACGCAGTTGCCAATGTATTGCCAACTTACTTGCCTTTGGCAGTGCAGAATTACCCAATGGTTTTAATTGCTGAAGCGAATGTGGAAAACCAATTTGCTATTGGCATCAATACCAATTCGCCATTAGTGCAAACCGACACTGGTGAGGCGTTATTTACCGAAGCTGGCGAAGAAACTGCCTATTTGCAACAACGTAAGCAGTCGTTGATCAAAAGCTACGAGCAAATCCAAATCACTGATGCATTCATTCAATTATTACAACAGCTCGATTTGCTGCTTGCGCAGAGCTTTACTATTGAAGTGAATGGCGAAGTGGCCAATTTAAACGGCATCTATATTATCAACGAGCAAAAGCTGAACGAATTGTCGACTGAGCAATTTGAAGATTTGCGTCGCCGTGGTTTCTTACCATCAATTTATTCGCAATTGACCTCGCTACACCAATTGAGTCGCCTCGCATCGCTCAAAGCGAACTTACGGCAGGCCTAACTGATGGGCCAGCCGATCCGCAAAGTCCTGATCGTCGGTGGCGGTACTGCGGGATGGCTGGCTGCTTGTCATCTGGGGAAAAAACTCGCGAGTAATACTGCGCAAGGCATTGCGGTGACGTTAATCGAATCACCGCAAATTCCAACCATCGGCGTTGGTGAAGGCACAGTGCCAGCCATGCGGCAAAGTCTGCAATATCTTGGTATTTCCGAAACCGAATTTGTTCGCGAATGCGATGTCACTTTTAAACAAAGTATTAAATTTGTCGATTGGTGCAAGCCCAGCGCGCCAAACACCAATCACAGTTATCACCATTTATTTGATTATCCTGACTTAGCCACACTCGATATCACGCCGTATTGGTTGCAAGGTCTCGCGGGTGATTTACCTTACGCTGACGCTGTTTCTGTGCAAAGTCGGTTGTGTGATGCCGGTTTTGGGCCAAAAAATATGACGCACGCAGAATATGCGGGCATTACCAATTACGCCTATCACTTAGATGCAGCCAAGTTTGCCTTGTTACTGACTCGCCATGCGACCACTAAGCTTGGTGTCAATCATCTCAAAGGCTTAGTCGAGCAGGTGCTAACAGACGAGCAGGGCAATATTGCTGGCGTGGTGACTGCTGAGCACGGAGTATTAACCGCGGATGTTTATATTGATTGCACCGGTTTTCGCGCTTTATTAATTGGCGACGCTTGCCAAGTGCCGTTTATCGCCAAAACCGATATTTTATTTGCCGACCGCGCACTGGCTGTACAAGTCCCTTATGCCGACGCCAATCAAGCAATTCCTTGCTTTACTGTGTCCACGGCGCAAGAAGCGGGTTGGATTTGGGATATTGGTTTGTCAGCCCGTCGCGGTACTGGTTATGTCTATTCAAGCCGTCACACCAGTGATGATCGCGCCGAGCAAGTGTTGACGAAATATCTGCGCAGCACGCAGGTCACCGGGCCCATCGAAGCGCGCAAAATTGACATGCACGTGGGGTATCGAGAAAAGTTCTGGCATGGCAACTGTATCGCCTTAGGTTTATCGCAAGGGTTTGTCGAGCCGCTGGAAGCGACGGGCTTGTTGGTTTACGACGCGACGGCGCGCATGCTGGCAGAACAATTTCCAAGTCATACTGAGTTGATGCCAGCCTTAGCGCAACGTTTTAATCAGCGCGTGCGCTTGGCTTGGGATCGCGTCATCGATTTTATTAAACTGCATTATTGTATTTCGAATCGCGATGACAGCGCCTTTTGGTTAGATAACCGCGACGCTGCGAGTTGCCCAGCAACCTTGTTAGACAATTTAGCGCTGTGGCGTCAGCACTTGCCAAGTGCCTATGATTTTCATAGCAAATTGGAAATTTTCAATCTAGAAAATTATCTCTACGTGCTTTATGGCATGCAGTACCCAACAGATTTATCCGGCCAACAATTTCGCTTTAAAGACGCGGCAAAAGCCAAACAAATGTTGGCGTTTTATCAGCAAAAAGCGCAACAGCTGCAAGGCCAGTTATTACCGCATCGCGAATTAATTGCGCGGATCAAGCACTACGGTTTGTCGAAAATTTAATGCTCGGAGTTTGTTATGCAGCAGTCTAAAATGCCTTTAACTTCCATTTGTATTGTCGGCGGCGGCTCGTCCGGCTGGATGACGGCGATTTATCTTAACCGAGTATTTAATGGCGATACCGCCGCACCGCATGTACAGATAACACTGGTTGAAAGTGCAGACATTGGCATTATTGGTGTGGGCGAAGCAACGGTCCATAGCATTCGGTTTTTCTTTGCTGCCATGGGCTTAGATGAAGCCGAATTAATGCGCGAAACCAATGCCACCTTTAAAACCGGCATTATGTTTCGCAATTGGCGCAAGCCAGTGAACGGCGAAATGCATCAGTATTTTCATCCGTTTGACCATCTGAAACTCGGTATGGACATGGATATCAGCAGTAGCTGGTTGCAAGATGCGCGTTATACCCTTGAACGTTTTGATCAAGGCGTCAGCCTTTCTTCCCATTTGATTGCCGCGGGTCGTAGCCCGAAAACTCCGCAGTCTGAGCCTTATCAAGGAGTGGTTCCTTATGGTTATCATTTAGATGCGGTAAAAATGGCGCGGTTTTTACGCCGTAAAGCCATCGAAGCGGGCGTGATTCACCAAGTTGCCACCGTCAAAGAGGTCGTGGTTGCTGAGGGCAACATCAGCGAAATTGTCACCGACCAAGGCAATTTCACTGCCGATGTTTATATCGATAGCACAGGTTTCCGCGGGCTATTAATTGATGCGTTAAAAGCTGACAACTGGCAAAGTTTCACGGATGCTTTACCTTGCAATAAAGCGGTGGCGATCCAACGCGAACTGCCGGCCCCACCAAAACCCTATACCACAGCAACGGCGCTTAGCCATGGTTGGGTTTGGGAAATCGATTTAGTCGACCGTCAAGGCACAGGCTACGTCTATGACGGCGCTAAACTTAGTAAAGAACAAGCTGAACAAGAACTGCGTGACTATCTGGGAGCTGAAGCGGCTGTGCTCAAATGCACGCATTTGGATATGAAAGTGGGCTGTCGCAAAGAGTTTTGGGTCGGTAATTGTATCGCCGTTGGCTTGGCTGGCGGTTTTATTGAACCCTTAGAGTCGACGGGTCTGCATTTAATTAATTTAGGTGCGCGGTTGTTGTCGACGCACTTAGCCGGTGAGCGACAATCACAAGCGGTGCGTGATTCCTACAACCGGCTCATGAATGGCTTTTACACTGATTTAAAGCAATTTATTGTGTTGCATTATTGTCTAACTGACCGCGACGATAGCGAGTTTTGGCGCGAGGCCGCACAAAAAGCGCAATACTGTGAGGGCTTACCTGCGCAGCTTGCTTGTTGGCAGCACAAAGTCTGTGAATACATGGATTTAGCGGGCACTTTTTCCACAACCTTTACCGATGAGAACTATCGCTTCGTGCTTTACGGCATGGGGCATTACCCGCAATTACAGCGCCGTTTTGCCAAACCACAATACGAAAGCTTGTTTGCGAAGGTACAGCAGCAAGCCAAACACGCTGAACTTAGCACAATTCCGTTAGTTACTTATCTGCAACGCTATCGTTGAAAAATTCAGCGAAAAACATAATGACAGCGTTGTCATTTATTGATACACTGGCTTTGCAGTGGCGTAACGTCCTATTGAATTCCCTGTCGGTTCGATGGTACGCCCATCAGTAAGCGCAAGCTTAGCTGCCTTCTGAGCTTGAAATTGATAAGTCTCTCCCTTATCTGCTGTTGACGATTGGTAGTTGGTTGTCGACGGTAAAGCGCTGAATGTTGTGTTTATTTGCCAATCCTTATCCAAGGTTTTCAGGATACTGTTCTGCAGTGTCCTGTTTTTTTTGGCCGCAAGTTAAATAGCAATACCTGCCAACTCGACAGGAACAATAACTCAAACAATGCTGATCCCATTGATTTTAGTGCTACAGATCAACGACTATGCTGGGCTGCCAACAACTGTTTTAGCCAAAGCGTTGATACTGAGTGTATGAGTCTTGAAGTGAGCATGTTTTAATGCGCAAACAAAAATTGTTTATCGCTTATTTGGCGGTATTGCATCTGTTGATAGCCTTACTCGTGGTAAGAACTGATGCCTATCAAATGCTGCTGCGTTACGTTGGTGTTCCTCCGACGGAAGGGAGCGCCTTTCAGCGTGATGTGTTGGCATTTCAACTACGTCAGCAACCTTTTATCCCAACTAATGCAGTGCACCTGCTTGGCGATAGTCATATTCAAGGCTTGTATCTCAATGACTTTTGCCCGAATGCGGTGAACTTGGGCATTGGTGGTGACACCACCAGCGGATTATTGGCGCGGTTGCCTTATTATTCGAGTTTAAGCAACGCCAGTGCGGTGGTGTTGTTGATAGGCTTTAATGATTTACGCTATCGCAGCAATCTCCACATAATCGAACAATATCAGCAGCTTTTGGCGCAATTGCCGTTAAAAACACGCAAGCTTGTGGTGGCAATACCGCCGCCGGCCAGCACTTTCGCTGACGTCGAGGCTGCGCAGCGTGTTCAGCAACTCAATCTTGCGCTGCAAAAACTAGCGGTCGGTGCTGCGCAAACAGAGTTTATTGTTGGGACTTGGCAAACTTTGCCAGCGAACGAAGCCGATTCGCTGTTGCTTACCGATAAAATTCACTTAGCCCCAAGCGGTTACCGTGTGCTGCGAAGCCAATTGCAGCAAGCGTTAGCCGAGGCATGTCATGAATAAACCACGCCTTGAGTATTTGGATGGACTGCGCGGCTTAGCCATCCTCTGGGTGCTTTTGTACCATTTTTTATCGCGCTGGGCGGAATTAGTGCCCTTTGGTAGCAGTTATCAATATTGGCCGATATTCGAGATGGGCTATCTCGGGGTGAATTTGTTTTTCCTCATTTCTGGCTTTGTGATTTTCATGACGCTGGAGCGCTGCGACAATCTGCATGGTTATCTGTATAAACGCTGGCTGCGGCTATTTCCGGTGATGCTGCTAGCGAGTGCATTGATTTTTCTCACAGCGTTTTGGCTACCAGAGCGGCCACAGGGACTGCCAACGCCAATTAACTTAGTCTCAGGCTTGCTGTTTATTGAACCATCTTGGTTGGAGCGCGCTACCGGCTGGTCGTTTGGCGTGCTTGAAGGTGCCTTTTGGTCGTTGTTTGTTGAGTTTAAATTTTATGTTGTGGCGGGGATTTTGTTTTTTCGCTTCGGAGCCCGTATTGCTTGGATGAGCTTGGGAGTGATGTATCTGTTATGGCTGCTGTGCGGTTATTTGCAGGCCGCTGACTTTGCTGAGGCGCTCGCTGGCGGCTTCAAGCTGCCAGTTCAGCTATTGCATTCAATGCTGAATGAGCTCGGCGCTAAATATTACGGTTGGTTTTTTGCAGGTGCTGGGCTTTATTTGTATCGCCAACAACCTCAGCCTCGACTGTTGCTGGCAACAGTGGCGATGCTCATTCTCACTTGTGCCGACGTCGCTAGCGGTCAATATTTGGTTTTAATTGCAGCCTTACTGGTGTCTTTTTGGATGCTGGCTTGTGTGCTGTGGCAGCCTTGCCAGCGGCTAATGACGGGCCGGTTTTGGTGGTTTTTTGGTTTTATCAGCTATCCGCTTTATTTAATCCACGAAAATTTGGGTGTGGCGTTGCTGATTAAGCTGCAAAAGCTAAATCCGCTGACTTACAGCGAATTCTATCTGCCTTTGGTGATTCTGCTTGTGAGTGCGCTTGCTTGGTTGATGGCTCGGTATGCTGAAGTGCCGCTGCGACGTGCGCTGCAGACACTGTTATCTCGCCAATAACACCACAGACGGCTATATTGCTGGGGTCTAAATTACTGGGGTCAGCCATCAGATGATTCTGACCCCACTACGGCGGCTTGCCCCCAAGAATGGAGGGGCTGACTTTAATTGCTATAAACCACTCGGCTATGCATTGCTGGTTTGCTGTTGCTGGATGGTAGCGTCGTGCGAAGCCAGACTTTTGCTTGGTTGATACCTTGGCTGTTAATCTTAGTTGCTTCGCTGTAACGAACCCAGCTTTTCCCCTGATCGAGACTGTATTCGATTGGCAGTCCAGGGTAGGCGGAATTCGCGGTTAACAGCCCATCTTTGATGAGTGCGCCTGGCGGTGGCAGGTAAAAACTGACCCCAG
>Ga0187843_10000714_pt1 | contig 22687 bp, 18 predicted proteins | sample SpaLakP09_SKY_43_FD_134516 | JGI IMG/M metagenome (GOLD analysis project Ga0187843, IMG submission 134516) | Oligotrophic lake water microbial communities from Sparkling Lake, Wisconsin, USA - SP09_SKY_43 | ecosystem: Environmental > Aquatic > Freshwater > Lake | place: USA: Sparkling Lake...
CAGCCCACATGCCATCCGCCCATGGCAGCACGTACTAGAGCCCTTGTCAGGCTATTTACTCCTGGCAGAGCAGCTGTTCAGCTCGGGCAGCGAATTTGCCGAAGGCTGGAATTTCGGCCCACGACCGCAAGATGCCCAGCCGGTAGCCTGGATAGTGGACACCCTCACCCGGATCTGGGGCCAGGGTGCCAGTTACCAGATCGACCCTGCCGGTGCAGACCTGCACGAAGCCCATTATCTGCGTCTGGATTGCAGCAAGGCACAAACCCGTCTTGACTGGCAACCACGCTGGACACTGCATACCGCACTCGAACACATCTGCAGCTGGCATCAGGCACACCTGGCCGGGGCCGATATGCAAGACATCACCATTCAACAAATCAAGGCCTTTGAGGCCCAGCCCGCCCAGGGACAGCATTAATGAGCACACAAGACAAAGCCCAACAACTTCGCCAGCAAATTGCCCAGCTGGTTGATGAATACGCAGCCATTGCCATGGCCCCCCGCCCGTTTGAAGCAGGCAAGACCGTCATTCCCCCATCCGGCAAGGTCATTGATGGCGCGGAACTGAAAAACATGGTTGAGGCCTCGCTGGATGGCTGGCTGACCACCGGCCGTTTCAACGACATGTTCGAAAAACGCCTGGCGGCCTTTCTGGGGGTGCGCCACCTGCTGACCACCAACTCCGGTTCGTCGGCCAACCTGCTTGCCTTCTCGGCATTGACCTCCCCCAAGCTGGGCGAGCGTGCCATCCGTAAAGGTGACGAAGTCATCGGTGTTGCTGCCGGCTTCCCCACCACGGTCAATCCCATTTTGCAATTCGGCGCAGTCCCGGTGTTTGTCGATGTCGACATCCCGACCTACAACATCAAGCCCGAGCTGATTGAAGCCGCCATCACCAGCAAAACCAAGGCCATCATGCTGGCCCACACGCTGGGGAACCCGTACAACCTCAAGGTGATCCGCGAGCTGTGCGACAAATACGGCCTGTGGCTGATCGAAGACTGCTGCGATGCGCTAGGCAGTACCTACGACGGCAAATTGGTAGGTACCTTTGGCGATATCGGCACTCTAAGCTTCTACCCTGCCCATCACATCACCATGGGTGAAGGCGGCGCGGTATTCACCAACAATACCGAACTGAAAAAGATCATCGAGTCTTTCCGCGACTGGGGTCGTGACTGCTATTGCGCACCGGGCTGCGACAACACCTGCGGCAAGCGCTTTGGCTGGCAGCTGGGCAGCCTGCCGGCGGGCTACGACCACAAGTACACCTACAGTCACCTGGGCTACAACCTGAAGATCACCGACATGCAAGCCGCCTGTGCCCTGGCCCAGCTGGACAAGGTGGAAAGCTTCATCCAGGCGCGTAAGGACAACTTCCGCTATCTGAGCAATGCCCTGCAAAGCTGCAGCGAGTTCCTGATCTTGCCGCAAGCTACCGAAAACAGCGATCCATCCTGGTTTGGCTTTCCCATCACCATCCGTCCGGAAAGCGGCATCAGCCGTGTCGACGTCCTGCAATACCTCGACCAGCATCGTGTGGGCACCCGACTGCTATTTGCCGGCAATCTGACCCGCCAACCGTATATGGACGGCCAGCCATACCGCATCAGCGGCGAGCTGAACAACACGGACCTGGTGATGAACAACACTTTCTGGATCGGCGTGCATCCGGCACTGACCCAAGACATGCTCGATTACAGTGTTGAGAAAATTGAAACCATTATTGGCGTGAATTTCTGAGAATCACATGAAAATTCTGCTGACAGGTGCCACCGGCTTTCTGGGGCGAAATCTCCTGGCCACCCTGCAGCAGCAGGGCCATGTGGTAGTGGCACTTGCTAGACCGAGTAGCGACAGGGATCGGGCGGGAGAGGCTGGCAAACAGGCCTCTTGGCATATTTGCTCTGAGGGCGCGCCAGATGTATTCGATACCCATCCTGATGTGGAATGCGTAATACACACCGCGACCTGCTATGGCAGGCAAGGCGAAGATTTAGCGGCTGTGCTGGACAGCAATCTGAACCAGCCCCTCTCATTATTGAGCCGTGCCATTGCCAATGGTGTAAAACTGTTCATCAACACCAGCAGCTCCTTGCCACGCGACCTCAACTATTACGCACTCAGCAAGGCTCAATTTTCCGACTGGGGTGCCTATTTTGCAGGTCAGGAGAAAATTCTATTTGTTGACATCTGCCTGGAACACATATACGGACCAGGCGATGACACGACAAAGTTCATGACCTATGTCATGGATTCCTTGTTGAAGAATACTCCAGAGCTCAAGCTGACTAAAGGAGAGGCCGAGCGCGACTTCATCTATATCGATGACGTTATCGCAGCCTATCTGACAATTCTCAACAGCTCACATAATCAATATTACAAGAAGTATTCGGTTGGCTCAGGCAAGACGATCAGCATCAGGAAAATGGTCGAATTGATCCACACACTAAGCTGCAGCAGTACCAATTTACAGTTTGGTGCCATTCCCTACCGGAAAAATGAAACCATGTTATCCGTAGCCAATAATACCGAAATTGAAAAACTTGGCTGGAAAGCACAAACGGATATCATTGACGGAATTGAAAAGACATTTAAGGCCATGAAATGAAAATACTGATTACGGGTGGGTGTGGTTTTCTTGGTAGCAATCTGGCAGCAGAAGCATTACGACGCGGTGATGAGCTGACGATCCTAGACAATCTATCTCGTCAAGGTAGTACAGAGAATCTTGCCTGGCTACAACAGCAAGGCAAGATTCATTTTATTCATGCGGATATTCGTAATAGCAATGATATTGCTACGGCCGTACGTCAGAATAAGCCCGATGCCATTTTCCACCTTGCGGGTCAAGTGGCAATGACTACATCAATTGCGAATCCCCGCAAGGATTTCGAAATCAATGCACTGGGCACACACAATATACTGGAAGCCGTCCGTGACTTCAGCCCGGAAACCGCCATTCTTTACTCATCAACCAACAAGGTTTACGGCGACCTGGCACAATTCGGCTATACCGAAAATTCGACACGCTATATTTGCAATGACTTTCCTGATGGTTTCGATGAGCAGGTAACACTTGATTTCCACTCACCCTATGGCTGCTCAAAAGGTTGTGCTGACCAGTACATGCTGGACTATGCCAGAATATTCAACCTGAAGACCATGGTATTCCGCCACTCGTCCATGTATGGAGGCAGGCAGTTCTCCACCTATGATCAAGGATGGATTGGCTGGTTTTGCCAGCAAGCAATCGAAACCATTCAAAACCCTTCACACAGCTTTACCATTTCTGGAAATGGCAAACAGGTACGAGACGTACTGCATGCCGATGACATGGTCAGCCTCTACTTTACCGGACTGGAAAAAATTGATTCCGCCCGTGGCAATGCATTCAATATTGGTGGCGGAATCGACAACAGTCTTTCCTTGCTTGAATTATTCAACCTTCTAGAGGAAATTACCGGCCAGAAGCTAAATTATACCAAACTGGCACCTAGAGAAAGCGATCAGCTTGTATTTGTCGCCAACCATAAAAAAGCACAGCATTTGCTCGACTGGCAACCCAAAGTCTCTGCAACAGACGGCATCCACAGAATGGTCGAGTGGGTAAGATCACTGAATGAAAAAAATAAATAAGATAGCTGATTTGGTCGCTACAACAAAAATCCCCCCTCATCTTTTTGTTGCAGCGACATCCTGGCTGTGCCGACTATTATCTGCATTTTTACAGATCATCAGTATCCGTTATCTGATACAGCAACTTGGCATTGATAACTATGCTGTTTTTACGCTGATCTCGGCCATGATTGCATGGGTTGCGCTCACCGACATGGGTATTGGCACCAGCCTTCAAAATTACATTACCGAGTATAAATCCCAAGAAAAGAACTATACCGACTGGATCGCCAGCGCTGGGATATGCTGCTTCATTTTGCTTAGTATTTTTCTGCTGGTAGCGTGGCCGCTTGCATCAGCACTATCGACCCATTACCTGAAAAACGCAACGCCCACAGGAAATTACGCCAATACTGTTTATCTATCATTAGTCTTGTTTGGCATGACCTGTATAGGTGGTGTCTCATATAAAATATGGTTTGCCGAACATAATGGATGGATTGCAAATCTGGTTCAAACCGCAGCGACTATCGCAGGATTGATGCTGGTAATCATCCTTGGAGCAGTCAGTACACATCCAAGCCTCACTCTATCAATTTTTCTATACTATCTACCGACAGCCATGATTCCGACCTTGGTTCTGGCGGGGAAAACCTGGTCTGCCATCAAGACATGTCGTATCAGCACACTGAAAAATAGAGGCTTTGCGCTTTTAAAACGAGGGAGTGGATTTTGGCTATTTTCAATAGTTGGAACCATCACCCTGCAGACAGACTACATTGTCATTTCCCAAAAGCTTTCCAGCAATGACATTATTGCCTATGGGATACTAACAAAAATATTCAGTTTCATTCTTATTTTATATGCCGCGCTATTACAAGCCGCATGGCCTGCACTCGTTGAAATGCGTATAAATAGGAAATTCCCAGCAATGAAAATCGCCATTCAGCGATATATTACTGTCGGCATGACACTAGCACTACTTGGAGTCATATGCTTTATTGGACTCAAGGACGTAATCATCAATACATTAACGCCCAAGCACGCATTAAGCGTTAGCTTGACAACGATTAGCATATTTGGCTTTTACCTGTTGATCCGAATTTATTCGGATACCTATGCCATGGTGCTACAAAGTCTGAACAAAACAAATCCGTTGTGGATCATCACCCCTATACAAGCAATGATTGGTTTTCTTTGTCAATGGAATTTAGCCAACCGCTATGGCATTAATGGCATCCTGATGGGACTTTGTCTTTCCTTCATTTTGACTGCAATTCCCGGGCTGACCTTCTTCACCCGGAAAGAACTTAATAACTTACAATCAATATAATTTGAAATATTGCGGACACACTGCACATGAGCCCGAAACTATCAATCGCCATACCAACCTACAATAGATCACAATTCCTACAAGGAGCATTGGATCGCCTGTTCGCAAGCGATGCGATTTTGGATGCGCAGATTGAAATTGTCATTTCGGATAATGCATCTACTGACAACACCGAAGATATTGTCCACTCCGCATCCGAAAAATATGGAAAGGAAATTCATTATTTTCGCAACGAAAAAAATCTTGGTATTGACGGCAATATTCATCAGGTAGTCAACAGAAGCAGTGGTGAATATGTATGGATGCTATCCGACGATGATGTCATTGCTGACAATGCCATTGATTACGTATTGAACAAAATTAACCAACAAAATTTCTGCTTTCACTTCCTGAACGCCAAACCATTGAATCTTGAGGGGAAAACATCCAAAGTTATCGATACCGATCAGGATATCATTACAACAGATAACAATATTTTTATAGAAAAAATATGGGTTTGGGCAACATTTATTTCTTCATTCCTGTTCAAACGCGAACACTGGATCAATATCCACAACCGGGAAGATTACATTGGTACTGATATTTATCTCACGTACACCCTGTACGCCCTACTAGCCAACAATCCTTCTGAGAAAAAAATTATCGGATCAACCCCGATCATTCTCATCAGAAGTCAATACACAGGCAGTTACCGCATATTTTATGCTTTTGGTTATCAATGGTTCAAATTACTAACTGAAACTGCAGTGCAAATGGGATTTGACCGATCTTGCCTTAAGAGAATTGCGAGAAAGTCTATCCTGCGCGACCTGATATTCCGCGTCTACTCAGCAAAACTGAATAGCACCGCCAGTCTATCCATTGAAAACATTCGCAACCTGACAAGATACACTTATGCGATACCGATTGCCTGGCTCACCCTATACCCTATCTTAATATTTCCCATTTCAATTATAAAATTTACCAAACGCATTTTCGGTAAAATTGGTATCAAGCCATCATCCCACTTCAAATAATTATCGATTAATTTCAAAATCGCATCCAATGGCAGGCAAAATTAAAACAGCTAAAAATGGAAAATTACCCTGATCTACGGAATATCTTTCGCCGACAACTTTCCTGGCTAGCATGCTAAAATATGGAAAATGAGAAAATTCAGCCACTGGTTTCGATTATTGTTGCTACATATAATGGTGAAAAATATCTGGCACAACAACTTGAATCCATCAGGCAGCAAACATATTCAAATATTGAAATCATTTTTCAAGATGATGTCTCTTCCGACAGCACCGTAGCCATTGCCAAGCAGGTTGCCGACCCCCGGATCCACATCCGGATCAATCCGAGTAATATGGGATTTGTCAGAAATTTCGAAGAGGGTCTGAAAGCAGCAAAGGGTGATTACATTGCGCTGTGTGATCAGGATGACATCTGGGAAGCCAACAAGATTGAACGCTTGCTGGAACATATCGGCGATGCTGATTTGATTCACTCAAACTGTAGTCTGATTGATGAAAACGGCCAGTTCATCAACCGTATCTGGAAAGTGAATGAACGTCCAAGTAGTAGTCTTGCTGAATTACTATTTTTCAATAAAATTACTGGATGTACCGCGATAATACGAAGGAAAATCCTGTTACGCGCTCTGCCTTTTCCGGATGGAATTGCCTATCATGACTGGTGGCTGGCACTATGTGCGGCCCAAGGCAATGGGGTACGCTTTCTGGATGAAGCACTGGTCAGATACCGGCAGCATGCCAATCAGGATACCGGTGCCAATCAAAAAGCTGGTTTGTGTGAAAAAATAGGCTTTGTGCAAAAAGGATTAAGGCGAAAAATTGCCCAGAAGCAATTGAATAACCTTTCATCTATCAATCCAAGTCAACTTGACCATACAGAACAGCATATATTGCACCAAGCAATCTGCTTCCACCGTAGTTTGAGTCAAGGTATGCTGCATCCGCAGGCGGCATTGATCTATTGTTGGCAATACAAGAATATCAAACCCAATAAAGGCAAATTTTCTTTTATTGATTTTATAAAATTTCTATATTGGTAGCTACCAGATCAGACCTTCCACAAGCATGCATCCGGTGAAATATCTACTCAAAGCAATATGTAGCAACCAACCACAATAATTGAATAATGAAAAATGACATTTGTGCCGTCATTGTCAGCTTTAATCCAGAGCCGACAAACCTGCAAAGGCTGACAGACCAACTGCTAGCTTGTGGTGTATCGGTTTGCCTTGTGGATAACAATTCGGGAAACAAGGAGCAGATTAGTTCCATTTACCCTACATCGGCAGCTGTTAAGGTCTTTTTCCTTGAGGAAAATACTGGTATTGCCCATGCCCAGAATGTCGGTACTCAATTTGCACTGGATCATGACTATGCCTACGTGGTGTTTTTCGACCAGGACAGCACCATTGACTCGGCTTTCATCCAGCAGCAAGTAAGGGAATTTGAACACATCCGCTCAGTGCAGCCACGACTCGCCGCGCTGGGTCCTGCTTTTGTCGACAAGAAACACGGTTTTCATTACAAGATTGTCAATATTAACCGTCATGGCCGACGCACAAAAATTGATACGCAGCATTTGGAGCAGCCTTTCGCAGCATCGCTGATCATCTCCTCCGGTAGCCTTGTTGCGGCAGATGCCCTGCGCGACATAGGCCCGATGGATGAGCGCTTTTTCATTGATTATGTCGATACTGAATGGTGCCTGCGTGCCCACGCCAAAGGCTACGTCATCTTTGTGAATCCGCAGGTTAAAATGCAGCACGCCATTGGTGATAACTCGCTAAAACTATTTAGGTGGCGTGTGCCAGTGCATAGTGCATTCCGCCGCTATTACCGTATCCGCAATGCCTTTTTCCTGTTGAAGATGCCGCATGTTCCAACCTTGCTTGCCGTTCGGGAGATTACCTTCAATCTGGTACATCAAATGGTATTGATTCTGTTTGGACAGAACAAACTGGCTTATGTGCGTTCACTGTGGCGTGGGCTGAAGGATGGACTGAATGGAAAGTACTGAAATGCCCAAGCTTTTTGCATCCATCGTGCTGTACAAGCATCAATACCAGGATGTGAAACCCACCATGGATGCGCTGCTTGGTTGCAGCAGCCTGCATGGTCTGGTGTTGGTGGATAATGGCGGCTGTGAATGGGCCGGACAACTGGCGCTGCCCAAGGTGCATTACATCCGCTCGGACCGTAATGGTGGGTATGGCCATGGTCACAATCAAGCCATACGGGCATTTGCCGGACAAGCGGATTACTTTCTGGTTTGCAATCCGGATATCCAGTTTCACAGTGCGGACCTGGACCGTTATCTAACTGGGCTGAGTGGGCATACAGCAGGCTTGTTCATGCCGCGCATCGTTTACCCGGATGGCACACAGCAAGAGCTGTGCAAGTTGCTGCCTACTCCGGCCAATCTGTTTGCCCGTCGTTTTCTGCCCCCCCTGGCGGAGAAGCTGGACCAGCGCTATATGCTGCGCCACGCCGACTTTGACAAAGCCTTCTTTGCTCCGTCGCTATCCGGCTGCTTCATGCTGTTCCGCGCCACAGCGCTGCTGGAGCTGAACGGCTTTGATGACCATTTCTTCATGTATATGGAGGATGTTGATCTGTCACGTCGCTGTGCAGTGCGCTTTGGTAATCTGTATCTGCCGTCGATGACCGTGACGCATCATTTTGCCAAGGCATCGTATACCGACAGGAAATTACTGAAAGCTCACATCCGCTCGGCCGTGCAGTATTTCAACAAGTGGGGCTGGCTGTTCGACCAGACACGTTGCCAGCTAAACCAGGCATGCCTGGCGCAGTTGCCGCGGCGCTGAATGGTGTTCAGGCAGCTTGGAGCTTCAATGCGCGGGATGATCTGGCAGCTTCCACTCAGCCAGCACAATTGCTGCCATCCCCAGCAAAACGGCAAACCACATGGTGGCAAAGCGGATGCCAACGGCAGCCAACACTGCTGTTGCCATCGACGCATCGTGCCATAGCAGGCTGGCTACGATGACTGATTCGGTTGAGCCAATGCCGCCAGGCAACATGGAGGCCGCCCCCGCCAGCATCGCCAATGGGTAACTGGAAAACAGAGCCCACCAGGACATGCCGGGGGATAAGGACTCTACCAAGCAGACAAAGGCCGTGGCCGTGAGTGTCCAGGCCGCCAGGCCCGCCAAGGCGGCAACGGTCATGTCTTGCCATCCCAACCAGCGCACGCCACCGCGTATGCCGCGACGTAACAGGCGCACCAGCCGATACAGCCGGTAGCAGCGAGACCAGCGCAGTCTCGCATGCAAGCGCCTCAACCAGCGTGGCTGCCTCATCAGGATGGCCAGCACCAGCAACACTGCACCAACAAACAAGGCCAGCACCGGAAACAGTGGCGCGCCTAGCATGCCAGGCATGGCCAGCAGCAGGACCACCAGCAAATCCCAGCCCCGTTCATAGATGAAGGCCGATAACACCTGCTCGTGCGGAATGCCCAGTCGCTGCAGGTAACGGATGCGGATTAGCTCCCCTACCTTGCCTGGTGTTGCGGTATAGGCGAAGCCGGACAGATAAATGCAAAAACCCAAACAGAATGGCTGCGCATGCCCAGCACGCCTCAACAGGTAATTCCAACGCAAATAACGCAGGAAAAATGACAAAAAGGCCATACCCATCAGTGTCGGCATGATGCTGGCAAGCACCGGCAAACGGGCAAACATGTCATGCCGGGCATCCGAAATCAGCAAGGCCGCCAGATAACAGGCAGTCAGTGCGGCAAAGGCGAGTAGTGGTCGACTCAGCTTCATGCCTGTTTCAGCGGAAAGACCAGCGTTTATGTCCCAGATAACTGGTGAACACCGGGGCAGCCACCCCGATGGCGTGGGCGATCTCACGACTGAAGTGCGTCACCCCAAGCATGGGCAGCAGGTAGAGCGCCAGACCCATGCTGATCAGCCAGGTCTGTATCACCGCGACCAGATTGACCAGGGTGAAATACAGTACCGAACGTTGCATGGACTGGCTGCTTTGCTTAAAAACAAACAGGCGGGCCAATACAAAGGCCGTGATCATCCCGGTGAGGTAGGCCAGGATCACGGCAGTGGAGAAGTCACACCAGCGGTTGTACAGGATGCGCGAGCCAAAGTTGACCGCAGCAGCCAATCCCCCGGTCAGCAGGAACACCAGAAACTGACGCGACATGAAGTGACGGATCATGCCACAGCCTTCTGCGCCAATGCCCGGCCATAAGCAATGCTCTCGGAAATGCCACGGTCCTCCGGATAGTAATACGAGGTATCTGCCACCCACAGACCTTGTACCGGCAAGGCAGCCGGCGGCAACTGCTCTAGATAACCCGGATCGCAGATCGGCTGTGCATGACGATAACGGCTGGCGCGCATGGCGATGAAATCGTCGTCCTGCAGCGCCGGGTTAATCTTCTTGAGATAGCGCTTCACTTTGTCCAGAAATACATCATCGGGGTCGGCATACTTGGCATGTTCACCCGGCATGTAAAACGGCACGTAGACAATGTGCTGATCCAGCGGGCGCAAATTGCTGTATTCCACCAGGCCAGGAATGTCCATTTCCTCATCGTTGGTGTTGAGCCAGAAGTTTTCCGTTACCGGTTTTTTCAGCTTGGCAATGACACAGACGACGGCGATGTTCTTGATTTGCTGAAATTTGTGCAGGATGTCTGCAGGCAGGTCCGGCATGATTCTGGGAACAAACGGCAGCGGCACTGTGCTGATGACCTTATCGAAAGCTTCGAAGCCCGTAGCAGTCTCCACTCCGCGCACTTCGCCGCCCTCCATGACGACGCGCGTCACCGGTGTGCTCAGACGAATCTCCCCGCCATGCGCCGCGATATCATTGTGCATGCCTTGCAGCAAGGTCGCCGAGCCACCCTCCAGATACCCCAGCTTTTCACGGAACAAGCTATAGCGTGATCGCCCGATGCGGCGGATGCGGCTCCAGATCCAGGCGGCAGACAGGTTGGAGCTGTAATCGTAAAACTTGTAATCAAACAGGCGCCGCCATAGAACTTCATAGGCTTCTTCTCCTACCCAGCGGCGTATCCAGCCAGTCGCCTCGACATGATCCAGCGGCTTCCAATCGTTACGTTTGGTGGAGAGAAAGGCATGCAGGCCATAACGGAACTTCGCCACCAGGCCCAGCCCCTTGAAACTGAGCAAGGCCAGCGGATTACCCCATGGCTGCAAGCGGTTCTGGAACCAATAGCCCATTTTGGTTTCCACCCATTGCATATTGCTGCCCAGATTCAACTCATCCAGCATCTGCAGGAAGGCGTGGTCGGAAATGCAATGAAAGTGGTAGTAGCGTTCGATATCCAAGCCGTCAAAATCAAAAGTGGCGGTCATGCCACCGACCCGGTCATCTGCTTCGAACAGAACAGGCACATGCCCGTCCCGTGCCAGTTGATAGGCAACGGCCAAGCCCATCGGGCCGGCACCCAGTACTGCAATGCGTTGTTTGTTCATGCTCAGAAATCCAGTACTACCCGGCTGTATTGCGGGTCGTTGAAAGTTGCATCCACAGCATGGCTGAATGGCGTTGGTGTCACCTGGAAAATTGTCGGCCAATCAATGACCTCGAATTCGTCATGCGCCACCAGTGCCTTGAGCTGGTCCGCCGTGAAGGGCGGATTGCGGTCAAACAGGGCCCAGATCTTCAGCAGGACATAAAACAGGCCATAAGGGATGTGCAACAGCATGGTCCTGGCAGCGACAGCCTTGCGAATGGCGCGGATGATATCCACATAGTCGATCTTTTCCCGGCCACTGATATTGAAAACCTGACCGTGGATGCCAGACTTCAGGCAGCTAACGATAATGCTGGCGAAATCGCCGACATAGAGCGGTTGGCGCATATAGCGACCATCACCGGGAATGGGAAACAGCGGCACCTTCTGCATGAAGCGCGACAACCAGCCCAGATGCTTGCGATCAAACCAGCCAAACATCAGGGTCGGGCGCAGCACCACGCAATTGATGCCACTGGCCAGCACCATTTCTTCCTGCTCTTTTTTGGTGTTGGTGTAGTCATCATTCGCCACCGACTCCACCACGGATGAACTGATGTGCACGGTATAGGGAATGTTGTAGCGCTTGATGGCCGCCAGCACATACTTGGTGGAGGTTATGTTGTTACGAATAAAGGGTTCCAGCGTGGGAGCACCGATTTGTGCTTGCAACATTACCAGTGCTGCCGCACCTTCAAAATGACGTTCCCATTCACCCGGCTCCGCTAGATCGGCATATTCAACGGTAATGTCAGGATGCAGGCTGCGCAGGATTTCCAGATTGGTCTGGTGCTTGTCCAGCACCACCAGATTGGTATAACCCGCTCTTTTCAGGTGCACTACCAGATTCTGACCTACCAAACCAGCACCACCAGGCAAAATTATTTTACTATTCATGATTCAATTCCTATTCACTCCACTCATCGGAGCACAATACCGCTCATGTCATTTCAGCTGCGAAAAATTAATTACATGACCAGCTTGCATTCAGGGTTGGATCCGATGGCCGTCAGAGATCGGGTCATCAAGGATTTCCGGACATATCCACCAAAACCAGAATAAAGCGCAGCAGCCCCATATTTTGCCTTGACATCGTCACGGGCCAAGCCTATTTCGGCATAGCCGACAATAAAACCCTGCTGATTAAGCACCGTGATCCTGTCAGGAACACGCTGATCAGCAAGAGAAAATATCCAACCATCAAAGCGCAAGTAATCCGGCTCATCGCGCATCTGATAAACATGGTCGACAGCACCAATACAGAGGCGGTTAGCGGTGATGCTGGCAGACCGACCGATGTTGCTACGCATGCTGGCCAAAGGCTCACGAGAGAAAATGGAAATACCGCCGCGCTCTACCCCAGGAAGTAACAACCGTGGATATGCCGGATCGGGGAAAAGATTGAGGATCATATCATCATCTTTCACCCCCATCGCCAATGCCAGAGCAGCATGGCTGCGGATGAATGAGGTTCTGTTAGCCGAACGTAGCGCCTTGAACTGTAACAACAACATCAACAGAACCAGCAACACGATGCCAATACTCAGCCCGGTCGGAAAAAACCAATCCGGCCAAGTCACAACACGCCCCAGCGACAAAGCCATTGCAGCCCAGGCCATCAAGACTGGCGTGGTATAGCGCGACTCAAGTGCCTGTTCGACCCCCAGCATCAACCTTCCCGTCCCAGTGGCCAATGCTGTCAACAAGATATAAATCACAAAGAACACTAGTGCCAACATATATGGATGGCGCTGTGTATCCTTCAGTACTCGCAGCACAACCAGTACGAATAGCAGAATGAATACCGCACCACTGAAGATGGCGGCAGGCATGGCACCAAGAAACAGGTAATAAAATGGGCTACCCAGATAAGTCAGCACGTACAGCAGCAATTTTTGCTTATGTGTCAGCAAGAGCGACAAGGATGTACCACTACCTGACGGAGAGTGGTAATCATAGAAATAGGCGACAATGCCAAGTACGGCGAACAAAAGCACAATCGAACAATATTTCACTGACTTCATTGAGAATAAGGAAAAAACAAATAGCAAAGGCAGCGCCAATACCCCGTTCGCCATGGTTCCCAATGCAAGGCATGCACAAACCAAGGCATACCAAAAATACTTTTCGCGTGACTCATCCACACTCTTGGCAAAAAAATAAAAAGACATCAAAGGCAATAATTGAGCGAGAACAAACTGTGACTGAAACGCCTGATAGAAATTATCAGCCTGACTCCATAGAAAAATCCAGGAGAACAACAGTAGGGAAAAAATACGTTCCCAGGTCTTTGGCAACTGCCTATCCCGCGAGAGCGACCTGAGATAAAAGACAAAAAAAACCGCCGAGCCAAATACAAAAATATAATTCGCCAGCTCTGAAAAAATACTTGCATCACCAAAAAAAGCAGAGTCCAGCCAAAATATCACTCTTGACAACAAGATGCGATGCTCATTGTGCTGCCCCCACCAGACAGCATATTCTCCACGCTGCAATTTCAACAAAAAATCCAAAGTACCATTCCACATATCCCAATAAGGAACGGCCGTATAGTTATAAATCCCACCAAAAATAGCCAAGCCCAGCATCAGCAACGAGGTAATTAAAAGGATACGCAACAGCCACCGCGGGCCTTCTACATTATTATTTTTTATCACAAAATGTCTTTCGCTCGTATACTTTTAAAATCAAACATGACGCATGAAATAAGGTAAAAACTCTACTGTAAAATCCGCATTCCATAACAAGACTCTGGAGTCAGACATTATCGAGACACTTCTGACTTTCTTATCCAGCAAGGCTGGGTCTTGTGCATAAACCATGTTGAATTCTTTGCTTGTCTCGATAAGAGGGGAAATAACGAACCCGGGACTCATCATACCGGACACCACATGGAATGTTCTGACCTTGCCATTGGCCAGCGTCAGCTGTGCTGACAGCAAGGCAGGTTTGAACAACAGCGATACCAGATTACCCAGCTGGTTTTTATGAAGATAGACCCGCATGACAACCACACTGCCCTTGTCCGGAACACGAATCTCTTCACCCAGACGGGCAGTGCGCGTTTCATGCCCCGCAGCAGACAAGTGCACAGCAGATTGGCTTGTATTTTTCCCCAGCTGCAGATAATCATCAAACTGACTGACCGGGTGATATTGCTGCCATAATGGGATCCAGCTGGCGCCATCCTCCAGGGATGGCAAGCGCTCATCTATTGGCTGGACCTTGAAGAAAATATTGTCCGGGGCTTGGCGTGAGATTAGATGCTGCAAGTTGAGTTGTGAGAGCTTCTCGGTATAAACCGAATAACTCTGGAAAATGGGGCGAGGTCGCCAGTCATTGCCAGAGGCGATCAGGAAGGCCTGGTCATAGGAATAAACATCACTGCTGCCATTCAATAATGGAAACTTTCCCTCTTTGGCAATCTCCGTCATGCGAGCCTTGTAACGCTGCGGGATGACATCGGGCTCGAAAAGACGATAGTAGCTTCCCTTGAGCAGATTGCCATAAGTAGAGGCGACGGCCTGCAATGCCTGCTTGGGGAGTGGTTTGTTATGCAAGGCACACACACCGAGCCAGACAATATAAGACAAAACCAGCACCGAACGGGTGTTTCTACTGTTAATCAAGGAGCAAACCAGTACCGTACAAATGGCGAGGCTACTAGCAGCAATCACTGCGTGACCATCATGCCTGACGAAGCCGGCCTTAAAGGTAATGAATAAGGTGATAAACAAGCAGGCCAGAAACAGCATCTTGTCAAAAAAATCCAGCTCCAGCTCTCTGGCTGTGACGATTAGCAGCAAGATGGCCGCCAACAGGTACAACAATAGCTCGCTGATGCGACTGTTATACGCCATGGCCTCGGTATAACCCGTAATAATCGGGAGCATTGACTGGAAGTAATCAGGCAACGCATCAATCGGCTGTCCTGCCAGCCACCAGAATCCGGCCATGGCAGCAAGCGGTAGTAACAAAACCAGAGCTGCGAGCAACAATTGCTTTCTTCTGAGCAAGAATGCAATTGAAAGTACCATTCCGCACAAGCAGGTTACCAGAAATGACCCTTTAACCAGCACAATCATGCCAAATGGCGTAAATAAGGCCGACATCAGGATAACCCTGGCCAAATATTGGCTTGACGTCCGGGACGGACTCCAGTCCAGCCGGGTCAGCGCAGTAAACACCAACAGGGGATAAACGAGAAAACGAGGATCAAACGCAAAATTGACAGCCAAAACCAGTATCAGGAGCAGCGTCATCCGCAGCGAAATACTGGCGAAATTCAGAATTGCAGCCAGAAAGAAACAACTACCCAGGAAAAAACCTGACCAGAGCATGCTATGCGCAACGGCTGGATGGTATTTGTTGGCGTAGACCGATGCATATGGCCCAAAGGTAAAGATCAGGTCTCGACCAAACACCATGCCCTTGGCCAAGGCCTCATTGACACCCAGTTGCCACGACTCATCCAAGCCACCGGATGGCATGCCCGGCATCAATGGTACAAAAACTGCATATACAGTCAGGAGCAATAGCCAGAACTGAAATTTGCTGCGGGTCGATATGAAATTCGGCTTCATGTAATCACAGTTCTGCAGGTCAGATATTCATCTGGTTGAAAATGACACGGGGCAAATGCCGGATGATCAGCATGATCAACTGCCACTTGGCCGGTGCATAAATCACCATTTTGCCACGCGCCACACCGGATACGATGTTGGCGGCCACCTGCTCCACGCTCGCCAGCTTTGCGCCACTGCTCTTGATATGAGCAGTCATCGGGGTGTCGGTCGGGCCTGGCTTGACCAGCAGCACTTGAATCCGGCTGCCGGCAAAGCGGTGCTGCAGGCCTTGTGCATAACGGGTAACCAGACCTTTGGCGGCACCATACACATAATTGGACTTGCGGCCGCGATCCCCGGCTACCGAGCCAATCAATACCAGTTTACCTTGCCCGGCCTGTTCCAGATGGGTGGCAAAGGCTTCGGCAAACAGCACTGGCGAGAGGGCATTGACTTCCAGTGCGGCGCGGTTTTGCTGCAGGTTTTGCTGACAGTCAGCCTGCTCGGGCAGCGAGCCATGGGCAATCAGCACGATGTCAGGGTTGATGGTGCTACAGGCCTGGTCAACCGTCCGGGCAATGGCCTCCGGCTGCAGGAAGTCGCTGCTGATGGTCTCGATGCGGCACTGCGGAGCACGCACGCGCAAATCGGCGGCAACCCGCTCGGTACGCTGTACATCGCGCCCGATCAGCACCATTTCGTCGACACCTTGTTGCAGCCACAGGCGGGCACAATGCTCGGCCATGGCGGAGGTAGCACCCACAATCACAATTTTACGCATGGTAGACATCAGTATCCGATCAGACGGCGTGACAGGGCAGAACTGAGGCCCGGATCACGATAATTGAGGAATTCAGCAAGCCGGGGATAGCCGGCCTCGAACAAATCGCGCGGCATGCGCGCATCCTTGGCCATGTACAGGCGGCCACCGGCCTCGCGCACGATGGCATCCAGCCGCTGGAACAAGGCGAGAGTCGATGCGCCCTTGTTGGGGAAGTCCAGCGCCAGCGTCACCCCCGGCTGTGGAAAACTCATCATGCCGACGGCTTGACGGTTGCCGAAGGTTTTCAGCACGGCAAGGAAGGACCCGGCACCAGAACGGGTGATTTCTTTCAGCATGGCAGCAACGGCATCCTGGCCAACGTGTCGTGGCACTACGCTCTGATATTGGTAAAAGCCGCGCGGCCCATAGGTGCGGTTCCACTCCAGCAGATTATCCAGCGGGTAAAAATACCCGGCATAGTGCTGGATACGACGACCGGATTTACGTGCCTGTGCGTGGAAATAGGCCGCATTGAAGGGACGCAAGGACAGCGGATTGATGAGTGAAACCGGCGGCACCAGCGGAACGGTCAGCGCTTTGGCTGCGGGTTCAGGCTGGCTGATGTCTGCAGCTGCCGGATTGCCGCGCATGAAGATGCCGCGACTGTGACTACCCGACATGCAGTCGATCCAGGACACAGTGTGCTCCCAGTGCGCTTCAGAGGTATCGGCCAGCTGAAAGAAGTCATCCAGCGAGTGATAAGGACAGGTTTCCGTCTCCATCCACGGCCCGGCTACCGGACGCAATTGCAGGCAGGCCTGGGTAATGACACCGGTCAGGCCCAGCCCGCCCACGGTGGCGGCAAACCACTCGGCATTCTGTTCAGGTCCGCACTCGATCACGCTGCCATCGGTACGTAACAGGCGTAGCTGACGGACATGGTCGCCAAAGGAACCGTGTACATGATGGTTCTTGCCGTGTACATCGTTGGCAATGGCGCCCCCTACGGTCACCAGCTGGGTGCCGGGAGTCACCGGCAGGATCCAGCCCCGGGGAATGAAAGTACGCTGGATATCACGTAACAGGACGCCAGCTTCGCACACCAGCAGGCCAGATTCCGGGTCGAAAGAAACGTAGTGATCCAGCGCGGTGGTTTTCCACAATGTGCCTTGCGGATTCAGGCAGCTGTCACCATAGCTGCGGCCCATACCATGTGGCAGCGCACGCTGCCCGTCAGCCAATGCAGGCAAACTGCCGGCACTGGCAAGCATGCTCACAGCGTGTGGCTCACCACTGAGCCGGCCCCAGGAATACACCTTCATGCCATGCCTCCTACTGAACCTGCCACCAGCAAGATGGCAAATACCAGGCCGGCCAGCAGGCTGGCCTTGTCCTTCACGGCAAATACCAGCGGGTCGTCATGCATCTCTCCACGCGCAGCACGCAACCACATCCAGCTGATCCAGAACAGCATGACTGGCACAGTACCCCAGATCCACTCCGGATTGCGATATAGCAGCAGCACTTCCTTGCTGTTCAAATACATGGCCAATACCAATACGGCGGAAAACCCGGATGCAATCCCCAGCATTTGCACCAATGGTGCATCACTGGAGTAATAACCCCGGCCATGAGCTTTGTGCTTGTTGTGCAAGATCTGCATTTGCAGTTCGGCAAAACGTTTGACAAAGGACAGCGACAGGAACAGAAAGCCGGAAAATGCCAGCAGCCAGAATGACATGCTGAGGGAAACGGCTGCCGCACCGGACAAAATGCGCAAGGTGTACAGCAAGGCCAGTGTCAGACAATCCACCAGTGCCAGCTGCTTTAACTTGAGCGAGTACAGGCAGGTCAGCAAGAAATAGCCCACCAGCCAAGGCAGGAAGCTGCCCCCCACATGGCAGGCAATGCCAAAGCTGGCCAGCAGCAATATTGGCGCAGCAATGCAGCCCTGCCATACCGGGACGGAACCTGAGGCAAAGGGACGCTGGCACTTGCGGGGATGAGCACGGTCACTTTCCAGGTCCAGCAAGTCATTGGCGATATAAACCGAAGATGCGCACAGACTGAATGCCAGGAATCCCAGCAGCAAGGACAACCAGGCGTCCATGTCAGCAATACGATGGGCGGCAATCAGGGGGATGAACAGCAGGATGTTCTTCAACCACTGGTGCATACGCAATACGCGCCGCCACACTGCGATTCCCTTATTGGGGCCGGCAAATACCTGCTCCACCTCGACGCAGCTTTCGGCATCCTGCAGCACGGTTGCAGAAGCATTGACCACCACGGCCTTGCGTGCATGCTCCCAGACCGCGATATCGGCGGAGGAGTTACCCGCGTAATCGAAACCCTTCTCGCCAAATCGTTGCACCAGCGCGTCAGCCTTGTTTGCCCCCGCCAGATTGACCGCTCCTTCGCTGGCCATCACTTCGTCAAATACCTGTAGGTGCTCGGCAATACGCTGGGCAATTTTCTGGTCGGATGCGGTGCACAGTATCAGCCTGCGTCCCTGGGCGTGCTGTGTGCGCAGCCAGTCCACAAAAGCCTGGTTGTAAGGCAAGGTTGCCGGATTGAAATCTCCTGCTGCAGCCACTTTTTCCTTGAGAACGGCCTTACCCTGCAACAGCCAGCCAGGCAGACGCAGTGCGGCAAACGGCTTGACCTTCAACATGCTCAGCGTTGATTCATGCAGCATGTCGGAGTAAATCAGTGTTCCGTCCAGATCGATACACAAGGGGGGATGACTATTCGTTGTCAATTGTTTCATCCTAAACTGCAGTCACAGGGCGATGGATTGCCAGCGGCATAGATAAAGTAAATGGACCAGTTTCGTCCAGGGGCCAAGGGCTGCCACCAACAGGGCTGAGCAACATCAATCGCCCTGACCCGGTGTAGCCATGGCGATCATCTCTGCCAGCAAGGCCCCGGCCACAAACAGGAAGAGCTGCAGCATGTGATCGCGGAAGATGCTCTCATTGAGCATGCGCCCCAGGAAACCACACACCATCAGCATCAGTATCAAACCCCGTACATCCTGCTGATAGCGGAAACGCCGATAGCCGGTGACAAACAGGCTGGCGCAAAACAGCAACCACAGCACAATGCCCGGAACACCCAAAGCCAGCCCCAAATCAATGAAACCGCTATGCGCATGGCCCAGATTATTTTTGATACCAATGCTGGTGACAGCTTGGGCAAATACTTCGCGCATGAAGCCAAAGCCCAGCGGGTGGCTGACAATCATGTCCAGTCCACTGTGAATCCAGGCCACGCGCTTGAAGGCCGAGTCGTCCACCGGCTCGCCATTTGACATCAGCGGCAAGGGGCCGATCTGGGTCCATGTGGGGTGATGCTGGTAATCCCAACCGGCAGTAACCGATTCGGTAAACGCCAGATTGCGGCTGTCTTGCTTGATTGCATAGGTCACCAGCCCAGCAAGACTGGAAATCACCACCAGCCAGATCAGCAATAACTTGACCCAACCATGTTTGACGCCCTGGAAAATGGAATACAGCAGTAACATGGAGAAGCTTAGGTAGACCATGCCGATCATGCCGTTTCGAGCGGCCGCATGCAGGCTGACAAATACAAACAAGGCCAGAATGGCCAGCAGCCATGGTTTGCTGATGCGGCTGACCTGAGTACGACCCCAATGGCCAAAACACAAGGTGGCGACGACAAAGGCCAACACGAAATTGATCAGGAAGGTGAACTCAAGATAGGTAGGGGTGGCGAAGGTTTCGCGGTAAGGCCAGATGCCGGTAGCCAAGTACTGGTAGCCTTCCAGGCCAAACTCGGCCAGTGCCAGCGCCACGCCACCGGCAATCACCACGTCGCTAATGGAAAACTTGCGGCATACCCGGTACAAGACCATCCCGATAAAGAACCACAAGGTGGCCATCCCCAGCTGGCTGCGCAGTTCTGCCATGGAAATGGCTGGCCAGCGTGACAACAACAAGGTGTGCAAGGTGGCATAGGCCATGAACAGGCCAAGCAGGATAATGGGATATCTGGCTGCACGAAAGGTTGGCAGGCTATGACCGAGCAAAGGAAGTGCCAACAGCAGCAGACCGCCTTGCAAGGCATAGCGCAGCGCTACCGTATGCCCCACGCTGCATACGGCAACGTAGATGAAAGACAGCAGCAGTACCGCTATTGCGTGCCAGCCTTTGCTGGCCGCCGCGTCGCTCATCGACAGAAAACGACTCATGAATACCTCGTACATGGCAAACAATGGTGGCCAGGCATGCATAGCGCCGCGTACCTACGGCTAGCAAGCAGCCACGCTAGAAAATGCGTGTGCGCTGTGCAGATGGCGTGCAAACCAGTCTGCATAAACAAAATAAAAACCGGCACATTGTAACAGCTGCCTTGGTTACCGCCACGCACCGTATACGTAAAGAAAAAGCCCGCCAGTCGGCGGGCCTCTTTACACAAAGCTACAGCCAGTGAGGCTTACCACACCTGCAAGTAGCTCAAGATACCTTCCGCTGCCTGGCGGCCTTCGAATACGGCGCGGACCACCAGGTCGGCGCCGCGTACCTGGTCGCCGCCAGCGAAGATCTTGGCATGGCTGGTCTGGTACTTGAATTTTGATTTTTCCGAGGCGATGGTGCGGCCGTTGGGCTGGCTGCTGATGCCGGCGCGGTCAAACCAGCTGGCGGCTTCCACCTGGAAGCCGAAGGCGATGATGACGTGGTCACATTCGATACGCTCTTCGCTGCCCGCTACGATTTCGGCGTTACGACGGCCCTTGGCATCCGGCTCACCCAGGCGGGTTTCAGCCAGGATCACCGCCAGTGCGCCATTGGGCAGCTGTTCGATGCCTACCGGCTGGCTGTTCCAGCGGAACTCCACGCCCTCTTCCTTGGCATTGGCCACTTCGCGCTTGGAACCCGGCATATTGGCTTCGTCGCGGCGGTAGGCGCAGGTGACGCGCTTGGCACCCTGACGGATGGCGGTGCGGTTGCAGTCCATGGCGGTGTCGCCACCACCCAGTACCACCACGCGCTTGCCGGCCATGGAAACAGCGGCTTCGCCTACCGGCAGGGTTTCCATGCACTGGCGCACATTGTTCACCAGATAAGGCAGCGCTTCCAGCACGCCCGGCAGGTCTTCACCGGCAAAGCCACCCTTCATGTACTTGTAGGCTCCCATGCCCATGAACACGGCGTCGTACTGTTCCAGCAGGGCTTCGATTTCGATGTCCTTGCCGATTTCAGTATTCAGCACGAATTCCACACCCATGCCTTGCATGATTTCGCGGCGGCGTTGAACCACTGCCTTTTCCAGCTTGAATTCGGGAATACCAAAGGTGAGCAGGCCGCCGATTTCTTCGTAGCGGTCGTACACCACCGGCTTCACGCCGTTGCGGACCAGCACGTCGGCACAGGCAAGGCCTGCCGGGCCGGCACCGATGACGGCGACTTTCTTGTTGCTCCAGATCACCTTGGACATGTCCGGACGCCAGCCTGCCTTGTAGGCTTCGTCGGTGATGTATTTTTCGATGCTGCCGATGGTGACGGCACCAAAGCCGCCCTGATTCAGCGTGCAGGCGCCTTCACACAGACGGTCTTGCGGGCAGACGCGACCACAGATTTCCGGCAGGCTGTTGGTCTTGTGCGACATTTCGGCCGCTTCGAACAACTTGCCTTCGTCCACCAGCTTCAGCCAGTTGGGGATGTAATTGTGTACCGGGCATTCCCATTCGCAATAGGGATTGCCACAGGACAGGCAGCGCCCGGCCTGTTCGGCTGCATCCACCTGGTGCAGCGGCTGGTAGATTTCCTTGAACTCAATCTTGCGCACCGCAGCTTCGACTTTTTCGCCGGGGTTGCGGGAGAGCTTCATGAACTG
>Ga0187843_10000716_pt1 | contig 22629 bp, 19 predicted proteins | sample SpaLakP09_SKY_43_FD_134516 | JGI IMG/M metagenome (GOLD analysis project Ga0187843, IMG submission 134516) | Oligotrophic lake water microbial communities from Sparkling Lake, Wisconsin, USA - SP09_SKY_43 | ecosystem: Environmental > Aquatic > Freshwater > Lake | place: USA: Sparkling Lake...
CCCCCTTCCCCTCAGGCAACCACTTCGACCATCCCGTTTCTTCTAAAAGCACCGGCCTCCCCAGCGATAGATAAAGTACACTGCGATCACTAAACCATCCCGTTTGCGCCGTCACATACCCCTCCTTCGCAGGCGAAAATTCTCCTCGGCTTGCCGCCAAAAAGGCCCGGTACTCCCGCCAATCCGAACAAACTGGCCCAGGCTCAAAAAACTCCCAGCCCGCTTTCTCAAACTCCGTCCTTTCCTCCCCCACCCCTAAATCTGTCACCACCCGCGGCTTCAACCCCGTCTGACCAGGCCACCCCTGCAGTTTTCTAAATCCTGGCCCCTTGCTGCCATAGGTCCGACCTTCCCACTCCACCGCCGCATACCCATACCAGTGTGTCACCGTCGTCCAATGATCTTTTCCAATCGCCGCCGCCTGCCCCGACGGAACCCCAGCCGCTTCCCGCGACCAGTGCCTTCGACTCACAGGTGGCAGCACCGGCTTCCAATCATGCCCCGTATCCGGCACCACCGCCCCACGCCCCATCGATAGCCCCACACTCCAAAACGCATTGTGCCCCGCAAAGTTCATCGCACTCCCATACACCTTCGCCCAGATCTGCGTGAAAGCAGGATCCAGATCGACATAGACTTTTCGCTCCGCCCCCTCAACCAAATCCGCTCTTTTAAAATGACCGGAAAGGTTAAGGAAAAGATCCGCCCATTGCGCAAACTCACGAAGAGGCTTCTCCTCTATCTTTTCACCCTCAGCCAAAAGCGTCGCCCCACCATCCCAACCGATCTCGCGCAATATCTTCTGCCAATGCGCCAGATTCACGCTCTCGGCTAAGGCGCACACCTCTCCTCGACTGTTTTTAATTTCTTTGGCAGCTAAAGACTCCACCAGCCACACCTCCCAACCCAAATCTCGCAACCCCAATCCCCACTGCAAAAAAGCCCAAGAGTTTCCCGCCGCCTTCTCAGGAAATCCAGCCACCCCCACCCCCACCACCGCCCGCTTCTTCACCGCAGTTGGAATCTCACCCGCACCCGCTTAGGAAAAGCGCACGTCTTTGCCTGGATCCATCTCAAACTCCAGCACAGCAATATCCTCCGCATTCGGCTTCAAAATCTGCGCCTCAAACTGCTGATACAGCGGATGATCGAAGGCCGACGTCCTCTTCAAGCTATTCTCAAATTCCAATGCCAAAAAAAGATCGGCCGACGTTTTGTGCCCAGCGACAGGCATTTTTTTCCCACAAGCCAAACTCAGCACATCCTGAATCTTTAGAAGACGAATCCTGCTCTCCACCATCATCTCCTCTATCCGATTCGTAGGTAAGTCCGCCTTCAACTGAATCAACTTGAGATGATGAATCATACGTTAAGGAAATGTTGTGAGAGATACACACCTCATGTCAAGAACCTCAAAAATCTCAACCCTTCTCCAGTAAGATAATTCTTGTCATGCCTCTCTTTTTCATTATTTTTAAGTAAATATGTTCAATCGCCCTGTTCACACTAGTAAGAAGCCAGAGACCCTCGACGCCACCTTTAGTTATCCCGATAGCCCAAAGGATTCCCCCGCACGCATCGATTCCTCTTCCCCAAAAACTGCCATGATCACCGACCAAGTCGAAATCAAGGGAACCATGGCTTTCGATGGCGCCCTCGAATTTAATGGCAACTTCGAAGGCGAAATTATTTCTGATGGCACCCTCACCATCGGCTCAGAAGCCGTGATCAAGGCCGATATTCAGGCCGCCAAAGTAATCATTCGCGGTAAAGTCCAAGGCAATATTATGGCCACCGACTCCGTTGAGGTTTGCGATCAAGCAGAACTCTTTGGCGATGTTCGTAGTGCCAAATTTATTTTGGGGGAATCCGCCACTTTCCGCGGTCGCTCCGATCCGATCGAAGGCAAAGCGGCCGCTCCAGAGTTTTCTCCTGTTTTCCGTCGCCTCTCCCCAAAATCGAAATAAATCAGCAGGTTACGCCGCGGACGTCTCGGCTTGCGCGCGAATCTGGGATCCACTTTCGGCCGTCAATTCCGCAAAACTCATCGTCTCCGCTACCACCTTCCCTTTAGGCCCCACTTCTACTAAGCCCACAAAACGCGCGCTTCCGCAGCGTAACTCCCCATCAATCCTGCCCTCCTGAAACACCACAGGTCCACTGCACTCTAAACTTGATCCCACCTTAATCTCTAATCTTCTTCCCGTTGCCCCCGCCCTCACCTTGGCCTTTCCTTCCACCCGCAACCAATCCGCCGCTTCCAAATCACCGCTCGACCTACCCTTCAAAATAATATAAGCCGCCCGCGCTTTTGCCCCGCCAAAGTTTCCCTTCGGCCCGATGGTCAACTGCCCCTCCAAACTGAGGTTCCCCAAATGCTCCCCCACAATCTCACGGTGCCCCAACTCTAAATGTCGCCCGCACGCTAAACAGCTCGACGATTGGGCCTCCTCCGCCACCATCTGCATCTCCCCGCAATCAGCACAGGTCACCTCCCGTTTTTTGACAACTAACCTTTTCGTTTTACCTTGCCCCACTCCAGTCCTCGCGATTGCTTGGATATAACGACCGCATCCTCGACAAGCCGTCGAAATAAAATTTTCCGACTCCATCTGCTTTTGCCCACACTCAGGACACTCCACCTCTACTTTTGCAATTACCTCCGCCATAACCTCAACTCCCCACCCACAACTCTCCCTTAAAATCAGCCCCCAGCTCAATCCGTAATGCCTTCCCTTTGCACCTCGTTCTCAAAACCGCTTTAGGCCCAAGCCAAACCTGTCCCCGCCCAACTATCCCCCCATCCACCCTTCCCTCCAGTCGCACATCTTGACCCTCTACAAAACCAGATACCTCCGCATCCGCCGTAAGCACAAGCTTACCCGAAGCCCGCACATTTCCCTTCAGCTTCGCCCGTATCACCCCATCCCGCCCCATCTTAACCTCCCCCATAATCTTTAACCCCTCCCCAGCCAAGGCGGGGTTTGCAGTCGCACCACTCTCTAGATCACTCATCAACTAAAGATGGATCGCAACCACAACTCATTCAAAGAAAATCTACCTCCCCGCCTTCTCACCTCCCCGTCCCAATCCCCAGGGCGCCTACCCTCAAACCTCAAACCCTTTAAACCCAGGTAGGGGCGACATCCCCCGAGCCCCGACCGAACTCCGGGCGCAGACGCGATCGCCTGGGCTCAAACCTCAAAACTCTCTAAACCCAGGTAGGGGCGACATCTCCGAGGTCGCCTACGTTCAACTCTCAATCCCATCAGCCGGTAGCGCCCCGAACAGCCCTACTAAAGTTTAGGTTTTGTAACTTTCATCGAGGCGGCCTCGGAGATGCCGCCACTACCTAAACTTCCAACTTCAAAACCACCTTCGCACATTCTAACCTTCACACGTTCAAACTCCCCCAATTCTTCTTCGCGACCTTAGCGGCCTTTGCGTGAGAAATTCCAATCGATAAAATACTAGGCTAACACCTTCGCTAATCGCTTCGTTGTCTCTTCCCGGTCGATCCGACTCGCGGCCACATCCAGAACCAGCTGTTCCCATTGTGGCCCGTCCGGTTTTGTCTCGACTGCGTTAAGCCGCAGAAAAACCAAGCAGGCACCCAATGATGTTCTCTTATTCCCGTCCAAAAATGGATGGTTTCGGCAAAGATAGTACAAGTAAGCCGCTGCGATCTCTGTCAGCGACACATAAATCGCTTTCCCACCAAAGGTCGCCTGAGGAGCGGCCACGGCCGATTCCAATAGGGCAATTTCCCGTATTCCGTCAGAACCGCCAAAATCGCGGATAGCCGCATGTTGAATCTCCCTGACAATTTCGACCGTGAGATGAAAACAATTTTCTGGCGTAGTACTCACGCCAGCTTCTTCATCGTCTTGGCATAGTCCTTCATCGTTGTTTCGATGACTCCGGAAACTACCTCTTTTGAGATTCGCGGATGGATTGGAGTGAGGACAATCGAGCCGCCCTCGTGATAACTCATCGTGACCTCATCCCCCAACTTGAGATGAGCCAACTCCATTAGGGCCGAATCAAAAATGATGCCCTGCGAATTTCCAATTTTCGTAATCGTTTTGATCATTATGTAATACTATGTTTTACAGGCTACTTGTCAAAACTGTTCTGCCCCAAAACCCAACCGCCAGGTAGGGCGGGCTGTCCCTAGCACGCCTGCGTTGAACACTCTATGCACAACTGCCCAGCTAGGCGGCCTCGGAGATGCCGCCCCTACCTAAGCCTTCAGCACCAAAACTACGTTTTCACATTATAACCTTCACACTTTCAAACTCCCCCAATTCTTCTTCGCGCCCTTTGCGGACTTAGCGTGAGGAATCCCTTCCACCAATCGTTAATTGCAGCTCGTAAATATTGAAAGTTACTTTTTCTCGTCTTTCTTGTCCTTCTTGCCCTTTTTGTCTTTCTTCTCCTTCTTGCCTTGTTTGGCTGGTGCTGTGACAGCGTTGGTCTTGGCAACGCCGACCTTCACATAACCTAATGGCGGAAGCGCATCTCCGCCCTCCCCACGCCCTATCGCCTCGATGACTTCCATCACCTCCGGACTAGGGCTTACACCTGCTCGAGTCATATAACTCAAAAGCAGTACCACATTGATCTGACGAGCCCGGGGATGAGCATGCCCCTTCGCCGTCTTAATGGCCTTCAACCAGTAGGTGTTGGCCTTTTCCTTTTCCCCTGCCTTCTCATAACCCTCCGCAATCGCCATCATGGCTTCAGGTTGGAAAAAAGACGCAATGAGCTCGGGCTTAGCCGAAGCCAATTCGAGGCAACGCATGGCTTCAGGCTTATCCCCAGTAACCAGGAGGGCCAAGGCCGCATCGCGAAGTCCTAAAGCATACCCTTCCGTGCGGGGATCCAGCGACTGGGCCAGTTCCATTGATTTCCGCGCCGCCATAGTACCCTCACCTACCAAACCACTCTCATAAGCTGCGATAGCCAGACGGGACCAACACTCCGTAGCCGTCCCGGGATCGGCACTGGGAATCAGCCGGTCAATCAAACCATAAAGATCCACCTTGGCCGCTCGTGTGACAACGGGATTTTTGAAATGATAAAGAAGTACCCGAACCGTAGGACTGATAGCTTCTTGACGCATTTTTTTATCCTCAGGAATCTTTTCCTGGGAATTACGAGCCAACTGCGCAGCCTGGAGGAGATTAGCGGCGAACTCCCTTTGGGTGGGATCTAAGATGGCATTCATACGCTTGCTGGCCTGCGTACCCTTACCCAAACGCATTTCAGCTCCAGCCAAATAAGCGTTCCTTAGTCCTTTATCAGAATCGGTAAGAATCCACGTATCTGCATCGGCCCATCGGATCAACTGCTTGGCCTGGTTCGCATACCCGTTGTTCGCTGCATCCCAGGCTAGCGTGGAGAGTGCCAACCCACGTTGGGCTCCACCGATCTCTTGGGCTTCCTTCATAGCAGTCTCATAATCATGAAAATCCCCAGCCTGACGCAGTAATCGAATACCAAGCAGGTTCCGGGCCTCTTCATTTCCGGAAACAAGCTGGTTCTTGTCCCAGGCCAAAGAGAGGGTTGCGGGTATCTTTCCTTCAGGAAGTGGCGGACGACAGCCAACTGCCAAGACCAGAACAAGGATGATTAAGGATGTGTATTTATTCATTATGTCTTACCTAAAAAATGAAGCGGGCCGGTCTTGCGACCGGCCCGCCTCTTCAAACGCATTAAATACGGTAATTAGAGAGGCGTCACACGAACGAATGTAAGACCAGAACGAGCCAGATTCTTACTAATGACTGCCCCCGCGCCTGTCTCAGTAGAGAGGGGCAGGTAGGTTTTGTTATCGCTCGAGACTTCGATGCTGTACTGGATTCCGTTTACACCGGTGAAGCTGGCGGACACAATTCCAGTACCGTCCCGAGTGAGGGTCACATTAGGTACAGCGACGTTGTTTTCGGCAAACACGCCCAGCTGATCGGCCAAGGTCCACCCAGCCTGCCAATTGAAGTCACGGAATGCGCCACGGAAGGTGTTCGCAACAAAGAAGTTGCCTCGGTTAACAGTCACCGAAGACTGAACACCTGTGGACTCTCCTGCAGCGACAGCAATCGAGGCGCGAGGATCGGTTCCGTTAGAACGTTCCGCAACACCTGCAACAAGAACTGGATTAACACCGTTGAGACGACCATTCGAGCCGGTGCTGACCACCACATCGCTGGCAACAAATAGATTTCTGAGATCCGAGGCCAGCATTTTGTTGACTGCAACACTGTTATTAATAGTGCTACCACCTGAAGATGTACGACCACTCGTCGTGGGGAACATCGCGACACCCGTCGAAGTATAGTTCGCAACAGCAGGAGTAGCTGTAGTTCCACCACCACACTTCGACCACGTATTATAAGCAATTACTCCCTGTGGCTCATTTGCAACCATCGGCGCCTGGGGAGCAACCGCAGTTCTGCGACCTGCAGCCGCAGTATCTGCTGTTGTCGCCTGATCCTGAATCGCGCCCGAGGGGGATTCAACAAAGACGGAATTCATAATCTTGCCGCCAGCGTTATCTTTGAAGTTCGGACCAGAACGATCCTTAGGGAACGTGCCTTTGCAATTATATCCCACACCAATCGCGGTCATATTGAAGTAGGTGAACTCCGTTCCAGGGTACGTGGCATTGGAAATACTGTTTGGGTCCTCATTTCCGTCATTCTCAGTCAAATTATCCCCGATGTTTGCCTCTTTGCGGCCAGTGTCCGCGGTCGCGGAGCGAGTATTATTTTGGAGAATGGATAAGAACTGACCTTTACCGCGGTATCCTTGGTCCGAGTCAAAGCAGTCGTCCCCACCGAAATTCGCCGCGCAATACTTCAGGTTATTATAACCAGCGAACATTTCATAGTCGTCATCGGCGTTGCCGAAGACCTCGAGATATTCGCTGACTGTGGCACTACCGACCGCACCATAGGTAACTCCGTTGATCTCGTTGTTTGGCGAGGCAACAAAGCCACCAAATGAGAACCGACAGAACCTGATGCATCCGCTGTTGTCAGAAGGGTTACTACCACCATAAATTCCACCGCTGTAAGTGGTCCGAGCAATGGCGTTTTCAGCTTCTGTATCATTCGGATTAACAATACCGTAGACCGCACCGTCAATCGCTTGGAAACCTTCGATGAAGTTAGCACCGATTCCACCTTTTACCGGGATCGCAGAAGGATCAGCAACTGCACCGGCCACGAAGGTAGTAGCGGTCGCCTGGGTTGTCGCATTTCCACCAGTAATTGCCAGAGACGGTTTATTTGAATCCGTCAAAACTCCACCTGCACCTGGAAGCTTGACGACTACCCCATAAAGAGTGGTAGGAGCTAGCCGCATCTTGACGACTGGCAGAACCGTGCAGGTTGTGCCGCCGACAGCCGCACCAGGAGCAGTCGTGGTAGCAGTTAGATAGCCAGCTGTGTGGGTGTATTTAAAGGCAACTTGTGCCTTGTCAAAACCGTTAATAGCTAGAAATGGATCAGTGCCGGATTTGGTAGGCACATTGTACTGGAGACCTGCCTTCGTGACAGCAACAGCTGTGATTTCCCAGTAATCGTCACCACCTGTGGCAGTCGCATCAGCAGAGCTTGTACCCGTGCCGGCGAAAACAGTGTCCGTACCATTATTGTAAGCGACCGTGACAGTACCAAGAGTAGTTTTATCTGCAGTTCTGGAACCGTCAGCAGGAGTTGCTGCAAAGGTTGGCTTAGTGCCAGTGAATTTTCCACCATTTGAGATATAGGTAGAAGCTACGCCAACTGGATTGAAGAGGGCCTCTAAGCTATAGTTCTTGGCATCGCTAAACGTAAATGTCGGGTTTTCAGTGTAGCCGGAGCCAGTCGTGTTGATAGCCACCTGTAGATTGCCTGCAGCACCAGTCGGACCACCGAAACCAACGGGGGCCCTACCCAAAACAATCAAACCACCCCATTTGCCATCGACGCCATGCGCAGTAAAGGAGGTATTGGCCAAAGCGGTGTTATATAACGCGGCTTCAGTTGCGATTTCAGTGTCAGTCTTCGTTACTCCGTTCAACATGTTGGGAATGGTTTTGATTCCACCGGGAACGAACGGGTCACCCCATGAGGTAAAATAAATGGGGGATTCTGCGGTACCTTGGGCCACGACTTGCGCGCCTCGGGTGATGATCAAAGAACCTACATCGGCCGGATTAAGCGTGCTCGAACCACCGGTAGTTGAGGGCTCACCACGGATAATGCAGCCTTGCTCAATGGTCAGAATGGCAGGGGGTTCAACAAAGGTCAGGTTGTTCAAGATGTAGATCGTATCTGCTTTCCAACGCTGATCGGTGTTAATGACGGTGATACGATTGGCAAGAGGGCCAGTGGTTCTCGTAAGGTTACCATCAATTTCACTGACGTTTTGGAAGTAGTACCCGTTCCTATATGTGCGAGTATCGGCTGCTTGGGCTGAGCCCACCGCTAGAATCAATCCGAGTGTAATTTTGATGAGGTTGTTTTTCATTATGATTTTTCCTTGTTTATTTTTAGGTTGTTTTGCCTTTGAAAGTTAGACGGTCTGCCGGCGGAGACGGAGAGCCCCCAGCCCGAGAACACCCAGCACCAGCAAAGTAGTGACGGAAGGTTCCGGCACAGCGGCGGCGGTGATAGAGTTGGCTGTCTGCGCGCCGAAGATCAGTGAACCATTCCCGGCGTCCAAGGCGAAGTCAACAGTGGGATCCCCTGTGTCGGCGAGGAAGTTCATTGCGGAACGGACAAGAATGGCACTGTTAGTACCAGAAGCGGTCCAACTGGCCAACGCATCGGTCCACACGGTGCTTACCTCAGCCAAGGCCAAAATGTAGGCATCCTGACCGGCAAACTGGCCCGCTGCCACATTGTAGGCACCAGTAATTCCGTTTCCGACATTTATATTTGACCCACGGAGACCATTACCGGTATCTCCGACGAGAGAACCGTTGCTGATACCAAAACTGGCCAAAGGACGGAAGTTGTTCAGTAGGCTAGATCCGCCAGCCTCTACATCGGCCAGCGAAAGGAGTGTTCCATTGGCCTCACTACCGAAATTTCCAATCCATACACGACCGGTTTGGTTAAGAGGATTGAGCGCCGTGGGCAGATTGACTGTGAGATCGGCGTAGAGGGTGTAGCTCATATTAACCGCGTGGGCCGAACCAATACTGAGGATGAAGCAAGCCACAAGGGCCAGCAATTTTGTTGTGTTGTTTTTCATGTCTGTTTTTTCCTTTGGGTTTAGTTTACGAATTGTTAGCACGGAAAAACATTCGGTTTTTCCAGGCATTCACATAATCACCAGAAGTGGTAAAAGTGGCCGTAAAGATTCCAGTGGCGCCGGTTTGGGCCGTGATGGTAGTCCACGTGGCGGCGCTCAGATCATTCTTGTAGCCAATCGTGTAAGTGGCATTGGGATTGCCAACAAAGGTGTGAGTCACTTCGGTCTGATTGCCATTCAAAAGTGGGGTACCCAAAGATGACACGCGCAATCCTGTGGATGCAAAAGTAGTGATCGGTTGCGCAAGATCGGTCGCGGCTGAGTAACTAGCATTGCCCGCCTGCGATGCCGTGATCATAACCGAGCCACTCCCCACAATTGTGACAACATTCCCTACGACCGTGGCCACAGAGGGATTGGAGGAACCATAAGTCACAGGCAAACCGCTGGACGCCGTGGCGGCCAAAACAAAGGAATCGCCGACACTCTTCGATGGGATCTCTCCGAAAGTGATGAACTGAGTCGAAGTCTCCGAAACTGAAGTCACCGAACGTGAGGCGAGTTGAACCCCGCTGAAAGTAACCGAACCGACCTGCGCTGCCATATTAAACATGTAAGGCAGGGGGTCACCGACGGTGGTGTCCAACGAAATCGTGTCCACAACAACTGAAGGATCCCGCGGCATGTTGAACTGTGTTCCGTCTGGGAGGGCCCAAGAGAAAATTCCTAGCTGGTCAGAACCGCTTGTCATCACAAGAAAAGCCCTGTTTAGGGCCGCGGAATTATCAATTTCAGTCCCATCGGTTTCGTAAGTTGTGTCTACAGCGGTATAATCACCCTCGAATGAGTAGCTGCCCCCGCCCTTGTAGGAGAGCTGAGCTACACTTGTGAAACTGCTTGAGAGATTTGAGCGGTTGATCGTACCCCAGTCGGTTGGTACAGAACTGAACCACCCTAATTGGAGAGTAGCTGTACCTGTAGACAAGGTAGTCCCTGTCGAACTCTTAGCGAAAAATCCAGTTCCCCAATCAAGAAGCAGTTCTATGTTAGCTGCTTTGGCACCCGACAAAGGACAGACAAAACCTAAGATGGCTAAGAGCGCTATCTTGGAGTCTTTCCTAAGAGCTTTCATATATTCTTTTTTGATTGTTGATTCGCTTGGAATTTTTTGGTTATGGGGCGATCACCTGGGGTGCAAAGGCGATATTTTCCCTAACCTTATTTACGATCAGGAAGGCATCCCCTACCCCAAGAATCTTGCTGTCCGAAAGAGCGCCACCGTTGGATTTGACAAAGTTTACTCCATTGTTGTGGTAAGAAACATACCTGCCGGCTTCAAGGAAACGTAGGCTGTCTGAACCAGCTGCGTTGGCGCCCTTGGTGAGATATTGGGCCAAGCCTGAATTTGCCAACGTAACCGCAACGGGATAAGGATTGGCAACAATCGTGCCAGTCGTCCCTTCAAGAGTGATCTGGCTACGGGCTCCACGGTATTCACCCGACAAGTAAATGGTCTTGGCCAAGTTGGCCTTAAAGGCAAAGCCAGATCCGAGCGAAACTCGTACATGCGCTCGATTCTTAGCATTAGGATTTTGGACCGAATTGCGATCAGTTTCCAAACGCCATCCGTATCCTGTCTGGTAAAAGTAGCGATTCAGAAAACCAGCAGAGGAAAGCACGGAGATAACATCCGCTGTTGACGGGCCGCTTCCAGCCTTCAGCCCGGATCCCCCTGGGAACAACGAATCCAAAGTATGATCCTTGCGGAGGACAAATTTGGTGTCGGCGGTGAGCGCAGGCAAACTTCCAATCACGGTCGCCGTGCTTCCGTTGAAAGCAGTCACCTGCTTGATCAGACCGGTGGAGGGACCGCTGGTGAATTCCACAATATAGTGGTCATCCGATGCAGGGGCTAGTTCGGCCGTGCCCACTTCGCTAACTGCCGAATAGGATATAAAAGTATTCACGCCAAACGCCGTAAAGCTAGTGGCTCCGGCAGTGACATCAGAGGCTACTTCGCCCTTGAGGACAACGTCGCGGGCTAGGAATACGCCGACAAGTTTCGTTTCGCCCTTGGCTATGGCCACGGGGAGGTTGAGGTAGGCAGTGCCGACATCGGCAGCCTGGAGGGGCAACGCGAGAGCGGATAGTACGAGGATGAGGTTACGAATTTTCATAGTGGTGTTTTCTCCTTGGTTTATTTTTGTTGAAGCCAAAATCTGTTTCGACATGCAGAAAAAGTACTCAGTAATATTTTTTCCGCCACTGGTTTATTGTAACGTTTGTGTGACAAAAATACTGCCCAAGCAGAAATATAGTTATTGACTGTCAATGACTTGCGTTTTTTCATTTAAAAATGGCACATTTTCGTCACACAGAATTGATTTGTTGTTGTCTCAGTCCCTTGCTGAAAAATGTCGAAAAGTTCCGATCTTTACAAATTTCTGATGACCCCTTTTCCCACCCCGGATGAGTCCGTTCGTAGGATTCAAAATGACATCATATTGTCACAAGCCATCCTTTGACCTTTCGGAAAATGAGACTTACCTAACTACATGGTCATGTCCGCTTCCGTTTTCAGTTTTCACTCCTTCTTCCTGTCCCGAAGGATAGGGAAGAAAAAAACCTGTTTGTTTTCCTCCCTCTTGGGAGATGGCATCAAAGCCATCGGCATGGTGATTGGCCTGCTAGGCATGACCTCGTCCGTCCAAGCGATCGAAAAAGTCACGATCGCCGGTAATACTGGGATTGCGGATGAAAGTGGAGACCAGCTGGCCACCAGTTCCATCATCCGCGTCGGCGTTTTGAACGACTCAACCAGCACGACGACCCCGCTAACCGATGCTCAAATTGCGAGTTTACTAAACGGCACCCAGGCGGAGGTCCGCACCAATCTCGATAACCTTTTTGCCACGGGAAAATCCACCCTATGGGGATCCACTACGGTCAACACGGTTTTCAACGGCAATGCCATTGCCAACCTCACGAAAACCTCCACCACGGTTTTTGACGGAAATCCTATTTATATTCTGGTTTTCAACACCACCTCGATCACCACCGCCACCCAGGTCGGTGTTTTTGTTTACAATGACGGGGTATCCTCCGTTGTCTTTCCTGCCGTGGGAGCCGGATCTTTGGCCTCCGCCGATCTCGAATTCGACGGCAATGATTTCGATGGTCCGAATATGCTCCCCTGCTTGGGAAGCATCGGATCGGACGGAAATTACCGGCTAGCCACTATCGGAAATGGGTATGGCATCACCAGTTCCCTAACGGCCAGCGCCACCCGCAACAACGCCTTCAGCTACTTCATCACCGCCAACAATGGGGTCACTTCCTTCAATGCCACCAGCCTGCCCGCAGGACTTTCCATCAGCACCACAACGGGAGAAATCAGCGGCACCCCCACGGCCGACGCCGGAACTTACAATATCCCTCTCACTGCCACCGGCCCCCTCGGCGCTCGCACCGCCACACTGGTCCTTACCCTCAGCAATCCCTCCGGAAGCTCTCCCTCGATCACCAGCAGCTTGGCCAACCAATCGACGGTGGCCGGTGTCGCTTACGCCGGATACACCATCACGGGCGACAACTCCCCTACTTCCTATTCCGTGGCCGGTTTGCCGACGGGCATGTCCTTTGCCGCCGGCACAGGAGTGATTTCCGGAACTCCCACCCAAACCGGAATTTTTAATGTGACCATTCGGGCCACTAATGCATCCGGGACAGGCTCTTCCTTCTTCTCCCTCACGGTGACCGCCCCCACCCTCAGCTTTACTAACGCATCCCTGACCCTCAACTCCGCAGGCACAACTGTTGCTCCAAGCGGATCGGGAGGATTTGCTCCCACGGCCTACACTCTCGGAAGCGCCCTGCCGATAGGATTATCCCTCTCTCCAACAACAGGTATTATTTCCGGTACTCCCACTGCGATCGGCACAAAAACCGTGACGGTCAATGGAGCGGCTAATGGATTCACCACCTCGGGAACCATCACCATATCCGTGAACAGCCAAACCCCCACCCTAAATAGCGCGATCACTGTCACCGGATATGTGGGCATCCCCATCACCTACACCCTGACAACAACCGCCAATGTCAGCGCCGTAGCCCCTGATTCCTACTCCATCCTGGGAGACAGTTCCGTCCCTGCCTCTTGGTTGAGTGGAAAGTTGAACGCCACTACCGGCGTTTTCCGGGTCACTCCGAATGAATCCGGGGTTTTCACCGCACAGTTCCGCGCCAACAATGCTCTGAATGCCGCCGGTTTGGGCGGTGGAGACAGCCTCACCCTCAACGTCACCTTCACGATCGAAGTCAATCCTCCCACCCTAGCGGACAGCACGAATGCCTCCACCTATGTCACGTTGGCAGGCACCGACTATGTCTCCATGGCCGCCTACAGCACAAAAACCTTTACCATCAATTATAACGGGGCAACTGCCACTTCCTTCTCAAATTTACCGGATTGGCTCTCGGGAACGACCTCAGGTTTGAATGCTTCCGTCTCCGGTCGCCCCACCCAGCCGGGAACCTATACCATCCGGAAAACGGTCTCCAACATCGGCCGCGGAGGAGTTCTGCAAACTTTGAGCCGTGACCTCGTGATCACCGTGGTCGGAAGCTCTCCGACTATTGCAGGATCCGGTTTCGTCACCCCACCAGCGGGAAAAGTGGGACAAGCTTACCGGCAATACATCACCGCCAGCGGGGCTACTCGTTCGGCCGCCGACCCTGTATCTTTTAATGCGTCGGGGCTTCCTCTGGGTCTTTCCTTAGCCACGGCCGCCGACCGTCAGATGGGTCTGATCACCGGCACCCCCACCCAGGCCGGCACTTATTCCGTGAAATTTTACATCGCAAACCCCAAAGGCTACATCGTTCAGAACGCCACGATGATCATTCAACCATGAAAAATCCTGACTCCTCTTTCATCTCTCGTTTTCTCGGAAAGCTCGGGCTGTTGCTTGTTCTCACGCCCAAGCTTTTTGCCGAACCCGTCCAGCTGCCGTATTCCTTGCCTCCCGGTCCAAGTTATGTGGGAGTTCCTCTCCTCCGTCCCGCCCTGTTCTCTGGAAAGATCACTCAGGCGGACTCCGCCCATTTCCGCGTGCAGGTAAATTCTTATCCTCCCATCGATTTCACCACCGTCCCAGGATGGGGCGCCGGCCCTTGCTTTTTAGAAGTTTCTTCGGCCCCTGCCGACGCCTCTCTGGAGGGAGAGCGGTACGAGGTGGATCCCGCCCGGACGCTGGAAGAAAAAGGTTTCGTCGTGCTAAAATTCTCCCCCTACAACACCCGGACCGATCTCCCCTCGGGTCTGACCGGTGCCAGCTTTTCCATTCACCCCCATTGGACACTCTCCTCCCTGTTCGGCAGCGCCAACACCACGGTCCTTGGAAAAGGGTGGTCCGCCGCTGCCAGTGACGAAATCCGTCTTTACGATCCCACAGCAAAATCGGGCTACCGTACATTTTTTTCTTGCACGGGGGACACCAAGAATCTTTCGGGATGGCGATTGGCCACCAACCGCATGGGGCCCGAACAATCGGAGACCGTTTTCCCGCCAGGTTGTGGAATCGTCCTATGGAGGAAATCCGAGAGTAATTTGACCTTCACGGTGACGGGCGAACCCCGCACCCACGCTTTTCGGTTCCCTCTACGCGCAGGAATGAATCTCTTGGCTCCCGGGCATGTGAAGGATTTTTCTCTCCAAGGACTTTCCGCAGTCTCCGCAAACGGGTTCGTGGCAGGTTCCGCTCCCGCCAGTTCCGATCAGGTCCGCATTCTGGTGGGACAAAGAATGGAAACCTTTGCTTTTCTGGCCGGGACACCGCCCCAATGGGTGTGCCTAGAGTCCCGTTACAGCCTTCCCCCGGAAGAAGCCGTGATTGCTCCGGCGACCAAGGCCTTGGAAATTCGCAAGGTGAAGGCCGATCCCGACTTCGTCATTCCCTACGTCCCTTAAGGACCTTCCCGACTCATTGGGAATCAGAATCCGTATTTCACGCTTAGGGAAACATCATATCCCTTAGTATAAGCCAGGTAATCCACTTCGCTCCCCTGATAGGTGATGGTCTGGCGGAAGATCGGGTTCAGAAGATTTTTTCCTCGGAAGGTGAAGGACCAGTGATCGGCAAACTCCTGGGTCAGATTAAAATCCAACGAAGGTGCCGGCTGCTCGTAAATATCCGGCAAATCGTAACCCACCGCATAAAGGTAAGGCCCCGTCACATTATAAAAGAGTCCGGCAAAGAATCCGTTGGGTTGGTCATCGTAACTGAGGCCGGCATTGATGATATACAGGGGTTGCCCCTGCAGGGGGCGGGTAGTGGAGTAGTTGCCCACTCGGGTCTGGGCAATTCTCTGCTGGTCGGCGCTGAGGGGCACTTCGGACTGAACGTAGGTGGCATTAAAGTTGACGGAGAAGTTTTTTAAATATTCGTGACATTGATCGAGCCTTTTGCGGGCTTCGAATTCTGCCCCCCAAAGCGTGCCGTTCTGGTTATTCTGATACTGATAAAACTGGGTATCCCCGAGCTGGGCGATCGACTGCTCAATCGGGGCCTTGATGGACTTATAAAATGCGCTAACGGCAATCACCTCTCCCCCACGTGGGAAATATTCGATCCGCATGTCGTAGTTGTTGACGTGGGAAACCTTCAGGCGGGGATTGCCGACAAAGATGGTGGCATCGGAAAAGTCTTGGGTCACCACCGGCCCCATTTCCTTAAATGAAGGGCGGGCAATCGTTTGGGACCAGGCGAGGCGTAAATTCATTTCGGGCATGATCTGGAATGTGGCACCAGCCGCTGGCAGAAGATCCAGCTCCTGAATATCGGCCGTAGCGGCGGCCGTCGTCGGGAAAAGCGTGGACGTAGGCCCCTGCACCTGAATGTTGGTATTTTCAAAACGGGTTCCACCCGTAAAGGTCAACTGCGGAAAGAGACGAAAGTCGGTCATCACATAAGAAGCCAGTACCTGCTGGTAGGCGTTGTAGTAAGTCCCCAGTCCGGAAGAGTTGTTCGAGGCGGTCCACGACATGAAGTCTCCGTTGCCCTGCCCGGTCGGATTGACCAGTCCAGACCGGTTTTCGTTCAGAAAGACATCATTCCAGTTCTGCCCATTTGCCTCCGCCTCGTTGTAGGCCTGATAGTCCTGCGGATATTCAGTTCCCCCGTATTCGTAAACAAAACTAGCCTGATTGTAATCCCGTTGCGTCGTATCGATGTAAAACCCTGTTTTGAATTTGCTGGGATTGTCCTTCTCCTCGAAATAGGGCACGGAAATGTTGGCAATGGCGTTGTATTCTCCCTCCGTCAGTTGCCGTTGATACCTCTGAAGAGGCCGTTTCGATGCCGTGAACGAAGGATCCCCCGGCTGGAGTTCCGCGTAATCCCCCGTGGTTGGGTTATAGGAATTCTGAAAAAGTCGCTGGTCCGGCTCGTTCAACTGGGCTTGCCCAAACCCCCCGACCCAATCGAGTTCGATTTCCCGAAATGTGTCAATCTTGTGGTTGCCGTTCAGCTGGACATAGCCCAACTGCCTTTCGCTGTACTGAATCGTGGTGTACTGGAACTGTTTGTCAGCCGGGAGCGAGGGGTTCAAAGCTTTGTCGGAAAATTGGAAGTCTACCGTATCCGTGGCCTGCTGGTTAAAGATCACGTTGATCGCCACCCGCTGGTCCTTTTCCGGCTGGACGGCAAAATTCACCAGCCCGCCCCAAAGAACATCCTCCGAAGCCTTGTTGTCGCTTAGAATGATATCGGGATTAAGTGCGCCTGCTTGAATGGAATAATTTCCTCGGGTTGTCTCCGGATTATAAATGTTTTTATGCCGGTAACTGAAGGCACCAAAGGTGCCAATTTTCTGATCCGGCCCATAGTCCACCGAATCACCTCCCTGCATGTTAAAGCTGTAGTTCGGCCCCGGCGTGCTGTTGGTCAGGCCTACCACGGAACTCATCTGCCGCATGGCGTTGTTGACGTTCTCTGCCTTGTCGAGGTTGGCATTTCCCGCGTTCAAGGTCGTGGGATCCAGATCCACAAGATTGGGATTATTGATCACGCTCTGGGGAATTTCCCTTTCATTGGCTCGGAATCCGAACGGTCCCGTTCCCCCTCCTGCGTAAGTGAGATAATCCGGATTGAAGGTCGCCTGGCTGTTGTACTCCACAGTCGCAGAAGCTCCGAACGAAGGTTTGTCCGGAAACTGCTTCGTGCGGATATCGACGCTTCCTCCGGTGAAATCTCCCGGTTGATCCGGAGTGAAGGTCTTGGTTGTGTTGATGCTCTCCAAAGTCGGCCCCGGAAAAAGATCCACGTTGATCGCCCGCTTATCCGGATCGGACGAAGGCAACCTCCCCCCATTCATCAGCGTGTTGACGTACCGATCGGACAGACCGCGCACCACGACGTATTTGCCGTCCACCACCGAGGTTCCAACCATCCGCTTCAGCGCATCACCGGCGGTGGAGGCTCCCAGCTTGGAAATCAGATCCGCCCCGATGGTGTCCAAGACGGCCGTGGCCCCCTGCCGTTCCGCCAAAAGTCCGGTTTCCGAGGTTTTTTCCAAATCCCCGGGAACCACCAACTCCTCCATTTCCTCAACCTCGGCGATTGTCTCGACTCGAATATCGTTAAACAGTCCGCTCGCAACCGAAACATCCGGCATGGCTCTCGTGACATAGCCCGACGAGCGTGCCGTCAGGACATAGACCCCCGGGGGCACACCGCTGATCGTAAAACGCCCAGCTTCATCCGTCATCGCCCCGAAGGGAGTGTCCTGCAAAGCGACAGAGGCCCTAGCAATCGGTTGGCCGAAATCGGAATCCAGAACCTGCCCGCGGATTCCGCCGAAGCCTTGTGCAAAAAGAATGCCTGGGAAGAAAAGAAACAATCCCGTCATCACCGCCCGAATCAACCAAGAGAAGATCTGCGAAGGCATACTCTTTTTTGGATTTTACCCTGAAGGATGCGATGGCGTTTGATCGGTCAAAAACACAGCTTGTGAATCGTTTCCGAACAACCCCAAAATGACACTTCGACGACTATTCACAGGTTCTTTTCTAACTCTCGGATAGATACTTGAAGCTTCCCGCTGATTTTTCATTCTTCCTCCTTATGTGCCGAAGGGGTGTGTGGATCGCTTGGCTAACGCTTTTTTCAGCGGTCTCTTGGGGTGCGGACAGTGGCGGAGTCGATACCGCTCAAAATGATGCGGCCAATGCCCATCCCTTTGTCACTCCGCCTCCTTTGTCGGATCCCAATGCAGAACTGGTGGACCGTCCCCTCCCAGGAACAAAATCCGAGGCGGACGGATCTTTTGCTGGTGGAAATGGCGGGGCTTTGACCCCCTACTATGTTCGCACCGGGATCGGCTTGAGTTTCATTACGAATGTGGATTACCCGGATTTTGGCATTACTGGCAGCGTTGACATGGCTCCGGGTTTTGCGACGGGGGTGATGTTGGTTACACAGTTCCACGACAACATCGCCTTCGAAATCGAGGGCGGCCTGCTCTACAATACGGTTTATTCCAATCAGGCGGGAAATATCACCGCGACCAATATGTCGCAGATCACCAATGTTCAACTGTTTCAGGTTCCGATGATGGGGAATTTTATTTTCCGTACCGATCCCCTAGGAGCCACCCGGATTCGCTTGGTCGCAGGAGGTGGCATGGGAGGCATTTTTCGCCAGGTCTTTGTCACTGGAACTCCGAACAACTACACCGAAAGCCAGACCTTGGCTGCTTATCAAGGGTTTGGCGGAATTCAAATCAATCCTGGAGAGCCCGATCTCATGGTGGATGTTCAGTTTCGCTATTTGAATTCGATCACAGGACAATCGGTTCCCTCAATGTCGATCATGGGGACAGTCACGATTCGCTTCTAGAAACGGCGCCCATGATCCAGCTGTCCACCGAAAAAAACGCGAATCGGATTTTTGATTTTGGATTTTTCCCCGCGGTTGCGGGACACGCTGACCCGTGGATTTTAGCCCTGCTTCGCTCAGTCTCGGCCAGCTCGCTGAGCTTCGCAGGGTTTACAGATTTAAGGGTTCAGGGGGTTAGGTTTTTCAAGTCGTGCTTACTAAGCATGATGTTTTTTTGCGGCACGAATCTTTTTGCCCAGAGATTATCCCTGACCGACGTGCAGGCCCAGCCGGTCACGGGTCCTGGGCCAGGACTGCGAATCGCCTTCGGTGGCACGGTCGATTCAGACATGTCGGTCGCCCAACGGGACACCCGGGATTATCCTCAGACGAATATCAACCCTCTCTTTTCGAATCAGGTGCAGTTCAATGGAACGGTCAGTTATGAGTCGATCGGTTTCAACCCAGGTTTTCGTTTTGATTTTGCCCCAGGTTACCGCCTGAACCAGTGGATCAATTTCGAGTTCGAAACCGGTTGCATCTACAACACGGTCGAATCGTACACCATCACGGGAAATGGGACTTTCACAGGGGTTGGTGGCAATCCGAATCTCAATGGAACGATGAAGATGGATGCGGAAGGATATCTCTTGCAGGTGCCGCTGATGGTGAACGTCGAGTTTTCTTATCCGATCGGGGATGGGTGGAGGCCATTTGTAGGTGCAGGCGGAGGGGGCATGTTCCAAAAACTCACTGTCAGCACAATCTCGGGAACGATCAACTATCAGGGGGACTTTAATCAGTCGAACTTCATGGGGGCGTGGGAAGCCTTCCTTGGGTGTGGGTACCAGGTAGCTCCAGGCTTCGATGTGTCGATCGCGTATCGGGTCGATGGGGTGCTCAGTCCAGAATTCGGGGGCTACACCATGCAGAATTTTTATACCCAAGCGGCCGAATTTGAGATGAATTGGAGGTTCTAAAAAAAGGGATTCAGGGGTTCAGGAGGAATGCCAACGACCTACGTAGCGTCCTTGGCGACCGTAGCGTGAGATTTTAGGGCGATGAGCCCAAACTTATTTTTCGGCCAGTGGGTTCCAGACGCGACGGAATCCGATCGACTGAAAATCCTTGCCATTGGCTGTGGCAAACTCCTCGACACGAAAGTGCCGAAGAGTGAGGCCCAGTCGCAGATCGATGATCCGGCGAAAAGGAAAGTTTTTTTGCTTAGCGAGACGCCAAACCTCATCCATTACGGGGGCTGACTCCACCACGCGCCAGTTTCTGTTCCTCCGAAGTCGATCGCAAAAGTCCCACGATTCGGTCGAGGAGAGAGGATTTGGAAAGATCTTTTGATTACAGAGCTTGAGGAAAACCTCGACGAGCATCAGCTCACAAATCACCACGTCCTTTCGCTGAGCCGTTTCTTCCAAGAACGCACGAGCTTGAGGTGAATCCGTGGAATCCGCGTTGGCCGCGTGAACCACGATGTTTGTGTCGAAACTGATCACGTAGAATCGCGGGAAGCCAGCACCCAATCCTTCTCCAAAAGCCTCGCACGACCCAAACGCTTGGCCGAGGGGAGGCTCCAACCTTCTGCTCCAGCCCTTCCAGGAGGATACCCCTGAACCGCAATCTCAAGTCCCCGACGGACAACTTCCGCAAAACTCATCTCCTGCTCAACCGCCACTCTCTTGGCCTCACGATAAAGATGGTCAGGGAACTGAACTTGTGTTTTTACCATGATGGCATTTTGCCACTACTAAGAGCAAAGTCAAGGCTGAGAGTGAGTTCCTTAAGCAAAGGACGCAGTTTGGATTTTGGATGTTGAATGTTTGATTTTGGATTGGGTGGGGTCGGACGTGGGAAAGCAAGAATGTGTTAAGGTGGTTTTGGAGCTGGAAGCTTAGGTAGCGGCGGCATCTTCGAGGCCGCCTCGCTGAGCGAACAAAATGAATATTGGCCCCCTAAGACCTGCCCCCGCCCATTGGTCCCCTGACACCCGCCGATGACCTTTGCGGTTACCCCCTCCGGGTTCGAGGGCTTGGGTGCTTACGCACCCGCACAATCTCGCTACTTGTCCCGCGGGGATGGATTTCCGCTTACGCGGGGGAATTCAACGCAGGCGATCGCGTCTGCGCCCCGAGTTCGGTCGGGGCTCGGAGAGACCGCCCTACCTTGGTATTGGGGTGATGAGCCGTGAGATTTGGAGTCCCGCGGAGCCGGCAAAGGAGATAGTCTCCCCCACCCAGAACTGTTACTAAAACTTATTCGTATCTAGTTGGCATTAGCACTTAATTGTCACACTACACTTCTCGCTTAGCCACGGGCTCATTTCATTCTTAAGACTATGGTTTTGCGTATTTTTTTGTTGGGTCTTATTTTCTTGGTGGCTTGTCCTATTCAAGCGCAAGTGAACCCAGGCCGGCTAACCGTAGCACCTTCCACCGTAACCAACGCACCATCGGCCACACCAACCCAGCCACCTGCCACAAAAGCCCCAGAGCCCACATCGAATATGGTGGATGCTCCACTTCCAGAAATTGCCAACCAACCCAAAGTCATCACCCCATCCCAGACATCAGGAACCGATGGTCCTAAGGGTCCGCGTGACGGCCGCTGGTACGCATCGGTATTAGGCGGAGCCATGGTTGAGCAGTTTCAAGTCAATGCAACTTCAACTGCGATTGGCCAACAACCTCTGGATCAAGGACCGAGCTCAAATTTGGGGTCCTACGCAGGTTTCAAGGTAGGGTACGATTTTGCAGTGCGCGACGTCCAACTAGCATTCGGGGGGCCTACTCCGATGCGCACATCCATGGAGTTGGAAGGGAGTTACTTAGGAACCTACGAGAAAATTCCTCTTTATAACGTGAGCGCAGGTAGTCCGACAGTTGGTCATGAAACCTACAGCCTGAATGCCTATAACGTCATGTTAAATGGTCTGGTTAAATTCGAAGACCTTCCTGTCACCCCTTACTTTGGCGGTGGAGTCGGCGTTGTTTTTATGTCCGCCTTAAATCACAAAATGACTGTAGACGGCACGGTCAACGGGACTCCGACAACTTACTCCACTACTTCCTCTACAGGAAACAACACTAGCCTAGCCCTTCAAGCCATAGTTGGACTGGAAAAAGAAATTTATGACAACCTCACTCTCTTTGTGGAATACAAATTTCTTGCATGGCTCGATGTTAGATTTGCCTACGGCAGCGAACCAACCCTCAGCTCCCCCCCGACGCAAGGCGGATCAAACTCACAGAACGATTTTACCGCGCAGCAACTTCTATCAGCTGGTGTGAAATATAGCTTTTAATTGTCATGAATCCCCCTGTTTCCTATTTATTTTCCTCTAAGCTCGAAAAGCAATCGTCAGTGAGCTGGCTAATACCACTCCTTCTTTGTCGTACCACCTTGTTTTTCGCTTATTCGCTCTCTTGCTTGACCCTTCGTGCAGCTGAAACGGGTTCCCCTACTAACACCCCCGCCCCAATCGCCCCCGCGATGAAGG